>Ga0209102_1000371_pt1 | contig 30305 bp, 27 predicted proteins | sample ConPoolayeHmetaG_FD_185483 | JGI IMG/M metagenome (GOLD analysis project Ga0209102, IMG submission 185483) | Hot spring microbial mat communities from California, USA to study Microbial Dark Matter (Phase II) - Cone Pool mat layer H metaG... ...
GGAAAGAAGGTGGATAAGTATATAGACGTTAATTCCCAGCCGATTTTAATTTCGCCCCGCTTGCTTCTGCCAGAGGCAGGCCTGAGCCGTATCAAGCTATTTACCAAAAAACTGATCGACGGTCAGCATTAAAATCTCTTGACTAAAAGAATCACTTGAGTATATTTATTATCATTTGCGGATGGCTAAAAGAAGGGAATAAATTTTTATGGAGAAGATGAAAGAAACTCTAATTAGGGAAGTTGAATCTTTGGCTGCCAACTTATTCGAAATTAGCGAGTTCCTTTTTCAAAACCCCGAGACAGCCTTCAAAGAATTTAAAGCCTGTGCTTATTTGAGTGATTTTTTAAAAGGGCAGGGCTTTGCCGTAGAGGTAGGCATAGGAGGGTTGGAAACAGCTTTTTTAGCTCGGCCTACAATTAAGCAACAGGAAAGGCCCACAGTTGCTTTCTTGGCTGAATATGATGCTTTGCCTGGGGTGGGCCATGGCTGTGGACACAATCTTATAGCTGCCGCCAGTATAGGAGCAGCTCTGGCGCTAAGTCGCCATTTAAATGAAGTTTCTGGATCGATAGCTGTAGTAGGAACGCCAGCAGAAGAAGGCGGGGGCGGCAAAATCCTCTTGGCGGAAGCCGGAGTCTTTTCGGGTATGGATATAGCCATGATGTGTCATCCAGGGAGGCTAAATCTTCCTGGGGAAGAAATGTTAGGACGAATAAAATTAAAAGCAGAATATTTTGGGAGAGCAGCTCATGCTTCTGTCTCACCAGATAAAGGAATTAACGCCCTTGATGCTATGGTCATGGCTTATAATAATATAAATGCTCTTCGGCAGACTTTACGTTCTGAGGTGCGGATTCATGGGATTATAACTAATGGAGGAGATTCTCCTAATGTTATCCCTGCTTATACTGCCGGCTTGTTCTATATAAGGGCAGCCACCCGAGATTACTTGGAAGAAGTTTTTAAAAAAGTGCAGAATTGTTTTGCGGGGGCAGCATTGGCTACAGGAGCAGATTATAAAATAGAAATAATTTCGCCATCTTTCGACCCTATAAAACGAAATCCACCTTTAGAACAGACTGTGGCCAAAAACATGGAAATTATAAATATTTCTATTGATCAAGATGATGGCCGACGGGGTTCATCTGATATCGGCAATCTCAGTTTTTACTTGCCTGCAGTACACCTTTCTTTGGCTATTGTGGATCCAGAGACGCCGGGGCATTCTCCAACATTTGCCGAAGCTACGATGAGCGAAAGGGGGAGGAGGGTAATGCTCAATGCCGCCAAAATTTTAGCCATGACCGCTTATGACTTTTTGACTTCCCCAGAGCTTCAAGATAGAGTAAAAAAGGCCTTTGGAGGCTAATTTATAAGAGGAGGAGAAATTATGAGAAAAATGATTTTTTTCTGGGTTAGTTTGTTGGTTTTTATGATTTTGGCTATTAGTCAGGATGTTTTAGCTTCGGAGAGACCGTTAGTTATTGGTTTTGAGGGTGATGCTGCTACTTTAGATCCGCACGCGCGCAATGAGACCACCACCACTACTATTCAGCGGCATGTTTATGAGCAGTTGATTACCCTGGACGCAAATCTTAAAATTGTTCCTGAGTTAGCGGAAAGCTGGCGATTGCTTGATGACAATACCTGGGAATTTAAGCTGCGCAAAGGGGTTAAATTCCATAATGGCGAGCCTTTTAATGCCGCGGCAGCTAAATATTCTCTGGAAAGATGCAAAACCCATCCCAAGAGCCAATATAAATATATGGTTCCGGATTATAAAGAGATTATTGTAGTTGATGACTATACTTTAAGGTTTGTAACAAAAGCGCCAACTCCAGAGTTATTAATCATGTTGGAATCTGTGTCTATGGTTCCTCCCAAGTATTTTTCTGAGACGGAATATGGGAAATTAGCTACGACCATGGTCGGTACTGGTCCTTATAAATTCGTGGAATGGATTAAGGATGAGCGGATTACTTTAATTCGCAATGAAGATTGGCATCGGAGCCCCAAACCAGATTGGGAAAAAGTTATTATTAGGCCAATCCCGCAAGATGCTACGCGGGTAGCTGCTCTTTTAACTGGAGAAATTGATGCTTGTTGGGGGGTTTCCATACCTGATATTCCGCGAGTGGAAAAGAATAAAAATACTTATGTGAGCAGATGCCCAAGTCAAAGAGTGATTTATGTGTTGTTCGACGTTTATAGCGAAAAAGGAGGACCAGCGCCTCAAGGTCAACCAGGTATTCCTGCGGGAAAGCCTAATCCTTTTAAGGATATCCGGGTGCGCAAGGCCATCGCTCACGCCATCAACGTAGATGAAATCATTAAATATGTGATGGAAGGAAGTGCTTATCCGGCCTCCCAACTTGTTAGCTCCTATGCTACCGGATACAATCCTAATATTAAAAGGCCTAAATATGACCTGGAGTTGGCTAAAAAACTGTTAGCCGAAGCAGGCTACCCAAATGGTTTTGAAGCGGTAATTGATACTCCTAATGATCGTTATGTTAATGATCAGCAAGTGACTGAGGCTATAGCTGCGCAGTTGGCCAAAATAGGCATAAAATTAAAAGTAATTGCTACCCCCAAGGCAGTTTTCTTCCCCAAGGTAGATCGTTACGAGTCACCCTTCTTCTTGGCTGGGTGGGGGACGCTTTCCTGGCAAGGGACGATGAATGCTTTCTTCCGAGAAAGGAAGGGGTCTTATGGACGGACAAATCGAGGGCGTTTTGCTGATCCAGAGATCGAGAAAAAGATGGATTTAGCCAATAGCATCATGGACGAAGCCAAGAGGGAAAAACTGCGCAACGAAATTTCTGAATATCTCTATTCTACCTACTATGTTATTCCTCTTTATTATCAAGAAAACGTTTTTGGGTTTTCGAAACGCATTAAAGATGGTAAGGCGAGGGTTGATGAACGACTCTTTGCCTTTGAATTGAAGAAAGCTAAATAAAAAATTCCATCCACCGTCTCCCCATAATTTCCTATTTGCCTATGGGGAGACGGTAAAATTTATTAGTCAATAATGGGGCTTTACCTTTTTCGCCGTCTCTATCAAGCAATAATAGTTTTTTTAGTGGTTAGCGGAATAGTATTTTCTATTCTGCACATTTCTGGCGATCCGCTGGCCTTGCTCATGCCCCCAGATGCTCCTCCCTCCGATGTCGAGGAAATGCGTAAAACTCTTGGTTTGGATAAACCCTTAATAATCCAATATGCCCTTTTTCTAAAGAATGCCGCTCAAGGAAATTTAGGAGTCAGTTATCACCATGGCCAACCAGCTTTGAAGCTCGTATTAGAACGTCTTCCGGCTTCGTTAGAGTTAGTAGTTACCACTATTATTATTAGCCTAATTTTAGCTTTACCTATAGGAGTTTTGGCCGCTTCCCGTCGCGGAAGTATGATTGACCGGGTTAGTCTCCTGGGTTCGCTAATCGGCATCTCGGCGCCTCCTTTTTGGATAGGTATTGCTTTCATCTTCATTTTCTCGGTGGAGCTCCAATGGCTACCTTCATCTGGAAGGGGCACTTGGGCGCACCTCGTATTACCGGCCACCTCTCTGGCTCTTTACCGCCTGGCGCTTTTTATTCGCTTGATCAGGGCGGGCATGCTCGATGTGATGACCATGGATTTTATTCGTACAGCTCGCTCCAAAGGAGTGAGTGAAAAGAAAGTGATTTATAAGCATGCGCTGAAGAATACTTTAATTCCCTTTGTCACCATAGCTGGCATGCAGATGGGCTCTCTTTTAGCCGGCGCCATTGTTACGGAGAAAGTTTTTGCTTGGCCAGGAATGGGCCGTCTCTTTCTGGAAGCTATAGGAGTAATGGATTTTCCAGTTATCATTGCTTGGGCTTTAGTTACGGCAACTATCTTTCTGACCTTAAATTTTATAGTAGACATTATTTACGTTTATCTTGATCCGCGGATTCGGCACGAAAAATGAGTGTTTTACCTCGGACCATAACAACTGCTATTGCCAAAGAGCCATACAATCCACCCCGGGCGCGATTTTGGTTTTTTGAGTATATTCCGGCGGAGCGTCAGCTTCTGCATTCTTTTTTAACCAATAAATTAGTCCTCGTAGCCTTGGCCATGCTCATAGGCTTAGTTTTTATCGCTATTTTTGCCCCTTGGATTGCTCCCGTAGATCCACTTGAACAAATTTTAAGAGCGCGACTTAAGCCTCCCATTTGGGATGAGCGGGGGGCAAGTCCCTTTTATTTGGGAACAGATAGGTTAGGCCGGGATGTCCTTTCGAATATCATTTTTGGTCTACGTATTTCTCTGCTGGTGGGATTTTTTAGCGTAGGCATCTCTATGATCATTGGCGTAATTTTGGGTTTAATCGCCGGATATGCTCGGGGCTTTTGGGAATCATTTATTATGCGGGCCGTAGATGTGCAGCTTTCCCTTCCCCTCATTATGGTCGCTTTATGCTTTATGGTCATTTTTGGTCAAGGATTGTGGAAAATGATCATAGTTTTGGCCATTACCGGGTGGGCGGAGTATGCCCGAACTGTGCGGGGCACTGTTCTTTCCATTCGAGAGAAAGAATATGTAGAAGCAGCCCATGCTTTGGGCTTTGGCCCTTGGACGATAATGGTTAAGTACATGTTGATCAATGCCATTACTCCCGTTTTGGTTTTATCAGCAGTACAAATACCACGGGTAATTATGTTAGAAGCTACCCTTAGTTTTTTAGGCTTGGGGGTTCCAGTGAATACACCATCTATTGGGTTGGCTATTGCCCGTGGTTATCAGGTCCTTTTCTCCGGAAGCTGGTGGGCTTCCATTTTCCCCGGATTAGCTTTAATGCTTTTAGTGGCCTGCATTAATATCATTGCGGATTGGCTCCGCGATGCCCTCGAGCCCAGATCTCGGGAGCAAGTCTAAGATGGCCCACCTCTTAACTGTTCATGATTTAAAAATTTACTTCCATATTCTGGCCGGCACCGTCCGGGCAGTTGATGGGGTTAGTTTTCATATTAATGAAGGAGAGACTTTAGGGGTAGTTGGCGAGTCAGGATGTGGCAAAAGTGTGACCGCCTTGGCGCTTTTGCAATTAATTCCTATGCCCCCGGGAGAATTGGTAAGTGGCCGGGCAGAATTTGCCGGGCAGGACTTGCTAAAGTTAGATACCGAACAGATTAGGAAGATCAGAGGCAATCGGATATCGATGATCTTCCAGGAACCCATGACTTCGCTAAACCCAGTCTTTACTATTGGCAATCAGATCAAAGAAGCTATTCAACTTCATCAGGGGCTAAATACCAAAGAAGCTGAAGAAAAAGCTATAGGGATGTTGGAGTTAGTAGGTATTCCCGACCCCCGCCGCCGAGTTAAAGAATATCCGCATCAACTCAGTGGGGGCATGCGCCAAAGGGTGATGATTGCCATGGCTTTGAGCTGTAATCCGGCCCTGTTAATCGCGGATGAGCCGACGACAGCCTTGGACGTTACCGTACAGGCTCAAATTTTAGAATTGATGTTAGAATTACAAAGAAAGATTAATATGAGCATCATGATGATCACCCATAATTTAGGCGTCATCGCCGAAATGGCCGATCGGGTCATCGTGATGTACTGCGGGAAGATAGTGGAAGAAGCTGACGTGCGCTCTTTATTTCATAATCCCCTCCATCCCTATACGCGCCAGTTGTTAGCTTCTGTTCCCCATTTAGGTGAAAACCAAACCCGCCTCCAAGAAATTCCGGGGGTAGTACCCAGCCTATACAACTTGCCTCCAGGATGTGATTTTCATCCCCGCTGCGCCGCGGCCCAAGAATTTTGCTCTGTGGAGGAACCAAGGATAATAGAAGCAGTTCCCGGCCATTTAGTTGCTTGCCACAGGGTGGAGAGGGGATGAGGGTGCCAAATACGCCACTTCTAAGAGTTGAAGATTTGAAGAAGCATTTTCTTTTAAAGAAGACTTCTCTCTTTGGTCCTCAAGAAAAAGTTTTGGCTGTTGATGGGGTTAGTTTTGAATTACAAAAGGGAGAAACCTTAGGATTAGTGGGCGAGTCGGGATGCGGCAAGTCGACTTTGGGGCGAACGATTTTGCATCTTATCGAGCCCACCTCGGGGAAAATTTTTTTCGAAGGAAGGGACATTACCAAACTTAAACCAAGCGAGCTAAAAAGAATTCGTCCCCAGATGCAGATAATATTCCAGGATCCTTATTCCTCTTTAAATCCGCGGTTAACCATCGAACATATTGTAGGCGATGCGCTTAAGACCCATGGTTTAGCTCAAGGAAGTGAAGTTGCCGATCGTGTGGCTCTCATTCTGGAAAAAGTGGGCATCCACCGCGAGAAGATGAGGTGCTTTCCCCATGAATTTTCCGGGGGGCAACGCCAGCGCATCGGTATTGCGCGCGCCTTAATTCTTAATCCTAAGCTAATAATTTGTGATGAGCCAGTTAGTGCTCTCGATGTCTCCATTCAGGCCCAAGTGATAAACCTGCTCAGCGATTTGAAGCAAGAATTTCAGCTCTCTTATATAATGATTGCCCACGATCTAAGTGTCGTTAATCATGTAAGTAATCGCATCGCCGTCATGTATCTGGGGAAAATAATAGAACTCACTTCTAACAAAGAGCTGCTCACTAACCCACTCCATCCTTATACGCAGGCGCTCATGTCGGCCGTTCCTGTTTTAGACCCGGACAAAAAGAAAAAAAGGATAATCCTTAAAGGAGACGTACCCAGCCCGGTTAATCCCCCTTCGGGATGTCGTTTTCATCCCCGCTGTCCCAAGGTGCAGGAGATCTGTGCTCGAGTTGAACCGCAGTGGGCGCAAGTGGCGGACAACCATTTTGTGATGTGCCACCTTTATGCTCCGTGCCAGCCCCGCTAAAGATAGTCTTTTAAAAAAGTATATTGTTGCTGGCGACCTTAAAAGATAGTCAATTAGTTGACTATTTTGAGTTAAGCAATAAGGAGGGGATAAAAAGGTTGGAGATTTATTTAAAAAAATACAATAATTTCAATCAATTAAGAGCTATAAGAAAATTTAGCTAATGGGTATAAAATTTGCATATTTTAATTATTAGATTATAATTGGCAAAGGGAAGAAGAAGATGGCGGGAAAAGGAAAAATTTTGGTGGTGGATGATGAAATGGGGCCCAGAGAGGCCTTGCGTCTGATTCTAAAACCAATTTATGAGGTTTATACGGCGGCTAACGGTCAAGAAGCTTTAGATTTACTGCAGAAAGAAGAAATAGATTTAGTTACTTTAGATTTAAAAATGCCAGGCTTATCTGGTTTTGATGTTTTAAAAGAAATTAAGAAACTGGACAAAAAGATTGATGTGATCGTAATTACTGGGCAGGGGAGTTTGCCCAATGCCAAAGAAGCTATTCATTATGGAGCTGGAGATTTTATTTCTAAACCTTTTAATGTAGCAGACATTATTTCCGTTGTAAGCAAGGTTTTTGAGCGGCGCAGATACACGGCCAGACTAAATGAATTGATTAAAAAGATAAAAGAACTGCGTCCTGCTGATGAAATCCTGCCCAGTTAAACTATTCCTCCTTCGGCCAACGGACGGTTTTCCAGAATTCTTTGGGGACTAAAACAGCTTAAATCCAGAACAGGTTTAAGATGGAGGATTAGTTCCGATAGATACCGGCCAGCAGCAAAAGATTGTTGCAAGCCATGGCCAGAAAAACCATTGATCAAGAAAAAACCGGACAATTCTGGCCAAGGACCCAAAATAGCGTTGCTATCCAACAAATTTTGATCATAAAGTCCTGACCACCCGCGGATTAATTTGAGCTGGGCAAAAGAGGGAACAATTTCAGCTAACTCTGGCCAGAGGATATTTTGAAAACGTTCCCAAGTCCAAGCAAAGTCAAAACCAATCTTATCTTCGGGGAGGGAGCGGCCCACGAGAATGAGCCCTCCAGTCTCCGGGCGGAAATACAACCCGGAAGGCGCGATAACTAAAGGGAAAGGATGGGGAAGAAAAGCGGCCGGTTTAACGGCGAATACTTGGCGGCTTATTGGTCTGATGGGCAACTCTACGCCTATAGAGCTGGCAATATCCGCCGCCCAGGCTCCGGCAGCATTTACCACTATTTTGGAAATTATTTTTTCCCCAGATTTTAAAAGGAGACCTTCTACGGAGGATGATGACCTTAAAATTTGTTTGACTTCATCGGTAATAAAATGAGCGCCTAAAGAAATTGCTTTTTTGCGGAAAGCCATGAGCAAGGCATAAGGGTCAAGATAGCCATCTTGGGGTCCATAAGTCCCGCCTTCAAAACCCTCCCCCCCAAATATATGAAATTTTTCTTTAATTTTTTCTAAGGGCCACCATTCTGCCTCCGCCCCTAACTGCTTTTGCAAATTTAGCGATTCTAAAGCAGCATCTCTCCCTTGAGAATCAATTAAAAAAAGATAACCTTCCTGGCGAAAGTTCAAGAAGGGTTCTTCATCCTTTACAGCCATTTCTTCGCCAAATTTCTTGATCCTTTCCAAAGCATGAAGGGACATTAAAATATTCTCTTTTAAACTGAATTGCACTCTTATACCTCCCAGAGAAAGGGCAGAAGAGGCTTGAGTATAAGTCGGATCACGCTCAATAACAACCACCTTTATTTTTGGTTCGGCTCGCAGAAGGTGGTAAGCAACCGAAGAGCCCATCACTCCGCCGCCGATGATGGCTACATCATAAAGAACTGAAGGCATGTCTTTTTCTCCTCACTTTTTAAAAATTATGGATCAAATCTTTGGTAAATGCAAACGAATAGATCGGAGCTCTCTCATAGACTTCCTCGCCCCCTTTCACCCTAAACCTCTCCCCCTCCCGCCTGTTTCCCGCTGGCGAGAAATATTAAAACTGTTAGAGGGTCAGCAGAAACTTTGCTTGACACTATGGAAAGACTGTGAAATATTAAAAAACCAAGATTTAAAAAAAGAAGAGAGGAAGTAATGAAGAAGAAAATTTGGATAGCAATTTCCTTGATCATCGTTATTTCCCTGGCCTCGGGCCTTTGGATTTGGATAGTCAAATTTGAACGGGAAAAACCAAATATTCAAATTCTTCCTGATAAACTTTATGTGGGCCAAAAATTGGATGTGCAAGTTACTGATGAAAAAAGTGGGGTGGCTGAGGTACGCGTGGAAGCTTTACAGAAGGGGAATATGGTAATCCTCTGGCAAGAGAAAATACCTAAAGGTACTAAAAAGATCGAAAAAACTATCTCTCTCCGACCTTTGCCCGCGGGACTTAAAGATGGTGACACAGAGATCAAAGTTTTTGCCCGCGACCACTCTTGGAACTGGGGCAATCCCGTCACGCTAACTAAAAAGTTTGTGATTGATACCCACCCACCGCAGATAAATGTTTTGGGCGGCCTACATTATATAAATCAAGGCGGGACGGGTTTTATTACTTACCAAACCTCTGAGGAGACTCCTGTTAGCGGTGTGCAAGTGGGCGAAAAGTTATTCCCGGGATACTTAGGGGAGAAGAATCAATACCTGGTTTTCTTCACTTTGGGTCATGAACTGGTAAAAGACTCGGCCATTTATGCCGTAGCCGAAGACCAGGCTGGCAACAAAGGAAAAGCAAGTTTTCGGTTGATCCCCAAAGCCAAAAAATTTAAAGCAGATAAAATTCAGCTTACGGATAGTTTTTTAAAAAACATCATCCCTTATTTTACCGAACGTAATCCCAACCTCCGCGGTTCTTTAATAGACATATTTTTAGCCATTAACCGCCAGCAACGGGAAGCCGATCATCAAGAAATAAGAAAAATTTGCCAGGAAACTTCTCCCCAACCGTTATGGAGCGGCGTCTTTTTAAGGCTACCCAATTCCAAGCCCATGGCACTTTTTGCTGAGCAGCGGAGTTACTGGTACAACGGGCAAGAGGTTGACCGGCAGGTTCATTTGGGTATTGATTTAGCATCTTTAGCGCAAAGTCCTATTCCCGCCGCTAATTCCGGACGAGTTGTTTTTGCTGGACCTCTGGGTATATATGGAAATACAGTGCTAATCGACCATGGCTGCGGGCTTTTTAGTATGTATGCCCACTTAAGCTCCATAAAAACAGAAATTAAAAAAGAAGTCCAAAAAGGAGACATTATCGGTCATACTGGATCCACTGGGTTGGCCGGTGGAGACCACCTCCATTTTAGCATGTTAGTACATGGTGTTTTTGTGAATCCCATTGAATGGTGGGATGAACATTGGATTAGAGATAACGTAGAAAAAAAGATGGAGCTCATCCGCTAAAATTGCGGAAGTCCTAAAAAGCTAATGGTGGAGGCGGCGGGAGTCGAACCCGCGTCCGGAAACCTTCAGCAAGAAGCATCTACATGCTTAGCCGTTGTTTTGACTTTCACTCCTGCAGACTCCCCACGGCTGGATTCCGCAGAAGTTAGCTTAGAGAATTTCGCCTTCCACTTATAAGCTTCGGTGGAAAGCTATCCTGATTAGTCGACACTCCCTACCGACCGCACAGGATTTGGTCGGGGGAGCGGCCACTGGTTATTAGGCAGTGGCGTAAGCGTAATTGTAGTTTCCGCTTATCTTTACCCGACTTTTTTAACGAGCCCAGTCGGAACCTCGGCATGCAGCCCTTGCCTCAATGATCCCCGTCGAGACCGTGACGCCCCCTTTGGCAATATTCAATAGGCAAAGAACATTAGCGGTTTTTGGCCGCCTTCATTGCTTTTTCAATTTCCCGATCAGCAGTTTTTCTTTTTAAATCTTCCCTCTTGTCGTGCAGAGTTTTACCTTTGGCCAATCCCAATTCAATTTTTATTATACCCCTTTTAAGATACATTTTCAAGGGGATTAAAGTATAGCCGCGTTCCTGAATTTTACCCTGCAATCGGCGTATTTCCCTTTTATGCAAGAGCAGCTTTCTGGTGCGCTCTGGATCGTGGTTAAATTGGTGCCCATAAGGATAAGGGCTTATATGAGTTTTATAAAGAAAGGCTTCCCCGTCTTCGATGCGTACATAACTGTCTTTCAAATTGGCTTTGCCCATACGGAGAGATTTGACTTCTGTGCCTAAAAGGGCAATTCCAGCTTCATGAGACTCCTCAATAGTATAATCATGAAAAGCTTTTTTATTTACGCAAAGTACTTTCTCGGACATAAAAAAAATATACCATTTTTAAGTTGGCGAGACAATACCATCGGCAACCTTGTCTATCTCCACTTTGGAAAATATTCCTGGACCCTGAAAGTTGCATGAGTAGATATTTTTTGTAGGGTAAGCCCTCGTGGCTTACCGGATATTAATAACCGAATATTAATATAAGGACAAGTCTTTACCCCACCCTGGTTGGTATCCTCCCCGACGCTTCTTCACCTCATACTCGCTTATCGGAATGGAGTTTATTATCTCCTTTTTCATAGATCTCCGGGAAAAAACTTGACAAGGAAACTTGAGAAAAGTAGACTTAAATAAATCTAGATGAATAATTAAAATGACAATGCTGGAATAATTTCTTGGATAACGACCTATCGGTGATTTCCAGAAGCTATATAATTAAAAATAAATTCGGCCTCCACGCCCGCCCCTCAGCTTCCTTTGTACAGACAGCCAATCGCTTTCGAGCAGAAATCAAAGTGGAGAAGGATGGACAAGTCGCTGATGGTAAAAGCATCATGGACTTGATGATGTTGGCTGCAGCCCAAGGAACTAAAATTACCATAAAAGCTCAGGGTGATGATGCTCTGGAAGCCTTAGAAGCTTTGGGGGCCTTGATCGAAGGCCGCTTTGGAGAAGATTAGCTTGAAAAAAGAAGTTAAAAAGACAAAGTTCATTAAAGGAATCGGCGTAACACCAGGGATTATTATCGGCAAGGCCTTTTTGGTGGATAAAGGAAAAATAGAAACCCCCTCCCGAGTTATTCCGGAATCCCAAGTAGAGCAGGAAGTGGAGCGCTTTTTAGAGGCCATAGAAGAGTCCAAAAAACAGCTCCGTTTGGCTAAGGAGAAGCTGTTAAGAGAAGATGCGACCAGTCCGGTATACATCCTTGATGTGCATCTTCTGCTCTTAGAAGATAAGAAGCTAATCGATAATACTATCGCTACCATTCGCCAAAGCTGGATTAATTCCGAATGGGCTTTAAAGATAAACTTAGAGAAGTTGCGGAAAGTCTTTAACCAAATAGAGGATGAATATTTAAAAAGTCGCAAGACAGATATTGATTATATAGGAGAAAGGATAATCCGTAATCTGATGGGTAAAGGGAAGGAGCCCTTTTCCCAAATTAAAGAAGAAGTAATCGTAGTCGCCCATGACCTCTCTCCGGCGGATACGGCCCAGATGGCCAAAGATAAAGTTACGGCTTTCGTCACCGATATGGGAGGGAAAACCTCTCATACGGCAATAATGGCGCGTTCCTTGGAGATTCCCGCCGTGGTGGGTGCGGAAACGGCAACCCAATTTATTAGCACCGGAGACACGCTTATTGTGGATGGCATTACGGGAGTAGTGGTCATTAATCCAAGTCCGGAGATCATGCATGAATATCAGGAGCGGCAAAAAGCGCGCCTAAGAATGGAGCGCGAGTTATTTCAGTATCGGGATCTACCTGCGGAAACCCTGGATGGATATCGGGTCAAAATTTTAGCTAATATTGAGTTGGTAGAAGAAATACCCTCCGTGCGAGAACATGGTGCGGAAGGGATTGGTCTTTACCGGACCGAATATCTCTATCTCAATCGCCGGGATTTACCTTCAGAAGAAGATCATTTCCAGGCTTATAAAAATGTGGTCGAAGGAATTTATCCCCACCCGGCAGTGATTCGGACGTTGGATATCGGCGGCGATAAATTTTTGTCACCTTTAGAACTGGCCGAAGAAATGAACCCAGCTATGGGGCTAAGAGCTATTCGCTTTAGCTTGAAAGAGGTAGATATATTTAAAGTGCAATTGCGCGCCATTTTGCGAGCCAGTGCTTTTGGCAAGGTAAAACTGCTTCTACCCATGATCTCGGGAGTTTCGGAGATTCGCGAAGTTAAGAAAATTTTAAATGAAGTACGTTTAGGCTTAACAGCCGAAGGCATTCCTTTCGACCCGCAAATGGAAATAGGGATTATGATCGAAGTTCCTTCAGCCGCGGCCATTGCGGACATATTAGCGCGCGAGGTTGATTTTTTTAGCATAGGGACCAATGATTTAATTCAGTATACTTTGGCCATTGATCGGGTAAACGAATCAGTTACCCATCTCTATGAGCCGCTGCACCCGGCCGTTTTGCGATTAATAAAAGAAGTCGTCGACGCGGCTCATCATGCCGGAATAAAAGTGGCCATGTGTGGGGAAATGGCGGGGGAACCGTTATACATTCCTATCCTTTTAGGGCTGGAATTGGATGAATTATCGATGAATGTTCTCTCTATCTTCCGCGTAAAGAAGATTTTGCGCGCTTATACTCTGCGCGAATGTCGCCAATTGGTCCAACAATCTTTGCAGCTATCCACTCCGGAGGAGATTGAGGAGTTAATTAGAGGGAGTTTACGACAAAAATTTCCTGAAGAGTTCGGCGATAACTTACCTACGAAATTTCCAGAAAAAGGAGGAGAAATTTTAACTCATGAGCATGACGAATTTTCTTTTCACGTCTGAGTCGGTGACGGAGGGGCATCCAGATAAAGTAGCTGACCAAATATCTGATGCCATTTTGGATAGCATCATCGCCCAGGACCCACGAGCCAGAGTAGCTTGTGAGACCTTAGTAACCACCGGCCTGGCCATGATTGCGGGAGAAATTACCACTTCTTGCTATGTGCATATGCCGGATGTGGTGCGCGAGACTATTAAAGAAATAGGATATACGGATGCGGCTATGGGGTTCGATTGGGAAACTTGCGCCGTAATTACTTCCATTGATCGGCAGTCGCCGGACATTGCCCTGGGCGTAGACGAGCGGCCAGACCACGAGCAGGGAGCAGGCGATCAGGGTTTGATGTTTGGCTATGCCTGCAATGAAACCCCGGAAATGATGCCTATGCCCATTCTTTATGCGCATCGCTTAAGTATGCGCATGGCCGAAGTACGTAAGAAAAAGATTTTGGATTTTCTACGCCCTGACGGTAAAACGCAAGTGACTATCCAATATATTAATGGTAAAGCTGAAAGGGTGGATGCCGTGGTCCTGGCGGCGCAACATACCCCCGAGGTAAAATATAGTACTTTGCGAGAAGGCCTAATTGAAGAAGTGATTAAAAAAGTTATCCCCGAGCAATATTTGGATAAAAACACAAAATATTACATCAACACTACTGGCCGGTTCGTTATTGGGGGGCCCAGGGCCGATTGTGGTATGACCGGCCGAAAAATCATTGTGGATACTTACGGAGGAGTGGGGAGTCACGGAGGGGGAGCCTTTTCGGGTAAAGATCCTTCCAAAGTTGATCGCAGCGGGTCTTATATGGCCAGGTACGTGGCCAAGAATATTGTGGCGGCCGGCTTGGCCGATAAAGTAGAAGTACAAATAGCTTACACCATTGGCGTAGCCGAGCCAGTTTCTATTATGATTGATACTGGAGGAACTTGGAAGATACCTCCAGATAAGATTGCTAAATTAGTCAGAGAATATTTTGATTTGAGACCTGCTCCTATCATTCGCTACCTTAACCTGCTACGTCCCATCTATAAAAAAACGGCCTGTTATGGCCATTTTGGCCGTAATGATCCGGATTTTACCTGGGAACGCACCGACATGGCTGAGACTCTCCGGAAAGCGGCAGGACTTTAAACGCTAAAAACCAGGGAAAAATAAACGTTGGACCTAAAGAAAGGGCTGATATGGACTTTGATATCAAGGATATAAATTTAGCGGAAAAGGGGCAATTACGCGTGGAGTGGGCGGCGCAGTCTATGCCGGTGCTCCATCTCATCCAAAAACAATTTGCCCAGGAAAAACCTCTGCAAGGGGCGAGAGTAGCGGCCTGTTTGCACGTAACCACTGAGACAGCCGTTTTAATGGAAACCTTACAAGCAGGGGGGGCCCAGGTAGCCCTTTGTGCTTCTAACCCGCTGAGCACGCAAGATGATGTCGCCGCTTATCTAGTCAAATATAGGCAAATTCCTGTATTTGCCATAAAAGGAGAGGATAATCAAACCTATTACCGGCATATCCATGCTGTTTTAAACTTGGGCCCGCTGCTGACCATGGATGATGGAGCAGATCTGGTGACGACGCTGCATTCGGAAAGGAAAGATCTTTTGCCGGCGGTCATCGGTGGCACAGAGGAAACTACTACGGGTGTGATTCGTTTGCGGGCCATGGCCGGAAAAGGATTCCTGCATTATCCATTAATTGCCGTTAATGATGCCTGTACTAAGCATTTTTTTGACAATCGTTATGGAACAGGGCAATCCACCATAGACGGTATTATTCGCGCTACCAACCGCCTTTTAGCTGGTAGCAATTTTGTGGTTTGCGGTTATGGCTGGTGCGGCCGTGGGGTGGCCATGCGGGCCCAGGGTATGGGCGCCAACGTGATTATTACCGAAGTAGACCCACTGAAGGCCTTGGAAGCAGTCATGGATGGGTTTCGCGTTCTGCCCATGGCCGAAGCTGCTCCCTTGGGCGACTTCTTTTGTACCTTGACGGGCAATATCCAGGTGATCAGGGGAGAACATTTCTTGCAAATGAAAGATGGAGCGATCATCGCTAACTCCGGGCATTTTAATGTGGAGATTGATTTGGAGGCCTTGGCCGAGATTTCTTCTAGCCGGCGGCAGATGCGGGAATTCGTCGAAGAATTTACGCTCAAAAATGGCAAGAGAATTTATCTTTTAGGAGAAGGCCGATTAATTAATTTAGCCGCAGCGGAGGGTCATCCCTCGAGTGTAATGGATATGAGCTTTGCTAATCAAGCCTTGGCTACAGAATTTTTGTTGAAGAATAAAGGGGCCTTGCCCAAAGGCGTTCATCCTGTGCCCATAGAAATTGATCAACGTATTGCTCGCCTCAAGCTCAACTCTTTAGGAGTGAAAATCGATACGCTGACTGAAGCACAAGAGAATTATTTAAAATCTTGGGAAATGGGCACCTAATTTGGAATTCACAGGTAGCCTTTTTAGAAGGTAGTATTTTAGTGGCGGATAGATAAAAATAAATACACGCCCACCAAAGCAAAAATAAAATTTCCTAACCAAGCAGCCACAAATGGGGGCAGCAATCCTGCTTTACCCAATTCTAAGCTAAAAGAAAAAGTTACCAAATAGATAAAGCTTATCAAGATACTCAACCCAAGAGCCATAGCAATCCCGGCGCTGCGTTCTTTTCGAAGAGCTAAAGTAATGCCCAAAAAAGCTAAAATTACGCTGGTGAAGGGGAAAGAAAAAAAAGCATAAAGGGCGCAGCGATATTTTGTAGATTCATACCCATCTCTTTCAATCTTGCGCACATATTCGCTGAGCTCCCGATAATTCATTTCCTCCGGATTTTTTTCGGCAATGCGGAAATCTTGCGGGGTCTCTGGGAGAGAAAGGGTAATTTGGGGATACTTTTTCCGTACCGGGAAGCCATCTCCGCTGAATTGCGTTACCGTGACTTCGGCAAAAATCCACTGGCCATCCTGCCAATCCGCCCGCCGCGCATCCAGTCTTTCTAAGAGCTTGAAGTTAGCATCAAAGCGGTAGATAGTCACCCCTTCCATAGAATTCTTCTCGGGGTGGTAAAGCTGAATATTATAAATACTCTGGTGGCTATGAATCCAAATTTGACTTTGCTTAAAAACTTCTACCGGCTTTTTTTTATGAACGATTAGATTCATGAGTTCCCGTACTTTTTGGTTGGCTCCGGGGACAATATATTCATTCATGCCCAAAAGAATTAGGTAAAGGATAAAAACCACCCGCATTATGGGCAGGATAATTTGCCGCAAACCGATTCCCGCTGCTTTCAGGGCCATGATTTCATTATGGCGAGACATGATCCCCAAAGTGATTAAAGAAGAAAGAAGGATGGCCGCCGGGGATACTTGCGAAATAATAGATGGTATTTTATTCAAAAAATAAGATATCATCATCTCCAAGGGAGCCCGATTGTGGAGGAAAGCATTTATCCTTTCAAAGAATTCTACGACTAAGTAAATAGCCGTAAAAGCTCCCAGGCCTAAGAAAAAATTTTGCAAGAAATCCCGGGCTAAATACCTGCTCAAAATTTTCATGGGGCCGATTTCCTTTCCGGAGGAGGGAAAGATTCTTTTAATTCCCGGGTAAGCCAACTGAAGACTTTATTTAGACCGGCCGTCAAGAAAATGGGAGCTCCCCGGGCACTCTTGATGAGGAGATAAATACCTAATCCTAAAAAAAAGGCATTGGGAAACCACAATCCCAATTCCACAGAGATAAAGCCCCGCTCAGCTAAGGAATTACCCGCATTGGTCAGCAGATAATAGATCAGAATGACGGCCACTGACCAAGAAAAGCCAAGGGATTTACCTGCCCGCCCCAAAGGAGATTGGGCTCCCAAAGGAATACCGATCAGGCCGAAGACTATACAAGCAAAAGGGATAGTGAATTTTTCATGGATTTTTATGAGCAAGATTTTGGCTTCTTCGCTTTTTAAGCGCCAAAAGCGCATAGCCTGAAGCAGTTCGTTCAAGGACATATCGGCCGGGTGCTTTTTCTCATCTTGCTTTTTGGCCAAACCTGTTTTTAGGCTAAGGCGCAGGTCATAAGTGGCAAAATCGATTTTTTGGTAGACTTCCGGCTGTTTGCCCAATTTATGAATGGAGCCGTTTTTTAATTTTAAAGTCACGGTTAGTTGGGTAGGGTCGGCAAGTACCTCTCCTTCCCGAGCTACTATGGCATGCGTTTCCTCAGGAAGGCGCGAATCAGAGATAAAAATATTCTCCCACTTGAGCGTACGGGGTGAGACGTGCTCCACATAAATGACCAATCCTTCAAAGTCGTCGTTAAATACTCTTTCCTTCACGCCGGCATGAGCTTTAGTACTGGCAATTTCGAAAAGTAAAGACCGGGAAGCCTGATTAGCCTGGGGGAGTAGATGCAAAGAAAAAAAGATGGTGAGGATAAAAGCACCCAAGGCCCAAAGGATAACCGGGGGAACCATTTGGTAAAGACTTATTCCGGAAGATTTCAAAGCGGTGATCTCGTTATCGCTGGCCATCCGACTAAAAGCGACCATCACCGCCAAAAGCATGGCCATAGGGATGGTCAAGACCATAAACGAAGGAATAAGGTAATAAATAAATTTGGCAATGTGGGCAAAGGAAATCCCCTTATTGACGAATAGCTCTGTAAGTTGTAAAATCCTTCCCGTAAGCAAAATAAACGTGAAGCCCAAAAGGCCAAGGAAAAAGGGGGGAAGAAGTTCTTGCCAAATGTAGCGATAAAGTGTTTTTTTCATAATTCGATATTAACTTATCCTGGTCTTTTTGTAAATTCCTATTGCCCGGGAATTAGTCGATGACTATTCGGCAGATGCTGGAAGAAAAAGAGAAAAAAATTCTTTCTCCATATGCCCAACTGAGTGCCCAAACTCGGGGGCGTAGGGATCCAGAAGAAGAATGCAGTATTCGGCCCGCTTTCCAGCATGACCGTGATCGGATCATTCACTCTAAATCTTTTCGCCGTCTTAAACACAAAACGCAAGTTTTTTTGGCCCCCAGTGGCGACCATTATCGTACCCGACTCACCCACACTTTGGAGGTGGCCCAAATTGCCCGCACCATGGCCAAAGCTTTAGGCTTAAATGAAGACCTTACCGAAGCTATTGCTCTGGGACACGATCTTGGCCACACGCCTTTCGGCCATGCGGGAGAGGAAATTTTAAGGGAAATTAGTCCAGATGGGTTTCACCACGCCGCTCAAAGTTTACGGGTAGTGGACTTATTAGAAAAAGACGGCCAAGGGTTAAATTTAACTTTCGAAGTAAGAGACGGTATTCTCAAACATTCTAAGGGAAAAGGAGATCTCTTGCCCAATGATCCGGAAGATTTGCCCATCACTTACGAGGGCATGCTGGTCCGGATAGCCGACATAATCGCTTATGTTAATCATGACTTGGATGATGCCCAGCGGGCAGGTTTGATATCGGCGCAGGATATTCCCCCTGATTGTGTAAAATATTTGGGAGAGACGCATAGCCGAAGGATAGATGCCATGGTGCGCGATATTCTGGAGCAGGCGCAGAAATCTGAACCTTTGCAAATAAAGATGAGTGCCCCTATCTTGGAGGCCACTCTTAAACTTCGGGACTTTTTATATGACCGCGTATATGATTTGCCGGAAGTACATAATGACTTCATTAAATCCGCCAAAATTATTCGCGAACTTTATGCTTATTTTATAGACAATAGGGAAGAATTTCGCCGAGAAGTGGGAGGGGGGTTCCTCCATGAACCGATCGAGCGGGCTATCGTAGATTTTATTGCCGGGATGACCGACCGCTATGCTTTTAAGCTCTATGAAAAGATTTTCCTTCCCCAGCCGTGGTTGATTATTTAAACTCATTTTTAGAAAATAGCCTAGACTGAGGAAGCTATTAAGGGGAGCATAAAATAAGCGACATCTTCATGCGTGGTTCGGCAAGCCCCAAGGGCTGGCCCTACGAGGAATTAAAAAAACCTTCAAATGTAGGGCAAGGGCTTGACCCTTGCCGCATATGGTTTAATTTCTTATTGGTAATTACGACACAATTTCATTGGAGAAAGTCGATAAAGCCAGACCACGGAGTAAGATAAAGATGATAACTGTAAATATTCAATTGCTCCGATTAATAATAAAGAGGTTAAAATGAAAAAAGAGCAAGAAGAAATCATTGAATTGACGGATGTATGGGAAGAGCCGGCTAGTCCAGAAAATGTGGGTTCTGCTAAGACTAAAGAAGTTGAGCCCGGACGTCCCCTTAATTATGAAAAGGAGTTGGAAAAAATTAGAGAAGAAACGAGAGCGCGGGTAGAAAAATGGTTGGCCACCGAGGGAGTACAGATCCTCAACCAAGGGATCCGGGAGATAGTACTACCGATTTTTGGGGAGGAATTGCGTCGGGAATTAGAGAAATTAAAAAGCGAGGTCGAAAAAATTAGAGTTCTCAAAGAAGGGTTGAGTGCTAAAATAAGAGAGTGGATAGATGGAGAAGGGAAGGAGTTATTGAAAAAAGAAACGGGTGAAATGTTGCCGAAGATCGGGGAAGAATTATTAGGCAAAGAGATAAATCAGTTGCAGGAAGAGGTGGAAAAAATTAGGGGGCTACGCGAGGCCCTCAATAATAAAGCAGAACAATGGTTCCAGGCTGATGGCATCTCTGTTTTAAAAGAGAGAGTAGTTGAAGCCTTGCCCCAGATTGTCCAAACAATGATAGGCCAAGAGATAGAAAAATGGCAAACAGAATGGTTAAAAGTCAAAGCTGAACAAGAGAGCTGGCCTGGCAAAATGGAATCCTGGCTGGCCCAAGAAGGGAGCACCATCTTGGCCAATAAAGCTCGGGAAATATTCCCCGAGATCGCCACCGCTGTATTAAATAAAGAAATAGCCAAACTTAAAGGAGAGGTCGAGGAGCAAGCGTGAAAAAAGAGAAGCAAATAGAAAGTTGGAAAAAAGTTTTTGAACCGCAAGAAGTAGAGGATAAATGGTATCACTTTTGGGAGGGAAAAAACTTATTCCGAGCGGATGAATATTCTCCCAAGCCTCCGTTTTCTATCGTCATTCCCCCTCCGAATGTAACTGGCTCTTTACATATGGGGCATGCCCTGAATAATACTTTACAAGACATCCTGGCTCGCTATAAAAGGATGGATGGGTATAATGTACTTTGGTTGCCGGGAACAGACCACGCAGGAATAGCTACCCAAAATGTGGTGGAAAAACAATTAGCTGAGGAAGGAACGGATCGCCATAAATTAGGTCGGGAGGCCTTCATCGAACGTGTTTGGAAATGGAAGCAAGAATACGGAGGCCAAATTATCAAGCAATTAAAGAAATTAGGCAGCTCCTGCGATTGGAGTCGGGAAAGATTTACCATGGATGAAGGGCTATCTTTAGCCGTAAGGGAAGTCTTCGTGAGATTATTCCGGGAGGGTTTAATTTACCGGGGAGATTATATTATTAATTGGTGCCCCCGGTGTCAGACCGCGCTTTCCGATTTAGAAGTGGAACATGAACAAGAGGAAGGCCATCTTTATTATATTAAATACCCCTTAGAGGATGCTAAAGAGTTCTTAGTGGTAGCTACTACTAGGCCGGAGACCATGTTGGGAGATACGGCCGTGGCCGTGCATCCAGAAGATAGACGGTATATGAAATTTATCGGGCGGAAAGTCATTCTTCCTTTGATGAATCGCAAGATACCGATTATCGCCGATAGCTATGTCGCCCAAGATTTTGGCACGGGAGCGTTAAAAGTCACCCCGGCTCATGACGCTAATGACTTTGAAATTGGCCGGCGTCATGGCCTGGAAGTTGTGCGCGTAATTGATGATGCGGGGCGGATGAACGAAAACGCCGGCCGTTATGCTGGCCAGTCCCGCTTCCAGTGCCGCAAAGAAGTAGTTAAGGATTTGAAGAATTTAAATTTAATGAAAAAGATAGAACCCTTCTTGCATAATGTGGGCCATTGTTATCGCTGCAAAACTATTATTGAACCCACTGTTTCCAAACAATGGTTTGTGCGCACCAAGCCTTTAGCCGAACCGGCCATAGAAGCAGTCAAGAAAGGGGAAACAAGAATTATCCCCGCCATATGGGAAAATACTTATTTTGAATGGATGTACAATATTCGGGACTGGTGCATTTCGCGGCAAATCTGGTGGGGTCATAGAATACCAGCTTGGTATTGCCAAAGCTGCGGGGAAATTAATGTTTCCACCACCGAGGTTAGGAAATGTGCCTTTTGCGGCAGCAACCAATTAGAGCAAGAGCAAGATGTATTAGATACTTGGTTTAGTTCTGCTCTGTGGCCCTTTTCTACCTTAGGTTGGCCCCAAAGGACGAGGGATTTAGAAGTTTTTTATCCCACTTCTGTTTTGGTAACGGGGTTTGATATTTTGTTTTTCTGGGTAGCTAGGATGATGATGATGGGCCTAAAATTTATGGGCCAAGTTCCCTTCCGGGATGTTTACATCCATGCCTTGGTGCGGGACGCGGAAGGGCAAAAAATGAGTAAGTCGAAGGGGAACGTTGTCGATCCTTTAGTAGTTATTGAAAAATTTGGCACAGATGCTTTTCGCTTTACTTTGGCTGCCTTTGCTGCCCAAGGAAGAGATATTCGCTTGTCTGAAGAACGTTTGGCTGGTTATCGCAATTTTGCTAACAAAATTTGGAATGCCTCACGCTTTACTTTAACCAACCTGCAAGATTATGACCACGGCCAAAAAGTGGCCGAAGCAAAGGGGCAACTATCTCTGGCTGATCAGTGGATATTAAGTCGCTTAAACAGGACAATCAAAGAGGTCCGGCAAAGCCTGGATAATTATAAATTCAACGAGGCGGCTTCCGCCATATATCAATTCCTTTGGCATGAATTTTGTGATTGGTATATTGAATTAGTCAAGCCAGTTCTTAATCAGAAAAATAATGCTGATCAACGTTGGTTGGCCCAACACACGCTCCGCCGGGTTTTGGATGTTTCGCTGCGGTTGCTCCATCCCTTTATGCCATTCATTACCGAAGAAATTTGGCAGCACCTTCCTGGAAATGAAGGTTCCATCATGATTGCCGAATTTCCCCGCGTCCAGGAGGAAGAAATCCAAAGCGCGGTGGAAGCGGAGATGGAGCTAATCATGGAGATAATCAGCTCGATTCGGAACCTCCGCAGTGAGTTGAATATCGCCCCCTCGAGGAAAGTGGAGGTAATTTTAGATGTACATGATCAGCAAGTTTTAAACTATCTCCAACAAAATCAAATTTACATGGAAAATTTAGCTTTAGCCAACAAGATTACCTGGCAGTCTTCGGGGGGAAAACCGAAGGCTTCAGCCACAGCAGTAATCGGCCCGGTAGAGGTATTTTTGCCCCTCCAGGGACTGATCCATTTAGACGAGGAAGAAAAGCGCATTAAAAAAGAAATTGGCAAGATCGAAGAAGAGTTAGCGCGGGCCAACTTAAAGCTGCATAATGAAGAATTCTTGCAAAAAGCTCGCCCCGAGGCCGTTTTTAAGGAGAAAGAAAAGGCCCGCCTATTGACCGAGAAGATAACCAAGCTGCAAGAGGGCTTAGCTAGAGTGCAGGCGTGGATGAAAGAAATTTGAGTTCATTAATTACCAGAAGAGGTGCCCCATGTATTTTCCCATATATCGGCCGCGGCGGTTAAGGAAAAATGAAAATCTACGCCGCATGATCAGGGAAACAAAACTGTCTCGAGATGATTTTATTTATCCCCTTTTCGTAACTCACGGCCGGGGAATTAGACGAGAGATCAGTTCCATGCCTGGCTTGGCGCAGCTTTCCATTGATTTGGCCGTTAAAGAAGCTGCGGAAGCTAAACAATTGGGCATACCCGCGGTCATTCTTTTTGGCATTCCCAAGAAGAAAGATATAAAAGCCAGTGAGGCTTATGCTCGTTCCGGAATTATTCAGCAAGCTGTTAAGGCTATCAAAGACAAAATACCCGAACTCGTAGTGATCACTGATGTTTGCCTGTGTGAATATACTAGCCACGGACATTGTGGGGTGGTCGTTAAAGGGGAAGTGGATAATGATACTACTTTGGAACTTCTAGCGAAAACCGCGCTTTCCCATGCCCAGGCGGGGGCGGACATGGTCGCTCCTTCAGATATGATGGATGGCCGGGTAAAAGTTATCCGCGAGACTCTTGACCAGCATGGTTTTAGTGACCTGCCCATCATGGCTTATGCGGCTAAGCATGCCTCTGCTTTCTATGGTCCCTTCCGCGAAGCCGCAGAATCTACCCCCCAATTTGGAGACCGCTGTTCCTACCAGATGGACCCGGCTAATGCCCGCGAGGCTCTGCGGGAAGTGGCTTTGGACGTCCAAGAAGGGGCTGATATCATTATGGTCAAACCGGCCCTTCCTTACTTAGATATAATTCGGGCCGTAAGGCAAGAATATAATTTACCCCTGGCGGCTTATAATGTGAGTGGCGAATATGCCATGATCAAAGCCGCGGCTCAAAAAGGGTGGTTAGATGAAGAACGGGTGATGATGGAGGTTTTGACCGCCATCAAAAGAGCAGGGGCGGATTTAATCTTGACTTATTTTGCCAAAGAAGCCGTGCGGCTCTTGGATAAAAGTTATTAATGAGAGCATTAAATATAAGACATCCGCCGTTTTCAACCCCTCACCCTAACCCTCTCCCCAAGCATGGGGAGAGTCGATAAGAGTCGGAACGAATCGGTACGATTGTCGTTCCGACACTGTCATACTGACACCCGACCACGGGGGGAGGGTGAGGGGCATAAGTGTAAATAATTAATTGCTCCGAGTAATAAATATTTACAGCTATCACTCTTATCTTACTCCGTGGTCTGGCTTTATCTACTTTCCCCAATGAAATTGTGTCGTAATTACATATAAGAAATAAAACCAAATGCGGCAAGGGACAAGCCCTTGCCCTACATTTGAGGTTTTTTTAATTTCTCGTAGGGCAAGCCCTTAGGGCTTGCCTCTTTTCGGCAAGGGATGAACCCTTGGCCTACGCCATACTCCGCTACCAAATGCCTTATTTAAAACCCATGTAATAATGGCTACATGCCTCATTTGTAGCCAAAAAAGTTAAAGTTTCTAACCTTCAGTGAGATATTACTTTGCCAATTAAGTTTTGCTTGAAATTGTTTGGCAAAAATGGTAATTTGCTCCGAGAATATAATTGAATGTTGGGTTTTATCTTCTGGCTAAGTAGAGATAAAGAGGTCAGGGGGGTCCGCTAATAAATTAGTTATATAACTTTACCTTTTAAATAAAAAAATTAAATAAGAAAGGGGGATGGTTATGGGTGGGGGGAAAAATTTTAAAAAAATTATAAACTTTTTAATAATTCTTATCTTAACGTCGTTTATGGGCAATCTTTCTATGGTTTTGGCCGATGTAATTAACGTGGGCTATACCGGACCTTTGAGCGGAGGAGCAGCTAAATACGGTCGAAATAACTTAGAGGGTTTAGAAATGGCCGTGGAAGAGATAAATGCTGCCGGTGGGATTACCGTTGGGGGTAAAAAATATACTTTTAAAGTAATAGCCTTAGATGATCGCTATAAACCGGCTGATACAGTAACCAACGCCCGGCGTTTAATCGAGTTGCATAAACCTCCTTTTATCTTTTGTCCCCATGCCGGCGGCATATTAGGGATGCTGAAGTTTAATGAACAAGAAAAATTCATTATTCATGGTTATACTGATAATCCGGCTGTATTGCAGCAGGGGAATAGGTTATTGGTCAAAGCACCTATGTCCATGGGTTTTTATAATTCTGGAGTAATCGAGCTGGGCTGGCAAAAGGGGTGGCGCAAAGGTGCCTTACTTTGTGGTACTCATGAATCAGGGAAACTGGCCGAACAAATTTTTGAGGTTCTCTGGAAAGACAAAGGTGGGCAGATAGTGGCTAACGCCCCGGCTGATTATGCCAAAGTGACCGACTTTTATCCTTACCTAACGAAAGTTTTGGCCGCTAAGCCAGATTGTATCTTCCTTTATGGCCCTTCAGAACCTTCGGCCATGATTATATCGCAAGCGCGAGAACTCGGCTTTAAGGGCGGTTTTGTTCTCGGATCCCAGTGTAAACTGGACGAGATGGAGAAAGTAACCCCACTCAAACTAATCTCCCCCAGTACGGGAGTATGTCCTGTGGGTATGATGCCTTTGCCGCTTATGCAAGATTACTCCAAAAGACACAGAGAGAGATTTAACACTATTCCCACTTCCGAATCAGCCTTCAACTATGAAGTTATGTATATTTTTGCCGAGGCCATGAAGAAAGCGGGAACTGTAACAGATGTGTATAAAATAATGGAGGCAGTGCCGCAAGTTCTACCCGTGGGCAAACATGCTATCCGAGGCATTCATACCATGACTAAAGAAGGGCAATTTTTATCCGGTTACTTCGCCATGGAAGTGGATGAGGGAAAATTTGGTAAACCAGTTGATATTGATCCGCGCCCCTGGTACCAAAAGTATGGCGCTACTTGGACGCCGAAGTGAGATCTATTTATCTTTATAATTTTCTTATCTCTGCTTGAAAAATAAAGAGAATAAACTTCAAAGTTATCTCATCCAGGGCAAGGGATAAACCCTTGCTCTACACTAAAAATTTTAATGGAAAAGATGATGCAGAAATGGCGCTGTTTATCCAGCAAGTTTTAAACGGCATAATGCTGGGCAGCATCTATTCATTGGTGGCCTTGGGACTTACCTTGGAATATGGAATATTACATATTCCTAATTTTGCTCATGGGGCTTTATATATGGCCGGAGCTTATTTGACATTTCTGTTGGCCACCCAAATGGGATTCAATTACTGGCTGGCCATGATGCTGGCCATGATCGCCTTAGCAGCCATCGGAGTGTTAGTAGAACGTTTAGTTTACCGGCCTTTGATCAAAGAATCTCCTTTAAATTCTTTTATAGCCGCCATTGGACTAATCTTTATATTTGTAGATGGGGCTTTACATATTTTTGGCCCAGACTTTAAAAGATTCCCCCCGGTTCATTATGAGGCCTTCCAAGTAATGGGCCTCACAATTACTTTACAAAGAATAATCATTATCACCGTTACTATCCTGCTAATTATTCTTCTGCAGCTCTTTATTAAAAAAACTACCATCGGCGCCACTATAGAAGCTACGGCTCAAGATCGCGAAGGCGCCTTGCTCATGGGAATTAGTGTAAATCGCGTGCGCATGATAGTTTTTGCTTTGGGCACCGGCTTGGCCTCCATAGCTGCCGCTTTAATTTCCCCTATCCATTTAGTCTACCCAGGAATGGGCGGGCCAGTCATCCTTAAAGCTTTTGTAATTATTATCTTAGGCGGAATGGGGAGTATTCCCGGAGCCATCATAGGTGGGTTTATTTTAGGGTTAGTGGAAAGTCTAAGCGGGGGTTATATCAGTACAGCTTATAACGAAGTTTTCTCCTTTGGTGTCTTGGTTACTGTTTTGGCCATAAGACCAACGGGACTCTTTGGGGCTAAATGAGGCAAACAAAATTCAGTAATTTCATTTCCAGAAATTTGGCCTATATTATCTTCATTATAGTGGTGGCCACCATACCTTTTTTCGTCAGCAGCCGTTTTTATATGCATATCTTGATCATGTGCGGTATTTGGGGAATAGCCGCCGCCTCTATGAATCTTATTATGGGTTATACGGGGCAAGTTAATTTAGCCCATGGGGCTTTTTTTGGAATTGGTGCCTATAGCACAGGTTTATTAATGTTAAAGTTAGGAATTAATTTCTGGCTGGCCCTAATTATGGCCTGCTCTATAACCGTGGCCATTGGATTTTTCATTGGTCTGCTTGCTTTTCGGACCAAAGGTTCCTACTACGCTATAGGAACGATGTGTTTCAATGTCATCGTTACCGTAATCATCGAAAACTGGGAGGGTCTTACCGAAGGAGTTAGGGGATTGCTGGGCATTCCCAGGCCAACACCTATTCCGTTCCCATTTGGAAAAGAAATTAATTTTACCACGATGACTGCTAATTATTATCTGGTTTTTTCCTTCCTAATTTTGACTTTGCTGATTATTAGAAGAATAGTAAATTCTATGATTGGGAGGTCTTTTCTGGCTGTTCGCGGAAATGAAGAGTTGGCTGAATCTCTAGGGATTAACACCTTATTTACCAAATTACAATCATTTTTAATTAGCGTGTTTTTCGCTGGCCTATCCGGTGGCTTATATGCTTCTTATATAGGTTTTCTTAGCCCAGAGATTTCTGATTACCATGTAACCTTTGAGATCCTCATCTACTGTCTAATCGGCGGCTTAGGCACAATGGCCGGGCCCATAATCGGGGCTTTTAGCTTAACCGTTATTAGCGAACTTTTACATGGGATGGCTTTTCCCCGCTTAGTCGCCTATGGGTTTTTGTTAATTATTATTGTTATTTTCTTGCGGGGAGGTATCATGGGGGGAGTCCATCTCCTGGCCGCTAATTTATTCTTAAAAGCAAGAAAATGAACCGGAAGATTCTGGAAGTAGAAGGCCTTTGTAAAGATTTCGGTGGTCTGCGCGCTATTGCTGACTTGAGCTTTTACGTAAAGGAAGGGGAAATTTTTAGCATCATTGGGCCTAATGGTTCAGGGAAAACCACGCTCTTCAATGTGATTACGGGTTTTTTGGCGCCCACTAAAGGCAAAATCACCTTTAAAGGAGAAGATATATCTCATCTAAAACCTTTTACCATAGCTCAAAAAGGGATTGCGCGCACTTTTCAAATTACTTCTATATTCGGTAGAGAAACTGTTTTGGAAAATATAAAAATTGGTTGTCGTTTACGGGCCAAAGCTCCACTCCTTGGCACTTTAATAAACAGCCGTAGTTTCCAAGAGGAAGAAAAAATTGCTCAAGAAAAAGCTGCAGATATATTAAATTTTATAGGTCTGACAGAAAAAAGAAATGTATTAGCCAGCACCTTGACCCAAGAAGCGCAAAAGAGGTTATCTATTGGCATGGCCCTGGCGACGGAACCGTGCTTACTTCTCTTAGATGAGCCCACCGGAGGTGTCAACCTTAAGGAGATAAACGACCTCATCTCCTTAATTGCCAGGATCAATGACCAGGGGATTACTATTGTATTGATTGAACATAAAATGAAAGTAGCCATGGAGCTGCCGCAAAGAGTGATGGTTTTGAGTTATGGTCAAAAAATCGCGGAAGGAAAGCCAGCAGATGTAGGAAAAGATAGAAGGGTCATCGAAGCTTATTTGGGGAAGAGTTATGTTGCTTAGATTAAGGGAAGTGGAAGTTTTCTACGGTCGAGCCCAAGCCCTACGCGGAATTTCTATGGAAATGGCGCAAGGGGAGTTAGTGGCTATTTTAGGGGCCAACGGAGCAGGGAAGACCACTCTATTACGCACCATTTCCGGACTCACTGAGCCCCGAAAAGGTACCATAGAATTTTTGGGGAAGAGAATAGATAATTTGCCCCCTGAAAGAATCGTCCGATTAGGTATTTCTCATTGTCCTGAAGGCAGAAAATTATTTCCCCAATTGACCGTTTATAAAAATCTAATTTTAGGCGCTTATGTGCGTCGAAATGAGAGAAAGGGGATGGCCGAGACGATTGAGCGCATCTATGAACTTTTCCCCGTATTATTACGGGGAGCATAAAATAGTTTGCATTTTAAGCAGCTGCGTAACGGACTGAATCTGCTTCAAAATATTTCATAACCACATGAGGTTTCCGTTGACGACTGTAAAGATAAGACCGAACATTTCGCATCATTTGATTTTGGTCATGGGGCCGACACCGACCCACCGCATTGCTTTTGACATCTTGATTCAATATCTCATCAGGATTCAGTTCGGGACTGTAGCTCGGAAGATAAAAGACCTGGATACGCTTTTCGTTCTCCTTCAACCACTTCTTCACCTTCGCCGCCACATGAACCGGATGCTGATCAATAATCAAAAAGATATACCTCGGAACCTGACGCACCAGACGCCTCAAAAACTCCAGAAAGACTTCCGCCCGAAACCGATGTCTAAAAATCATAAAATAAAGTTTTCCGCGGTTGGTAATCGCCGAGACCATGCTACACCCAAACCTCTGCCCCGTCCCCGGAATCACCGGTGTCTCCCCACGCCGCCCATACGAACGACCACAAGCATGATCCGAGCGCAACCCCATCTCATCTCCCCAATAAATCTCAGCCTTCTTCAGCTTGGCCAACTTCCGAATCTCTGGATACTTCTCCCCCAACCACTCACGCACCTGCTCCGGATCCTGCTCAAAGGCTTTCCGTATTGGCTTCTGAGGGGTAAACCCCCACTGGGCCAAATACCGCCCCACCGTCCATCTCGACAAACGAACCCCAAACCTCCGCTCAATCAATTCGGCCACGGCCTCCCGAGTCCAAAGATAAAACGGAAGCCGCAATTGTTCCGGATACCGATGAACCACCGCTTTGGCAATCTGAGCCGCTTGCCAGGGCAAAAGAGAACGCTTCGAGGGCCTTCCTCTCTTTTTCGCCCGAAGTGCTTTGATCCCCCCTTCCCGATATTTTTTGACCCACTTCCCTACAGCCTGACGAGTGACTCCAAAGATTTGCGCTGCTTCAACCTGTGTCTTCCCTTCCAGAATCGCCTTGATGACCTTCCGGCGAAGATCCTCCTGGGCGATAGATGGAAGCGTTCGGGCATCTCGTATCTTCATACTCTAAATAT
>Ga0209102_1000373_pt1 | contig 30257 bp, 30 predicted proteins | sample ConPoolayeHmetaG_FD_185483 | JGI IMG/M metagenome (GOLD analysis project Ga0209102, IMG submission 185483) | Hot spring microbial mat communities from California, USA to study Microbial Dark Matter (Phase II) - Cone Pool mat layer H metaG... ...
GCCTTCCAAGCTGGGAATCCCGGGTTCAAATCCCGGGCGCCGCATAAACCTAATAATCTTCAAAACGCTCTCCCAGGTTGAATGGGGAAGAGGAAGGCGGTAAGCATCGCGGAGGAGAGGATAGACATCCTGCTTAAGCTTGCTCTAGATACTGCGGAATCCGACTTGAGCGGGGCTGAATCCTACGTGAGGCTCGCCTGGAGGATCGCTGAGAAGTTCAACCTTAGGAACAAGACTGTTTTAAGAAGGTACTTCAGGTGTAGCAGGTGTAAGAGCTCCCTGATACCGGGCCGCAGCCTCAGAATCAGGGTTTTAAAAGGCAGGGGGATTGGGCTTATCTGCCTGAAATGCGGCAGCGTCAAGCTCATCCCTGTTTTCGACGAAAAAAGATAAGAGCCCCGCGTGTCAAAGCCTATTCGATTAGGCTTGAGCCTGGAGCTCGCAGCTGAAGCGGAGCGTTTCACGAAAGCATTCATACTGTTATTCGTCATACTTGATTCTGTTGGAAACATTCCCGTTTTCCACACTTTCCTAGAGTCTTTTTCAAGCGAGAAGAAGAGGAAAATAATCAGGGAGTCTGTTGTTGCTGCAACAGCCGTGTTAGTGTTCTTCGCCCTGCTCGGATCCCTGATGTTCAGCTTCCTAGGAATAAGGCTGTTCGACTTCTACATTGCTTCAGGAATGGTTCTCGTAGCAATATCCTTAAAGTACATACTCGTAGGCGAGGAGAGCGAGCTGAGGAGAGAGAAGGCTGAGGAGATATCTGTCTTCCCCCTGGCGACGCCGCTTCTCGCAGGACCGGGGAGTATTTCCACGGTCATAATAATATCAAACCCCCCGTACAACATTCTCATATGCATACTCGTGATACTGTTGAACGCGGTTTTAGCGTACGTGATTCTAGTGAACGGTGAGAGGATTATGGCGAGCATAGGTAGAACGCCTTCAAAGCTTATTGCGAAAATATTCAACCTGATAATAGTGGCCTTCGGAATAGTCATGATCAGAAACGGTTTAGAAGGGTTTCTGCATCCAGCCGGCTGAGCTTAGAAAAGTTAATATAGTAGTCGGGTGGCCTCAGCTTAGGAGGTGTGTCGTGCACACATGATGCGTAACGCCCAAAGGGGGCGAGATTACCTGCGTTCCAGCGCAAGCAACACCTCTATCAGAAACTGTTGAAAAACAGTATTGTTTCAAACCTGTTTTAGGAGGGGCGAGTAATGGTTTGGAGAGGATACCTTACTGAGGCGAAAATACCTGACAAGGTGGTTCTTTTCGACACGACTCTGAGAGACGGCGAGCAGACTCCGGGGGTTGCGCTCACGCCTGAAGACAAGCTTAAGATAGCAAGGCAGCTGGACTTGCTTGGAGTACCAGTATTAGAGGCAGGCTTCCCGGCGACATCGCACGGCGAGGAGGAGGCTATTAAGCTAATAGTCAGAGAAGGGTTGAACGCGGAGATAGCCGCCCTATCCAGATGCGTGAAGCAGGATATTGAGAAGGCTGCTTCAACCGGTGCTGGAAGAATACATCTCTTCATAGCGACCTCGGACATTCATTTGAAGAAGAAGCTCCAGATAAGCAGGGATGAAGCTATACGCAGAGCGGTTGAATCCATCGACCTCGCTAAATCCTATGGTTTGAAAATAGAGTTTTCAGCTGAGGATGCGACTAGAACAGGCATCGACTTCCTAGTGGAGTTCTACAGAGCGGTTGAAGAAGCGGGGGCAAGCATAGTTGATATTCCGGATACTGTAGGCGTCGCCACGCCCTTAGCCATGAGGGAGATCGTTAAGAGGGTTTGCGAAGCCCTGAGGATCCCGGTTGCTGTGCACTGCCACAACGACATGGGTCTAGCGGTTGCGAACACGCTGGCAGGCATTGAGGGGGGAGCGGCCGAGGCGCATGTAACCGTGAACGGGCTTGGCGAGAGAGCGGGCAACGCGAGCCTAGAGGAGGTGGCGGTTTCCCTGAAAGTATTATATGGTGTGGAAACAGGCTTGAAGTTTAAAGAGATATACAACACCTGCAGGCTGGTTTCACTCATAACAGGCATAGCAATACCTGTGAATAAGCCGATAGTCGGGGAAAACGCTTTCTCCCATGAGAGCGGAATCCATACTCACGGCATAATAGCGTCTCCCGAGACATACGAGCCTATAAACCCTGAGTTCGTCGGGGCTAGGAGAAGACTGGTGGCTGGGAAACACGCAGGCGTCCACGGGATTTCAGCGCAGCTTGAGGAAATGGGTTACAGGCTGAGCGAGCAGGAGTTGAAACAGGTCCTTAAAATAGTTAAGGATATTGGCGACAAGGGTAAGAAGATTACTGACGCTGAGCTCGCCTCGATAGCTGAAAGCATCATAGGATACGGGGTTGGCGAGAACAACCGTCTTGAGCTTGAAGAGCTTCTGGTAGTTACAGGCTTGAACACGACTCCTACTGCAGCGATAAAAGTAAGGTGGGGCGAGCAGGCTTGGAGGGGTGCTGAGTTCGGCGTTGGACCGATAGATGCTTCGATGAAGGCTGTCAGCAGAGTCCTCGGCGACCTGGTTAAGATAAGGCTTGAAAGCTTCCGGCTGGAGGCGATAACCGGGGGTACGGACGCGCTTGCGGAAGTAACTGTCAGGGTTTCAGACGAGGACGGCCGGAGTGTTACTGCGAAAGGCTTCAGCGAGGACATCGTGCTGGCTGGGGTTTACGCGATACTGAACGGGGCGAACAGGCTTCTTCAAATAAGGAAGAGGGCTGGGAGATGACTGGTTTAACAGCGATACAGAAAGTGGTCTCGAGGAAGACAGGTAGGCCCCGGGTGGAGGCGGGTGAAATAGTTGAGGCGAAAGTGGATTTCCTGATGCTGCACGAGGTTACTGGGCCGCTGGCTGTTGAAGAGTTTGAAAAGATCTCGGGGAGAATCTGGGACCCCAGCAGGGTTATTGTAGTTTTCGACCACGATGCTCCCCCGAGCACGATAGACCTAGCCAGCCAGATGAAGAGGATGAGGAGCTTCGTTAAAAAACACGGGGTAAGCAACTTCTTCGAAATAGGTAGGGGAGGAATAGCGCACCAGGTTCTCTTTGAAGAAGGCTTCGACACGCCCGGCTCCCTGATAGTGGGCGCCGACAGCCATACTTGTACTGCTGGAGCAACCGGCGCAGTCGGAATAGGAGTCGGCTCCACGGATGCTGCCGTAGTCCTAGCCACTGGGGAAATATGGCTAAGAGTCCCTGAAACACTTCTCGTCGAGGTTAAGGGGAGGCTTGGGAAAGGCGTTTTCGCGAAGGATGTTGCCTTAAGCATCGTCGGGACAATCGGCAGCAGCGGCGCAACATACAAGGCGCTGGAGTATTGTGGCGAAACAGTAAGCCTGATGACACTGTCTGAGCGGCTTACCCTGGCGAACCTCTCCGTGGAGACTGGTGCTAAAACCGGGATCGTTCAAACAGACTCTAAAAGCATCGAGTATGCTGAGCGCTATGGAAGAGGCAGCGGGCTCCTGGAAGTCAGGAGTGATGCTGACGCAGACCTGGAGAAGATCGAGGTGGATGCTTCACGCCTTGAGCCTGTTGTAAGCGTGCCGCACAGCGTGGACAACGTTAAGCCCGTTGCGGAGGTTGAAGGACTGGAGATAGACCAGGCTTTCCTAGGCTCCTGCACGAACGGGAGGGTGGACGACCTGCTAGTAGCCTTCAGAATCCTGAGGAGCAGGAGGGTCGCGCCGGGTGTGAGGCTTGTGGTGAGCCCAGCTTCAGTCAAGGTGTATGAGGAGGCTTTGAGGAAAGGCATTATCCAGGAGATTGTTAAAGCGGGCGGAGTCGTGACCAGCCCCACGTGCGGCGCATGCCTAGGAATGTCTAGAGGCGTTCTCGCGGAGGGCGAGGTTGCGATTTCAAGCAGCAACAGGAACTTCATAGGCAGGATGGGTGATAAGAAGAGCAGGGTGTTTCTGGCTTCTCCAGCGACTGTCGCCGCGTCGGCGGTGGAGGGGAAAATAGCCGACCCGAGGAGGCTTCTGGCTTGAAAATACGCGGCAGGATCATTAAGCTTGGAGACAACGTTGACACCGACGTGATAATACCTGCAAGGTACTTGGTGACTCATGATGCCGATGTTCTCGCGAAGCATGTTTTCGAAGACTATTATCCTGAGTTCAGGGTGAAGGCTGCTGGCGGAGCCATAGTGGTTGCCGGCGAGAATTTTGGACTGGGGAGCTCTAGGGAGCACGCTGTAATAGCGTTGAAACACTCCGGTGTGAAAGCGATAGTCGCCGAGTCTTTCGCAAGAATCTTCTATAGAAACTCTATCAACCTTGGTCTCCCCGTCCTTATCCTTAAGGGTAAAGAGGGTTTAGACAGGCTTAGGGATGGTGAGGAGGCTGAGCTCGACGTCGCCAACGGGGTTTTAACGATTATTAAAAGCGGGGAGAAGTTTTCCTGCGATAAAATGCCTGAATTCGTGATGAAAATAATAGAGGCGGGAGGTTTAATAAACTATTTTTTGAAGAAACGATGGTGAAAAACCCAGTGGAAAAAGGGGCCCGATAACTATTTATAAACCGGCTCCTAGTAAAACAACTACTGTTGCAGCGGAGAGAAGCGGTTAGGAGGGAGGCAGTTGGCAGTTACTCCTGTGAACAGTGCGGACGCCCACTCAGCCCTGAATACAAGTTCTGCCCAGCCTGTGGAACACCGCGGAAAGGAGTCTCCTATGTGAGAAGGGTTTCAACAGGCAACCCGACTATAGACGAGATCCTGGAGGGCGGGTTCGAATCCGGCAAAACGTACCTGCTCGCCGGCGAGGCTGGAACCGGGAAGACGATTTTCAGCCTACAGTACCTCATATACGGGGCTAAGAGCAATGAGCCCGGGATCTATGTGACGATAGACGAGAGGCCGGAGATGCTGGTGAGGGATGTTAGGAACTTCGGCTGGGATCTGCAGCCACTTATAGAGACGAGGAAGCTCGCAATCCTCCCGGTGAGAAGATACTTCACCTCCAAAATGTGGGGCAGGGAAATGGACACTATAGTTAACAACATAATAGAGGAGCTTGACAAGAGGAGGAGGGAAATAGGGGCCAAGAGGCTCGTCATAGATCCGATAGCCCCGTTGGTGACTACCTACTCGAACGAGGTTGCCTGGGTTAGAGAATACATCAGGAGCCTCATATTCTCAATCGAGGAGAAGCTCGGCGTAACCACCGTGATAACCTCAGAGGTTCCCACGGGGGAGAACATGATGAGCAGGTATGGTGTTGAAGAATTTCTGGCGAGCGGCGTCATAATACTCTCACTATCCAGAGTTGGAAACTCTATCATAAGGACAATGTTCATAAGGAAGATGCGCTGGACCGCGGTGAACCCGGCGATCTACAGGTTTGAAATAGAGAGGGGCCGCGGAATAGTTCTTAAAGAACCATTAAGCTAGGTAGGCAGCCTAGTTCCGCATCTGAAGCAGAATTTGTAGCGCGCATTGTTTATGGCTCCACACTTAGGACAGGTTTTAGTGCCTGCACCGCCAGCCGCCTCCTCTGAAGCAGGCCGCGGCGCAGCGGCCACGGTTTCAACCTGCTCCAGTTCCGCCTCCTCGTATTCAGCAGCCTCCTTGAAAGAAGGCTGCGCCTCAGGAACACTGGCTACGCCACTAGCTGGAGCAGCCTGAGCCTCCGGCTCCCTCGGCACATAGACAGGCGGCTTCGCTGAAACCTGCTCCCTAGCCTGGGCCTTCGGCTCCTCACGGGTTTCGACAGCAGGCTTAGCCGGCGCAGGGGGCGCGGCTGGAACAGTAACCTCCTTCTTCAGTATGACGATGTCTTCAGCAGCGTCAACCTCGCTCCAGATGAACTCCATCTCCCTATTGTCTCTACCTACAACAACTATTCCAACAAGGTTCTCGCCCAGGACAAACCCTATGTCTTTCACAGTGCCGACATACCTGCCTCTCTTATCGTAAACCTGGAGGCCTATTATCTTGTCTTTTCTAATTAGCAACCCGTAGATGAATCCTTCCGAGGTGACTTTTATTCTTTATCTCCACATTAGTATACAATGCTAACGGCTGACACACGGTGTTTAACCGGCAGTGGAGCGGTTTTTCCAGGTCCTGGAAGACGCTTAAAGTCATTTCTCCACGGCGGAGGAGAAAAAGCCCTTCGCAAGACTGTTGACAGAATCCTCGAGAAGCATCCTAGCCTCCCTGTCCTTCTGAACCATAAGGCCCAGCCTAGAGAAACACTCCTTCAAAACTTTCTCCCTGGCTGCAAGCATCGTCGCGTCAGCCTCAGGCGAGCCCGCGCCCAGTGACACGCGCTTCGAAACGAGGACACTCGTGTCAGCCTCCCTCAGTATCTTCACAAGTAGACTGCTAACATCCCTACCCAGCACGCGCAGGGAAACCTCCCTTAGATCATCACCGGCAAGACTAGTCATCCCCCTACCCGTCTTAACGCTGAGCTTCACAATCTCTCCAACAAGCCTGTGGGCAAGCCTGAAAGGAACCCTGGCCTCCTCAACTATTCTTTCAGCAACATCCAGGGCGATGATGCTTGGCTCAGTTAAAGACCTTATTCTCTCACGGTTCTCCTCAAGGTTTTCGAGAACAATCCTGACGATTCTAACAGCCTCCCTGGTTGTTTCAACCGCCTCGATCAACGGGGGCTTAGTCTCCTGAAGATCCCTCACGTAGCCGCTGGGAACTGCTTTGCAGACCATTGAAAGCTGGGCTAGGCTTGAGAAAACCCTGCCTGTTCTAGCACGGGTCAGCTCAAGTATGCAGGGGTTCTTCTTGTTAGGCATCGCGCTCGACGGGAAGGCCAGCTCATCGGGAAGCGTGAAGAAACCATACTCGGAGGAAAGCCAGATTACGAGGTCCTCCATAATCCTGCTCAGGTTAAGCATTAGAATGTTAAGGTTTGAAACGACCTCCAGCGCGAAGTCCCTGGAGGAGACAGCGTCGAACGAGTTCTCCACAATCCCGTCGAACCCTAGGAGCCTCGTGGTGAGGCTCCTGTCTATTTTAAGCGAGGAGCCGACTATCGCAACGCTCCCCAGAGGATTCTGGTTAACCCTTTTCAACGATTCTGAGAGGCGGTCGAAGTCCCTCAGAAACATGTCGAAATAGCCTAGGAAGTAGTGTGAGAGGGGAGCGGCCTGAGCCTGCTGCAGATGAGTGTAGAACGGGAAAACTATGTCGAGAGTCTCCCTCGCCTTCCTTATGAGAACAGCCTCAAGCTCGAGAAAGCTCCCTCAAGATGCTTAAAACCTCCCTTCTCGTCTTAAGCCTCACCGCCGTAACAACCTGGTCGTTCCTGGAGCGGGCCGTGTGAACAAGGCCGCCGACCTCCAGACCAGCCTGCTTCACCACGAACGACTCTATCAGCTCGTGAACATCCTCATACTTTTCAAGGTCGAGCTGGCTTAAACCCTCGTCACGCAGCCTTTTAAGAGCCTCAAGAATCTGTTTAAGCTGATCCTCAGTAATGTAGCCCTGCTTCATAAGCATGAAGTCGTGAGCAACCGTGCACTCAATATCCTCGTCGAATATCCAGACGTCCTCCCTGACGCTGGACACGTACCTCGTGGCCTCTGAGGAAACCGGTCCAAGCCTGCTCCGGTATATGCTTCCACCAGCATCCTGCTCCCCGGACAACCCTAAACCAGAACTAGCGTCCGGAAACCAGCTAATAAGGGTTACATAAGCTCTTCTGGAGAACCCTGCTGAAAACTTAAAAATGGCTTTGAACAGGTGTTTCATCAAAGGGTTAAAGGAACCTAGGTCATGATGGTTGAGGAGAGGCTGGAACTCGGGAGGCTTGTCACCTTCACGCCTAACAAGAATATTCCAATACACAACTGGTTCCACTATAAGGAAGCTTTTTCCCGCGACTTCGTAGCCTTAGTGAGCAGGCAGCTCGGGCTCGGGGAGGGCTCATGGGTGCTGGACCCGTTCTGCGGCATCGGTACAACCCAGCTAACTGGGAAGGAGCTTGGAATAAACACTGTCGGTGTCGACGTGGCTGAGCTCCCTGTTTTCGTCTCCAGGGTTAAGACTGCAGACTACGATGTTGAACAGCTTAGGAAGGTTTCTGAAAGGGTTTTCTCAGAAAAGTTCCGTAGGCCCAGCCTTAGCGGCTTGAGCAAGCTTGCTAGAAGAGCCTTCCCGAGGCATGTTCTGGAGGACGTGGTGTTCTTCAGAGAGATTGTTGAAAACATTGAGGATGAGACGGCAAAGGGGTTTTTTAAACTCGGCTTAATGAGCGCCGCTATGAAGGCGTCCTACGTCGTGAAGGACGGCGGCCTTCTCAGAATAGTCAGGGAGAGAAACGTACCGCCCTTCAGAAAATTCTACAGGAGCAGGATTAAGAGGATGATTAAGGATGTTAAGGCCTGCAGGATGCTCAACCCCATAGTGGCCACTTTCAAGGCTGACTCTAGGAGCCTAGGGTTCCTGGGGGACGAGGCGTTCGACGCGGTCATCACCTCCCCGCCCTACTTGAACAAGATAGAGTACACTAGGGTTTACAGCGTTGAAAACGAGCTTTTCTTCAAGGGCTCTGAGCCCATGTTAAGGTCGTACATAGGTGACAACGTCAGGCTCGAGGAGGGTTTTGAAAACGCTGGGGGCATGCCTGCGGTGGCTGAAGCCTACTTCCAGGATCTGCGGAGAGTCCTCTCAGAGGTCCACCGTGTCCTCAAGAGGAAAGGGATGGGCGTGTTCGTCATAGCTCAAGGAGTCTTCCCTACTGGCGTTGTGGAAACAGAGAAAATATTCGTTGAAATAGCTGGGGAAACCGGTTTTGAAACCGAGAAGCTCTGGCTTGTCAACAGGAGGGTTGCGACGAGGGACCGGGTTGTCAAGATCGGTTATGCTGACGAGTATGTTGTTTTCATCCGCAAACCGTAGAAAGCTCTAAATCCTTAGACTGTTCCCCATGCTTGGGCGTATAGGGTGGGAATCGTAGCCGAGCTTCTTAAGCTCCCTGGAGAACTCCTCCGGGAAACCGTGGACTGTGAAAACCTTCTCCGGACTGGTTTCCCTCACGATTTCGATCAAGCCTTTGAAATCAGCGTGATCGCTAAGGGGGAAAGCCTTGTCTACGCCAAGCGTCTCACTATACCAGTTGAAAAGCGACCTGCCTGAGAAGCTTATGAAGACGGCGCCATACTTCCTCTTGATCAGCTGCATGAAAGCATTCCTGCCTGAGACACTAGGATAGTAGAGAGCCCAGGAGCCGTTGGGCAGCTCTGAGGACTGGGGTGTGAAAACCTTCTTCCCCCCTATTCCTATTGAGAAGAGCCTGTACACGTTGTTATACTCTGCTATCGACGGGGAAACGTATGTTTCGACAACGCCTTGGAGAACAGGATCCAGGATCATTTGGAGATGTTGAGACTTCCCCAGCGGATAACCCATGAGGACCATCGGCCTGCCCCTCCGGACTGTTTCACTCACGTAGTCAACAATCTCCCTGATCAGCTGCCTCCTAGGGGGGAAAACCAGGCTGGGACGCCCATAGTTCGACTCTATTATCAGGGTGTGGACCCGGGGGAAGCATTGCCTAGGTATTCCTTCAACAGGGGAAGTGTTAACGTCCCCCGTGTACAGTACTCCACCCCTATCGGTTTCGACGAGGAGTGCTTTAGACCCTAGAATATGGCCTGAGTCGAGGAGAGTAAAAGGATCGTGTTCAACACGTTTAACCTCAAGCCCCCTGAGCGTTGAAAGCAGCAGGGTTTCCTCAGAGCATACTGCCCAAGCCCTCCTCGCATCCGACTTACCAAGATGGTCGAAGTGAGCGTGGGATATGAAAAGATAATCCATTGACTCGGAGCCTGTTTTCAGAAACGCCTCTCCTTCTCTGAAGCATAGGGTTGCGAAACGGTCCAGCTTAATCGAAAAACTCCTTGGGCATGCTGCAGACATTTTCTAGGTGAAAAACCTGTTTTCCCTCAGCTTAGTCAGGAACCTGCTTTCAAGCCTCCTAGCCGGAGGAGCCCATTTCCTCCTCCTCTCTTCAAGCTCATCCCTGTTAACAAGCAGGTCCAGCCTCCTTCCCGGCACGTCTATAAGAATCTCGTCACCGTCCTCCACTAGCGCTATGGGTCCTCCCGCGTAAGCCTCTGGAGAAACATGGCCTATCGCGATGCCCTTCGTGCCGCCTGAGAACCTTCCGTCAGTAACCAGAGCAACCCTTTCAACAAGGTTCCTGCCAACTATGAGCGAGGTGGGCATTAGCATTTCCCGCATGCCGGGGCCGCCTAGAAGCCCCTCGTAGCGGACTACAACCACAGTGTTCACGTTGAAAACTCCACTCCTAATGGCGTCTACAGCCTCCTCCTCAGAGTTGAAAACCCTAGCCTCGCCCCTGAAAGTCCTCAGCTGAACAGGCGTCCCGGCGAGCTTGATCACAGCGCCCTCCGGCGCCAGGGAGCCCCAGAGCACCGCTATCCCTCCTTCACCCCTGTACGGGTTATTCGGAGAACGTATGAGCGTGCCCTTCGGATCAGGGAATGCTTCGACAAGCTCCCTGAGGCGCCTGCCGGTAACAGTCAGAACATCCAGGTTAAGATACTCCCTGAGAATCCTCATCAGCGAGGGGACTCCGCCAGCGTTGTAAAAGTCAACCATGAAGCTCTCGCCGGAAGGCCTTATCAGGACAAGCGTAGGTATCCTCCTGCTAATCTCGTCGAAAGCCTTCAGCGGCAAGTCGTAGCCAGCCTCCTTAGCGAGAGCGTTCAAGTGTAGAACAGTGTTGGTTGAGCCTCCGAGAGCATTGTCGACCACTATGGCGTTAATCAGGCTTTCAGGCTTAACAATATCCTTGAACCTTAAGCCCTCCTTCCAGAGCCCAACTATCCTCTTCCCGGACTCGTAGGCAAGTGTCTTCTTACCCTCGTCCTCAGCGTGAGTAGCAGCCATCCCCGGGAGAGACATGCCCATCGCCTCAACCAGGCACGCCATAGTGTTCGCAGTAAATAGGCCGGCGCAGCTCCCAGCACCCGGGCAGGCAACCCGCTCAAACCCCCTCAGCTCCTCAAGCGTAATCCTCTCCTCACTATACTCTCCGAGAGCCTCGAAGACTGAAACCAGGTCCACCCTCCTCCCCTTGAAAACCCCGGGGTACATTGGCCCGCCTGTAACGAATATCGACGGAAGGTTCAGCCTGGCGGCTGCCAGCAGGTGGCCGGGAACAATCTTGTCGCACGAGGAGACGAAGACCAGAGCGTCGAACATGTGCGCTGAAACCATTATCTCAACCGAGTCCGCTATAACCTCCCTGCTGGGAAGGGAGAACCTCATCCCCTCATGGTTCATCGCAATACCGTCGCAGACAGCGATCGTGTTGAAGACGAAGGGAACCCCGCCCCCGTCCCTAACGCCTTCGGAAACCTTCTCCGCAACCGCGTCGAGGTGAACATGCCCCGGGACAACGTTAGTGTAGGAGTTCACTACGCCTATGAAAGGCTTGTCGAAGTCCTCGCTACTCAAGCCTACGGCGTGGAGCAGAGCCCTGTGCGGAGCCCTGTCCACACCCTTCTTTACAGCGTCGCTCCTCATCAAGCCTTTCTCAACCGTATATCATCGACCTTATTTTCCTACCAACGTTCTCTATCAGGTGGCTCCTCTCCCTTTCGACAAGAGTCTTTAGAACAACCTGGTTGGAACTGTTCTCCAGTATCCACTCTCTTGCGAAAACTCCTGTTTGAACGTCTTCAAGCAGCTTCCTCATTTTTCTCTTAACCTCCTCATCTATCAGATAGGGGCCGCGCGTAAGCCCCCCGTACTTAGCCGTGTCGCTCACAGCCTGCCACATTCCGGATAAGCCTTTAGACCATATCAGGTCGACTATGAGCTTCAGCTCGTTTAAAACCTCGAAGTACGCCACCTCAGGCTGGTACCCTGCTTCAACAAGGATTTCGAAGCCGCTTTTAATGAGCGACGAGACCCCGCCGCACAGCACAGCCTGCTCCCCGAAGAGGTCTGTCTCAACCTCCTCCTTGAAAGAGGTCTCTATCAAACCGACTCTACTCAGCCCGACGGCTTTCGCAAGCTCTCTTACGATTCTCGAAGCGTTCCCAGTGTAATCCTGGTGGACGGCTATCAAGCCCGGAACCCCGGTTCCGCGAACATACGCGTCCCTTAAAGCAGGGCCCGGCGCCTTAGGAGCCACGAGAACAACGTCGAGCCAGGGAGACGGAACTATCTGCCTGTAGTGAATGTTGAAAGCATGCGCGAAAACAAGCGTCGAGCCCTTTGAAACATTCGGCTCAACATGATCCCTGTAGACAGCCGGCTGAGCAGGATCAGGAATAAGCATAAGTATGACGCTGCTCCTCTTAACGGCCTCGCCTATCTCGTAGACTTCGAAACCATCGTCGGAAGCCTTTTTCCACGAGGCTCCCCCGCTTCTTAAGCCTATTATAGTCTTAACGCCGCTGTCCCTAATATTCTTAGCCTGAGCCTCACCCTGGGAGCCGTAGCCTATGACTGCGACAGTCTTATTCTTAATCAGCTCAATACTTATCTCGTCATCTCTTATTATCCTAGCCATCCTCAGTCACTCCTACTCCTCAGCGGTGATTTCTTTTAAGCTTTTTACTTTCTGAAACGGTTCAGAGTGTGAATCATCACGCCGCTCCTCGAGAAGCCTTCAATACGGTCTTTAAACTCCTCCTTGAAATCGTCAACCATCCTGGGGTCTGCCAAGAGCTCGACGAGAAGCCTGGAGCCGCTCAACAGGGTTGTCCTAGCCCTGTACCTAACCCTGATGTAGTCGCTCACGCTCGCGTCGCAATCCTTCAGAACAGCTATGAAAGCCTCCCTTATCACGTCGTACTCGAGAGAACCTATCTTAACCTCGGAGACACAGGGGTTTTTCTCAAGAATCTTAACAATGTTTTCAAACTTCTCCTGGGGCAGGCTGAAGGTCAGCGATATCTCGGATGTCTTCCCGTTCACCATGCCGACAGTAATCGTGTCAATGTTTATCGCCCTCCTAGCGAATATTGACGATATTCTCTCCATCACCCCCGGCATGTTGACAACCCTGAGCACGATGAACCTCTTATTCCTGTCAGAAGCCATTCCACCCTACCTCCTCACGATAACGCTGTCGAGCGGGGAAGCTGGAGGAACCATTGGGAAAACATTATCCTCCCGCTCAACTATCACGTCGATCACAGTCGCCTCATCCTGCTTCAGAGCAATCTCAAGAGCATCTTTAAGCTCGCTTATCCTCGTCACCTTAAACCCTCTAGCGCCGAAGCCCTCTGAAACCCTAGCTATGTCAGCCCTACCCTTCAGGTCCACCGCGATATACCTCCTGCCGTAGAAGAGCTCCTGCCACTGCCTAACCATACCTAGGAAATAATTGTTGAGAACCACGACTATGATCGGCAGATTATAGTCGACTGAGACAGGAAGCTGGTTGCAAGTCATGAAGAAGCTGCCGTCCCCAGCAATGTCGAAAACACGGCTCCCAGGGAAAGCCGCCTTAACCCCGATCGCAGCCGGAAGCCCGAAGCCCATTGTCCCCAGGCCGCCGGAGGATATGAACTGCCTTGGACGCCTAGCTGTGAAGTGGAGTGAAGCATACATCTGGCACTGGCCCACCTCGGTCGTAACGAAATCCTCAACCCTAACGTAGTCGCTAAGAACCCTGACGGCAGCACTAGGATCCACTGGGACAGCATCATAGTCATAGAGGAACTCTGACTCCTTCCTGAGCTGTTTCACTCTCTCACCCCATGCGCCAGCCTTACCCTTCTGGAAAAGCCTGAGAACCGTCTCGCGAACCCTGCTTAGAACCTGCTTAGCGTCACCGGCGATGCCCAGGTCTGGCTTAAGCAGCTTCCCGATCTCAGACCTATCTATGTCCACATGTATCTTCCTCGCCCCCGGGGCGAAGCCGCTCAGCTTACCCGTAGTCCTGTCGCTGAACCTCATGCCTACTGCGAAAACAAGGTCGCTCTCCTGAACAGCCTTGATCGCTCCAAGCCTCCCGTGCATGCCAAGCATCCCCAGGGACAACGGGTGGTCCTCAGGAATGCTCCCCTTACCCATGAGCGTAGTCGCCACAGGAGCGTTCAGAAGCTCAGCCAAGGCGATAAGCTCGCTGGACGCGCCTGACATTATTACTCCTCCCCCGGCGATGACCACAGGCCTCTCAGCCTCAACCAGCATCCTGGCGGCGGAGAGAATCTCCTCGTCGGAAGGCGTGGGCGGCTCATACGAGTAAACGTAGAAATCATCGTCAGGCTCACCCTCCATGAGCTGAACATCCCTGGGAACATCTATGTGAACAGGCCCAGGCCTTCCGGACAAGGCTATTTTAAAAGCGTTCTCAAGAGCAGAGTTAAGCTCGTTCAAATCCCTGGGCAGAAAGTTCATCTTAGTCAACCCTATCATCATCGAGAAAATATTGGCCTCCTGGAAACCGTCGTAGCCTATCAATGGAGTCGCAACCTGGCCGGCTATGCTTAAAACCGGCGAGGAATCCAAGTAGGCGTTAGCAACACCCGTGGCAAGGTTAGTGGCACCGGGACCCGATGTCGCGACGACAACACCCACCCTGCCGGTTGCCCTAGCATAGCCGTCAGCCATGTGGGCAGCACCCTGCTCATGCCTCGTCAGAATGAACCCGATGCTACTCTCCTTATACAGCTCGTCTAGGAACGGGAGTACAGCGCCACCGGGCACTCCGAAGATGGTTTCAACCCTGTTCTCCCTCAGCTTCTCAACCAGCAGTCTAGACCCTGAAACCATTTAAAACACCTCTCGCAAACAGCTTTTTGAAAACCACTGTTTCTCTAGCGGAGGCTGGTCTTGTAGCGGGACTCCTGCAGTTGGTGGACGGTGTCCCGCCCCCTTGGAGCGTGAATACTATGGTACACTCAGCGCACCTCCTAAGCAGTGTGCCCACAGAAAGGACTATATTAATCTTTCCCCTTCAAACGCTAAACAATGCTCATATGCATCAACCATGCAAATGAAGCGCGCGTGAGCGCTGAGCGTTGACTACAGCGTTGAGAGGTGAAGAGGGTAGGAAAAAGGCCAGGAATCAAGTATTAACCACTTTCTCAGCAAGGAGTTCAGGTTCCCCCAGCGCATCCAGAAGCCAACGGTTCAACCACACCCCTCGCCTGAAACATGTTTAAACATTGCTATGAGGAAAGTGTCGCCCCACACGTTTTGACCCCGGAACCTGCCCAGCGATGCACAGCGTCAGCACAACGAAGATTCATGCGTGTAAAAATGCGCTCTATAGTGTGATGCTATACATCTAACGGGGCGCGCGCTAACCCGCTTCGCACAACTTGCATAACACTAAATATCGTCGATACGAATATTCTTGACCACCAGAGAACACGCATACAGGGCTAAAAAGTAGAGCGCCACGGAAACGATTAGAACACCCACAATAAGCATGAACGACGATCCAGACTTAAACATGTCGATGAAGAAAGAGGGGGATAATTCGCCTGGCTGCTGAGTATTAGGTGTAACCGTCGCGCTGAAAACAAGAGTCATCAAACTGAATCCAATCATGCAGAGAAAGACTGCCTTTGAGCTAGCAAGTTTTCTAAAAACCTCTTCGGAGAAAACAGATCCCAAGGATAATGAGAAAAGCCAGTTGCCATGCGTTACTAAAAGAAAATACATAAGGCTCGAAACCACTTCATCACCTGAAAACCGGATTGAAGGTATCAAAACAATCAGTGTCTTAAGCTCCAAGAGAATAAGGGAAACCAAGGAATGTGCTAGCAACGGCTTGTACTCAGACGTGTTAACGTAAAGCTCCAGTTTAAACCCCCTGTTTAAAAACTCCCTGCGCCAGATCTCAAGCTCGAAAAACGTTGAGAAGAGAACTATCATTACCCATGTTGTTGGAAGTAGATGAATAATAGTTTGAAAGAAACCTGAATACAGTATAACGTAAGCGACCAACGCAGCTGGAGCAAGCTCTAAGACTATTAAGAGCGGCGAGGTGAAGAAGAACTTCAGCTCCCGGTCTATCAAGTTAGCCAAGGCGCGTCACTCCTCCATGAACCTGCTGGCAGACTCAAGCAGGTGCTGCCTGCTGCTAACTATCTTGTTCACCGTAGCGTTGTTCTTAACGAGGAACTCCAGCATGCCTTGGATTTTCTCCGGAGTATTGTCCAGCTCGATTATTGCTTCACTCTCGCCTGTCGCGTACCAGCTTACACCCATTTTCTCAAGATTTTCAATATTGTTTTCAACGCTGAAGCCTGAGACGTGTATTGAAAGCATACCGGGGCCGCTTACCCCGGTGACGAAGCTCTCAGTATGGTCTAGAACAGCCTGCTGCCCGTTGTGAAAGATGAGTATCCTGTCGCAAATATCGTCGAGGAGAAGAGGCACTGTTGAGAACACTAGCACAGACTTACCTAGGTCCGTCGAGGTCTTTAAAAAGTTCCGCATGAGGGAGGCGACGTCGAACGTCGCTCCCCTGAAAGGGTCGTAGAGAAGCATCACGCCCGGGTCGTGGACGAATGCTGAGGCGAAGCAGAGCTTCCTCTTGAGGGAGAGGGAAAGCCTAGACCATTTAACATTTGAAAAACCGGCTGCTTCTAAGAGGGAGAGCAGCTCCCCAATTCTTTTAACAGCCTTCTCCCTAGGCATTCCGTGTAGGGAAGCAGCCAGTAGGAAGTTCTCCATGACCGTTAAGTCTTCAACAAGGTTCATGGTGCACGAGTAGAACCCAACCCTCCTGCTGAAATCCCTCCTGCTGAACCTCGGATTGTTGAAGTATAGTATGCTGCCTGAGGAAGGCCTATTCAGGAGAAGCAGAAGTTTGAAAAGGCATTCGACGGGCTCAGTCCTGTTTGAAACAATCCCGAGTATTTCAGCACTATCAAGGACGAAGCTCGCCTTCGAAAGCAGCGCGTGCTCACCCTTTTTGAACGAGACGTCTGAAACCTTCAGCGGCGCACCAACGGGTTCGGCGATACTCAACCTTAAACATCCTCCTTAGAACGGTGGAAGCTCATAACTCAAGATCACGAGCACACGGCTCAAAGGCCAGAGAATTCATCGTCTTCCACCGCGTTAAGAGTATTCGAAAACAGGGGCTTTTAAGCTTTCCCATGGGTAACAAAGCCAAGGGCTTAAAGATAAGTCTTATCCAGAACAGGCTTCTACCCGCATCGCCCGATTAAAACTGTTTAATGAAACGCTAACACTCTCCCTGCAGCGTTAACACTAGAGGGGATAAAACTTTTAACCGTCCAGCCTGTTTTACTCCAGCGTCTGCGGCGCTGGTCTAGCCTGGTATGACACCAGCCCCCCAAGCTGGGAACCCCGGGTTCAAATCCCGGGCGCCGCATCCCCCACTCTTGTAAGCCGCTTAAGGGTCTTCAGGCGGCTTCAATACTCCCACCGGGAAACCTGCCGTCAAGATTGTTTTCACATCGTTAAAAAAAGAATATATGCGGGCAGCGGACACTGTTAGCATGCTGAAGAATCCGGAAAGGCTCTGCAACTCCAGTATTGTAGTGAAGCCTGTCAAAGGATTTCGAAACACCCGCCTAGGATGAGTCTGAGATGGCGAGGAAGCCCGGCGACAGGGTTCTAACATGCGTCGACAAGGGTTTAAGCAGGCTTGGAGAAACCATTAAAAACGTGATATACTGGTATATTGAGAACGAGTATGGTTTGAAGAGGGAGGAGATACCTGAAAAGCCTGAGGAGTTTCTGAAGGGCCTTGAGAAAATGTATGGTCCAGGAGCCAGGGTGATAGAGAGAAACATACTTAACGAGATGAGCGAGGAGTTTGGAATAGCTAGTGAAAGCCTTACAGAGGCTTTTAGGATCATTTAAGGGCTTAACTGTAAGACGGACTAGGTGAAGCCGGGGAAATATTGGGAAAAAGATTGAAAAAAGATTAAAAGGGTTTTAGTCTAGTTCGCCAGCGCCGCCTTCCTCAGAGGGTGGCTTAGGAGGCCCCTTCTCCTTGAGCTTGCCTGCGGCAATCACGTCGTCAATCCTCAGGATCATGCTTGCAGCCTCGCTTGCAGACTTCACTATCTGCTCCTTCACGAGCAGTGGCTCAACAACCTTGGCAGCCCAGCTGTCGGAAGTCTTCTTCGAAACGATGTCGATGCCGTACCACTTGTTCCCAGCCTCATGCTGCTTCCTAAGCTCAGCGATTATGTCTATCGGATCCATGCCGGCGTTCTCAGCGAGCGCTGAAGGAATAGACTCCAACGCGTCTGTGAACCTTAGTACTGCAAGCTGCTCCTTCCCAGATATTGTCTCAGCCTTCTTCCTTATTCTCATCGCAACCTCTATCTCAGGAGCCCCAGCACCGGCGACGATATACGGGTATGTGACCACGTCCTTCACGACGCAGAGAGCATCGTGGAGAGCCCTGTCAGCCTCGTCAACCATCTTCTCAGTCCCACCCCTTATCAGGATGGTTACAGACCTCGGGTCCTTACACTGCTCGATGAAGACCCACTTGTCCTCACCGACCTTCCTCTCCTCCACAAGCCCAGCGTAACCCAGGTCGTCCTTAGAAAGCTCGTTAACGCTGGTAACGATCCTGGCGCCGGTTGCCTTAGAGGCTTTCTCAATGTCAGACTCCTTAACTCTTCTAACCGCGATTACCCCAGCCTTTGCGAGATAGTGTTGAGCAATATCGTCAATACCCTTCTGGCAGAGAACCACGTTAGCACCGGCCTCAACAATCTTGTCAACCATCTCCTTCAGAATCTTCTGCTCCTCCTCGAGGAACGCTTTAATCTGCTCAGGCCTCTCAATGCTTATCTTAGCGTCGAACTCAGTCTTCTCGATTTCAAGCGGGCTGTTGAGAATAGCTATCTTAGCGTTAACGATCTTCCTAGGCATCCCGGAGTGGACGATCTCCTTGTCCAGCACGATGCCGTTTATCAGCTTGGTCTCCATCACTGAGCCACCGGCCTTCTTCTCAACCTTAACGTCGTCAAGCCTAACGGTGTACTTCCCGTTCTCCTCCCTCGCAACCTTCAGAATAGCTTCGACAGCAATCTCCGCAAGCTGGTCGCTGTACTCCCGGACAACCTTGCTCCTGAGGGCAGTCATAGCTATCAGCTTGAGAGTCTCCCTGTCCGTCGGCTTAACCTCTTGAGCAATCTCCTTCAGGAACTGGAGCGCCATGCTGGTGGCCCTCTTGTAGCCGTCGACTATGATCGTCGGGTGGACATCCATGTCTAGAAGCTCCTCAGCCTTCTTCAAAAGCTCCCCGGCTAAGACTACCGCCGAGGTTGTTCCGTCGCCAGCCTCGACGTCAGTACTCTTAGCGACTTCAACCATCATCTTGGCAGCCGGGTGCTCAATCTCCATCTCCTTCAGAATCGTTGCACCGTCATTCGTTATCGTAACGTCCCCGAGGGAGTCGACGAGCATCTTGTCCATTCCCCTTGGGCCAAGGGATGAGCGGACTATCTCTGAAAGGGTTATTGCAGCGTTAAGATTGTTCCTCTGGGCTTCCCTGCCCCTCGTCCTAGTGCTTCCCTCTTTAAGGATTAGTACTGGTGTTCCTCCAACCGTTGCAGGAATAGCTGTAGCCATTTCAATCTCACCTCAAAACCCCTCATTAATAAAAGGGGTATAAAAACTTTATTTCAAGAGTTGAAAAGTGAAAAACTTAAGTCTAACCTTCTCCTCAATAAATAGAAATGAGTCCAGCGTTAATCTGCCCATGCGGCAGGAGTATTGAGGATGCTTCCGAGTTTAAACTACTCTACCTTAAGAAGGAGCTTAACGAGATAGATATCCTGTGCCCTAACGACAACTGCTACCTGAGGGAAGTAGGATACATAAAGTTTGAAATAGTAGACGGGAAGCCGAAGTTCAAGGAGGCGAGCTTCTACCCTCCCTTCGTAACCTGGAACGCCAGCCAGATGGGTAGGGATGCAGCGCTCGCGGAGTTGAAGGCTACTCTTAAAAAGCTTGTCGAAAGAATAGACTGGAGCATGATAAAACCGGTTGAAGCAAAAACCTAGTTAACCAGGCTGTCTAAGGCTACTCCACCAGGTCTTCGACCTTAGGAACCTCAGCTGGAAGACCCTTCCTCTTCCTTATTTCAGCGATAACGTTGCCTAGAAGCTGGCTTGGAACAGGCTCCCATCTGGCGAAGCTAGTGTCCCAGAAAACCCTGCCCCCTGTTGCGCTCCTTAAAACCTCTGAAAGATCAAAGCTCTCAGCAGCAGGAACCTCCCCGACGATATAGGTCATCAAGCCCTTCTGCTCAATATTCAGAACCTTGCCCCTTGCACGGCTAATAACCCTAGTCACGTTCCCAACCTGATCCATACCGGTTCTAGCGTCCAGCCTGAGAATAGGCTCGAGAATCACAGGGTCGGCAAGGAGTATTGAAGCATGCGTAGCCCTCCTCACAGCCGGAATAATCTGCGCCGGACCATGGTGAGCAGGATCCTCGTGAATAGTAGCGTCGAGAAGCTTAACCTTCACACCCCTAACCGGCTCCCTGGCTAGAATACCCTCGTTCATAGCCTCGATGAAGCCCATCCTAATGCTTCCGGAAACCTGTTCAAGCCTCTGAACACCCTTCGTAGCGTCAACCAGAACACTGAAGCTCTCGCTCACAGCCTCAACACCACGAGCCTCGTCGGCAGGCCAGCCGCACTCCCTCAGCATCCTGGCAACCTCCCTCCTGTCAGTGAACTCCCCTATCTTACCGGTGGCGATAAGCTCTATAACCCTAGGCTCAAGAGGCTCAACCTCGATCAGAACCTTATTGTGGCCGTTTGGAGACCTCACCATCACCGGCCCACCCTTCCTACGAATACTCTCACGGTAGATGACGATTGGACGCGAGGTAACGATCTGAATACCAGCCTCCTGAATAAACGTAGTCGCAACCTCAAGATGAAGCTGGCCCATTCCTGAGAGAAGATACTCCCCGGTCTGCTCGTTAATAGTCACCTTAAGATTAGGATCCTCAATACTAAGCTTATGCATCGCGCCGATAAGCTCGGGAAGCTGACCAGGATTCCGGGGCTCGACAGCAATCGTCATAACAGGCTCAGAAACATACCTGATGCTTTCAAACGGGACAAGATCCTGAACACTAGTAATAGTTTCACCGGCCCTCGCAGACTCCAAGCCGAGCAGAGCAGGAATATTGCCCGCAGACATGGCGCCCACAACCTCCCTGTGCGGACCCATGTAGATGCAGACCTGCTGAACCCGGCTCTTACTCCTGGAGTTAACAAGATAAACCTCCTGACCCTCGTAAACAGTGCCTGAGAAAAGCCTGCCGGTGGCGACGACACCAGCCTGAGGATCAACACGAATATGCGAAGCAGCCATCACAATAGGCCCATTCGGGTCACACTTCAACATCGCCCTCCCAACATCACTATCCAAATCACCCTTCCAGATCTTCGGAATCCTATAGGCCTGCGCAACAACAGGAGGAGGATGAAACCTGACAACCATGCTTAAAACAGCCTCGTGCAGAGGCAGAACCTTAGAAAGCTCAGCCTGCCCACCCTTCTCGTAGGCGGAAACAATATCGCTAAACTTCAACCCAGCCTTCTGCATCATGGGGATAGTGAAGCCCCACCGGTCCTTAGCACTCCCGAAGGCAACCATACCCTTCAAAGCGTCGACACGCCACTCAGACTTAAACTCCTCAGGACCATAAAGATCAATAAGCCTGTTGAAATCAGCAATAATGCGAAGCAACGTCTTCTCAACATCCTGCGGAGAAAGCTTAAGCTCACGAATCAAACGGTCAACCTTATTAATAAACAACACGGGACGAACATACTCCTCCAAAGCCTGGCGAGTCACAGTCTCAGTCTGAACCAAAACACCCTCAACACTATCAACAACAATAACAGCACCATCAATAGCACGCAAACTACGAGTCACATTACCCGTAAAGTCAATATGTCCAGGAGTATCTATAAGATTAATTATATAAGACTTTTTATCCATCTCGTGGAAGAGGGACACATTTGCAGCCTTGTATGTAAATTGTCTTTCTTGTTCGATTTTAAGGTAATCTAATGCTAGCGCTTCACCAGCCACCGTTGGCGATAATAACCCAGATGCTGCAAGCAGCGAGTCAGATAAAGTGGTCTTACCATGGTCGACATGCGCACAAATAGAAATATTCCTAATATTCTCTAGACTCTTTGAGAGCCGCAGCACTTCCTCCGTCGTCTTATATCTTGGCAAGTCCTATTGACACCTTTAGTTGACGAGGGTTTCCCTTGAAAACGGGTTATTAAGCCTTTCTCTCGGACGGTAAATTTGTTTTTAATGCTTCACGCATAGAGGTTTAAATATTGTTGAAGCGTATTCTAATGTGATGGGAGAAGGTAAGCATAAAATAAAGGTTTTGGAGCGCGATCTCAATAGAAAGTATGTGGACATCGAGCTGGATGGGGAGAGGGTTAGGGTTGAGAAGCTTACTGAAGAGGAAATTAAAGAGTGGAATGAACATCTGGACAGCGGGAAGTTTACCATTTTAACCATACGGACAGGTTGGATAGACTTTGATTATGGCTCAACGAGCCCGTTCGATAAGGAGGCTAGTGAAAGGGTGTGGAGAGAGCTTTGCCGGCGTAAGGCATTAGCGGTTTACAGGCTCCTGTGGTACTTCGGTCCGCCTTACCAGTTCGCTACTGGCGAAGAATTCTCCTGCACGTTCACGTTGAAGTACAAGGGATACGTCTTCGAAGTATCAGATAGATTTGGTGAGCACATGTGGGTTAGTTCTATTCACTTGGTCACGAAAGAAGAGTTCCGCAAGCTGGAGACAACAGAACGGAAGAGGCAAAAGGAGTATGCTCCTTCCGAGGAAATAGGGGAGGAGATCCTGAGCATAGTAGAATACTTGACGAAAAATCCCGTGACGGTATATACTGATGCTGGCCCAGCACGAATTTAGCCCAAGCACTATCCACCATATCTCGTTTTCATGTATTGCTGCAACGCATCCCATCCGTTTAGCAGTACAAGCCATTCGCTCATATCTCCAAATTCTTTCTCAACTATGCTTTTCAAAAGGTTCCACTCATCTTCCGGGAGCTTTTTAAACACGTACACAGCTTTCCTTCCAGTCTGTTTCCAAGCTTCTCTATATCCATACATTTGTTTTAGGAATTCAGCCACTTCTCCTGGAATTTGAAGAAAAGTTGGCTCACGGTACTTCACATCCAAATTATCATACTCATATACGAAGTCTATGATGATATGCTTAGTGCCGCTCTTACCTTCATACTTGAATTCTTCTTGGTACGCTATCGGCTTAGCATAATCTATGGTTTTATCGAAGGCTATGAACTCTGCCAACTTGCCTTTGCGACCTATGTCGGTTAATGTGTCCAAGTCTTTTTCTGACAAGGTCATTACCTCGGCCAACCTTCTCGCAAGGTCTTCGATAAGCTTCTCGTCGCCGAGTAGATACTGGTTTCTAAGGGCATCCTTAGCCTGTTCTATGTTCAGCTCCTCATGTTGTTCAAAGCCGAATTCGCATACTACGATCTCATCCGGTTTCGCTATGTGGCTGATCCTCGTCCTGACGATCTCCTGTTCATGGGGCTTCAGCAGGATTAGCCTTTCGCATTCCTCTCCATCCTTCATAGCCCTTACCCTTAAGGCCATATGGTCCTCGTCCAGATTCTCCCAGTTCAGCACGTAGCCTCTTTCCGTATGGATGAGGTATCTCTCCCTCCAATCAGCATCCTTATGGAGGAACCTCTCAAGCCACTCGGTCAGCACTATTTTTCCCTCCTCTTCGACCCTGACGGGCATGATTACCCTAGCGTTCTCCGACACGCCTTCCGTGAACAGGATTAGCCCGGTTTCCCCCGGCAAGTATCCAATCTCCTTAAGGTATGCTTGGGCGTCATGGGGAATCGCGGTGATGCACGACTCTTTATCGCCTATCCTTGTCGCGATCACTGGGATGTATATTTTCTCACTATCCTTATCAACCATGATGTAGTTGACCTCCTCCGGCGTGTTCGCCTGATACCTTATGGAACCTTCGGAAGTGGAAGACCTCATGAGCGAGACATATGCATCCTCAACCTTCGATGCTGATTCCCATTTGCTCAAGCAATCCTCAAGCAAGCTCGGTTTAACGCTATCCTCCTTTAATCCAGCGTAATCGAGCAAGTGCTTATAGAAGTAGTCGATGAAGAGGCCGTAAGCACCTTTACTACCATGAGTGCTCAGCAGATTCCCAAGGATTTTGGAGATTCGCAGCATCTTGGCCCCGTCTAGCCTGGAATTCGAGGCTTCTGCCAGCTCCACCACCTTATCCACTATTGTTCCGCGTTGCGTGCTTCCCTCGGGAAACGCCTTCCATACCTCAGCCATCCAGCCGAGCGTCCTCGACAGGAAAGCGACCCTATCCCTATCTTGGGTTTCAATGAATTCATGAAGCAATTTGAAGACCTTCTCCTGCCGTGTCCGTAGCTCAAGCGCTACTTCAACTCCTTTCAGAAGCTCGTAGAAATCGCTAACATCATCGTCAAGTCTCCATGCTTTACCAACATCATTTAGTACGTTTTCCTCCGCCTCCTTAACCTTGCCGATTACCTCTATAATTTCCCTGCGCATCTCCGGACCGAGCCTCATCAGGAATTCGGAGATCGCCCTCTCAGCCTCCCTCGACTTAGCCGCTATCTCCCTCAGTATTCTAAGGACCTCTCTTTGCTTCGGCACTTCGATTCCGCCGCCGTCAAGCATGGTGTTTACGCCCATCGCTTCTTTCTGCCCAGCTTCCTTAGCGCGCGCGCTAAGGTGGGGAAGTGGATTTACATAGGAAAACTTTCAATTCTCTTTACTGAGATTCGAGGAGGAGGAAAGCTGGGTGCAGAGTGCTTTAAAGTTCTTTCAATTCTCTTTACTGCGCGCGCGCCTCTGCATACCTAGAAAATTACCTAAGAATCTCAATAAAGAGAATTGAAAGAATATGTTGAGCAGGGCTATTAGATTTGGGATGCGGTTGATGCTACCTTTAGTAAAAGCGAATCTCAATAAAGAGAATTGAAAGGCAACGTATCCTTCGCTTCTTAATCTTCATCTTCCTCACCGAATCTCAATAAAGAGAATTGAAAGTTTCGACCCTCGTCAGTTCGACCCTCGGCACTTCCCGGTGAATCTCAATAAAGAGAATTGAAAGGCCATAACGTAAAACCTTTTAACCGCATCAATAACTGAATCTCAGTAAAGAGAATTGAAAGTCCTCGCTTGGAAGGCAATGAAGTCTGCTATTGAAAGAATCTCAGAATCTCAATAAAGAGAATTGAAAGTGAGTATCAAGTGTAGCAAGGTTTATATCGCATGAACCGGAATCTCAATAAAGAGAATTGAAAGAATATGTTGAGCAGGGCTATTAGCGCGCGCTAGATTATGCATATCTCTCTTTCTTAGGCACTTCCTATAGACACTGTAGCTTTCTAGCAAGCTCTCCTTTTCAACATTCTTCAAAAATCCTAACATATCCTCTAAGGACTTTACTTTCCCAATATCTACACAATCCATGGAAGTTCTCAAAATCATCGGCAAATACCTTAGCTTAAACCTAAGAAGCCTGGGCTCATTATCAAAAATAGTTATATGGCCCAAATCATTTTCAATTCTTCTCCTAAGCTTAAAAGATCGCGTTTCCTTCAATTCCTCCTCAAGCCTCTTCATATACTCGAAAATAGGGGCATCTTTCAGGCTCTCTTCAACTTTTTTCTAAGCTCAAGCTCGTCCGGGCTTTCCTCAACAACCACTTCCAAAACTCAATCCATCTTCCTTAACTCCCTTAATAATAGGGCAACAGAATATTTAAGCTACTCGGTAAGGAGGGTCTTCCTGATATTCGTCGAAGAAATGTCCGGAGAGCTCTTCAAGCAGGGTGAGCGCCGCGTTGTCCTAGCCTCTCCTATTCGCCGACAGCGTTGTAAATACCATTTTCAGTCCCCACGAGCTTGACTACTTCATCTTTTTCTAAGGCCATAACGCTTTCATAAAGCTTCATAAATCTCTCCCTTAGCGTGTCGGTGAAACCATGCATAAGGCTTAAATAGTTCCGCTATGGAACCAAGTTCCGGTGTGGAACTTGCTTTTCGACCTTAGGCCGAAGACATCTAGGAGCGACTTGTTCAACAGGGAGAGGGAGCTTAGAGAGCTCGACAGGGCTGTTAGCCGCGGATACCCGCTTACACTCGTGCTGGGAATCAGGAGGATTGGGAAGACGAGCCTTGTAAAGGCTTTTCTGGAGAAGTACAGGGGGGTTTACATAGATGCTAGAGGGGTTTCGAGACGGTCTGAGCTTTATGAGAGGATAGGCGATGGTCTTTACAGCTCTCTCAGCAGGACTAGAAGGTTGTTAGAGGGCATAAGGGGGATAAGCATCGCGGCTGCAGGTGTTGAAGTAAGATGGAGAGGAAGCGATTCCATAAGCTTCACGGGGCTCCTTCAAGAAATTAATAAAAAGGGTGAGAGATTCGTCTTGGCAATCGATGAGATTCAGGCTCTCAGGCCTCCCCTGTCTGCTGAGCTCAGGAGTCTTGTCGCATACTCCTACGACAATTTCGAGAACATATCCATCGTCGTATCTGGATCTGAAGTAGGCCTGTTAAGAAGTTTTCTCGGAGTTGATGATGCTTCCTCGCCGCTCTACGGAAGGTATGCTCATGAGGTTCATGTCGAAAGGTTCGCAAAGGATCTATCTAAAGAGTTCTTAATTAAAGGGTTTCGGGAGGAAGGGTTGAAGCTACGGGAAGAAGCAATAGACGAGGCTACAGAGCTTTTCGACGGGATTGTGGGATGGCTAGTGTTTTTCGGAAGAACTTACGCAGACGGGGTGAGAGACATTGGGAAGATCTCTAGCATGGCGGTTAACTTGGCTCTAGACGAGTTGAACAAGCTTAGCCCAAGAGAGAAACTTATCTTAAAAGCCATGGCGGAGGATGCGAAATCATGGTCTGAGGTCAGAAGCTTCGTCTCTGAGAGGAAGGGAGTTGTATTGCCTAAATCGACTGTAACAAGAATCATAGACAAGCTCGAAATGATGAGCATTGTAAAGGATTATGAGTTTCTTGACCCCATATACAGGAGGGCATGTAAGAAGCTGAAACTCTAGCGCGCTTGGATGAGTACGTGCAGAGACTGAGAGAAGCTTTGGGACAGGAGCTGCTAAAGATTATGAATGGTCTGGATAATCTTAGCTTGGAAGAGGGTTGAAATGGCGGAGTATCACATCGGGCTGAGAAGATTTTCAATAAAAAACTAACCCGTATGTTTTCAACCCGTCGTAATGCCTAATGTTTCCCGTTAACAGCTTGAGCCTCTTCACTACTGCTGTGCTCCCTATTATTAGGTCTCGGTCTTCAACAATCCCGCCTGAGGCTTTGAGGCTTCTCCATATTTCTGAGGCTTTCCAGAATCTCGTTGTCGAGCCAAACAATGCTGAAGGATCTCTCAAGTATTTTCTTAGCTTCCTTCGCATTCCTCGTTCCCCTGATGAACTCGTAGACAGTTATTTCCGAAACATGGTGCGAATCCTCCGGGTTTAACTCCAGTTCCCCCCTATAGTAATCGATTAGACAATCTGTATCCACTAGTATTCTCTCGCCCATTTTCTAACCCTGACCTCGTCATACCCCATTTCCAGAAGTTTCTGCATCTTTTTCCTGTTTTTAAGCCTGTTTTCACTTAGAGCTATATTCACAAGCTCGTTCAGAAACTCGTCCCATGCTTTCTTACCTTTAATACTCTCCAATCTTTTCTTCGTCTCCTTACTAACAGGTAGCGCGCGCTTATAATTATGAATCATGAATTATAATTTATAAACTTTTTCGCGATGCATTACAGCTCTGGCCATTTTTTATCTTTAAACTATACGGTGAAAAGAAATGTCGCGCGCTAGCGACAGGAGACCCATACTGCGAATACACGGTAAAAGCTTAGCTAAGAAACTATTCTCCTTATCGCGCAGTGTTTAGGCACGCTTCTTAACGAAATAGAAATGTTAAAAAGCATCGTCATGACCATTAATACTATGGAGGGGGAGCTTAAAGCTAGGAAGGCTGAGCTCGAGGAAAAAATCAATTCTCTAATGAGGGAGAAGGAGGAGCTTCTGAAAAGAATAGAGGACCTGAAGCTTCAGTTGGAAATAAAGGAGCTGGAGGAGAAAGCTAAGATGCTTGAATCAGAGGTCGAGGTTCTCAGGACTGCGGAGAAAAGCCTAATTGAGAAGATAGTCTCGTCGGAAACAGTAGGCTGAGGACAGTAAGGATCCGGTGAATTTTTCACTATATTTCCAGAAAATATGTGGCTTCTCATTCATCCCAAACGCATCCAGTAATGCGTGTTGCTGATTAATAAGTATCCTTAAACGCGGAAAGACGTGGAAAAGAATATAATGCTCCAAGCTCTACTAAGGCGATTCTCAATAAAGAGGATTGAAAGCTGTTATTGCGAAGAATAAGGCTGCTCCTATGGTATCGAATCTTGATAAAGAGAGCGTGTGCTAATCCTATTTGTTGCAATGGCACTAATAGCGTAGCCTTCTTAAAGAGGTAAAGCAAGCTCGTTGAAACACTAGAAGCAGAGAGGCGTATCTGGAAGGGGGACGAAGATGCGCAGCTAAACTTGTAAGCATGCTTTTCAGCCATATTCCAGAGTTTATCCTTATCTACGACTATTCTCCCCATGCTCACCTTTTTAACGCCCCAAGCTACCCTATCGTAATACTGTCTCAAGCCGCGCAGTCCACGGTTAACCAGCAGCTCGACCCTCAGCGTCACCAGAGCCTTTACGCCTCGTCCGCCAACATTCTCCACGCACGGCAGCTTCGGATTCTCGTCGAAACCCGGTTTGCCTCCGAAAGACGGTGTTAAGGGTATTGCTCCAACAACCACTTCCATAATGGTAGGCACTTTACTATCTTGTTATCAACCATGATCTCGTCCTCGTAGTCCCATGTTACTATTAATAGATCCCTGCAATTTAGTTCTTCACCTGCTTTTAAAATGCTTCTTACTTCTCTTTTTTCAATCTCATCCTTACCGGAGGCATAAGTTACTTGAATCAAATTTTTAATGTTCATGCCTTCTTTCAAAACGAAATCAACCTCTCTCTGCTGGTGGTCTTTCCAATAATAAATTTCTAATTCTCTTGATTCTAAACTTCTCCTTCTTAAGAGTTCGGTTGCAACAACATTCTCCATAATCCTGCCCATGTTTTCCATGAATCTGAAACCCGCTAGGGTGAAAAAGGAAATGTCCGTTAAATAGTTTTTCTTCGGGGATCTCTCCTGTTCTCTAATGCTAAAAGAAAATCTGCTGACAAAGTTTGTCATTCTTGCGACTTGAAAATAGTTGACGAATCTTTCAGTGGTTTTTAGAGGTGTTTCCATTTCTCTGCTTATGCCTCTAATACTTACTAAGGATGAGGGGTTTGATATTAAGAACCTTCCTACTGCTCTTAGATGTTCGTCTGCTCTAATCTTGAATCTTTTTTCTATATCTTTTATGACAATTGTTTCCCAATAATCTCTAACTATGCTTCTCCGTTTCTCTTCATTTTTCTCTAAGACAACTTCCGGGAAACCGCCAAACTTCAGGTATGGTACTGCCCATTCCTTAAATACTGTTGGCTTCAAAACAATATCTCTTTCAGAGAATTCAATTCCATTGAACAACAGAAATTCTTTAAAGGAAAGCGGGAAAATTTCAAAACCCACGCATCTTCCAGCCAAGATGCTCTCAAACTCCTCAGCCATTAGCTTTGCACTGCTTCCCGAAACGATTATTCTTGCTTCGTCCTTTTCATGTAAACTTCTAACAAACTTTTCCCAAAAATTAACTTCTTGTATCTCGTCTAAAACTATTACTGGTTTTTTCTTTGGGTTAACAAATTCTCTATAAGCTTCATAGGTTTTAATTAAAAATTCTTTATCTATTTTTGCAGGGAACTTCATCTCCTCAAAATTTACATACAGAACTTCTTCAGCGGTTTTAGCCTCGCTAATGTTTTTCGCAACCTGTCTCAAAATGTAGGATTTTCCACCCCTTCTTATGCCGAAAACCGAGATTATTTTATTCACTCCACTTAAATATGAAGCTATTTTTTGAGTGTATAGTTCTCTCTCTATGCCCGTTTCTATCCCGTTGCCCCAAAAGTTCCAGCTCGAAAGCACTTCGATGATTTGTCTTTTCTCCATGCAATTGTAGCACTATGTGACACAATATTTAAAGTTTTTGTGCCACATAGATA
>Ga0209102_1000374_pt1 | contig 30256 bp, 26 predicted proteins | sample ConPoolayeHmetaG_FD_185483 | JGI IMG/M metagenome (GOLD analysis project Ga0209102, IMG submission 185483) | Hot spring microbial mat communities from California, USA to study Microbial Dark Matter (Phase II) - Cone Pool mat layer H metaG... ...
CTCATTGACCACCGGCACCCCATAAGGACATACCCTCACACACGTCAAACAAGCCGCACACCTCTCCCCATCCACCACCGCCACCACCCCACCCACCTGAAGGACTTCTTGAGAAAGGATGGTAGAGGCTCTCGCCGCTGCGGCCTGAGCCTGGGCAATGGTTTCGTTAATCGATTTCGGATAGTGAGCCATCCCGCAAAGAAAGAGTCCATCGCTCGCAAAATCCACAGGCCTGAGCTTCACATGGGCTTCCAGAAAGAATCCATCTAAGGTGAGAGGAAATTTGAAAAGATTGGCGAGTTCCTTACTTCCTTCGTTCGGAATCACTGCTTCTGAGAGGACAAGGAGGTCGGGTGAAAGGGTAAGAGGAAGATGAAGCATGGGATCCTCAACTTGAACCACCAATCTTCCCTCTGAAAGGGAAACGGAAGGCTTCCTTTGATCATTAAAACGAATGAATAGAATCCCTTTCTCCCTCGCTTGGGTATAGAAGGTCTCCTTAAATCCATAGGTTCTCATATCCTTGTAAAGAACGATGATAGAGGTCTGAGGATAGCGTTCTTTCATCCGAAGGGCATTTTTAATGGCCACACTGCAACAGATTCGACTACAATAGAAAGCCCTGGAAGGATCTTCATCCCAAGGTCCGACACACTGAATGATGACAAGGGAGCGAGTTTTAGCGAGAAAGGGGTCTTCTTCCGCAAGCCTCTTCTCAAACTCCTCCTGAGTGATGATTCGCGGATCCTCTCCAAGAAGATAAGCCTTTCCTCGATACTCACGACCCCCTGTGGCAATAATGGTCGTCCCATGATCAATGACCCGAACCTCAGACCCTTCTAAACGCGCTATTTTAGTCTTAAAATTTCCAACGCTTCCCTCATGCTCTATGACTTGGAACCCTTTCAATACCTCAATCTTCGGATGGCTTTCAATTTTTTTGATCAATCCTCTCAGATAGGCCTGAGGATCTCCCCCATTCCCACTGAAATAAATCTGCTTCAATCTCCCTCCTAACTCTCTCTCTCTTTCAACCAGGAAGACCGGATAACCCTGATCCGCGAGATGCAACGCACTGGTCATTCCAGCCAATCCTCCTCCAACCACCAGAGAACTTCGAACCAGACTTCGTGGAATTTCATGCAGAGGCTCTAATTTCTTGGAACAAGCGACGGCCATCCGAACCAGCTCCTTGGCCTTCTCTGTAGCCTCTTTTTTCTGACCCATATGAACCCATGAGCACTGGTCTCGGATATTGGCCATCTCAAAGAGATATGGGTTAAGTCCTACCTCTCGTATCGTATCCCTGAAGAGAGGTTCATGAGTCCTGGGGGTACAGGAGGCCACAATTACCCGATTCAGGTTGAACTCTTTGACCCTCTCCTGAATCAATTTTAAGGAATCCGCGGAGCAGGTATAGATGGTATTTTCCGCATGAATGACACCCGGTAAAGACTTGGCGAACTCGGTGACCTCTTTAACCTCTACCGTCCCGGCGATATTCGTTCCACAACTGCATATAAAGACTCCAATTCGCGGTTCTTCATCAGCAGAAAGTTCTCTTTCAGGTGGATACTCCTTCTTTTTAATCAACGTGCCTCGAGCCTCTCCAATCACCGAGAGGGCTTTTGCTGCTGCTCCACTTCCCTGAATGACACTATCAGGAATATCTTTAGGTTCTGTAAAAGCACCACAGGCAAAGACTCCAGGTCGAGTGGTCTCTGTAGGTTCAAAATCCCGGGTAAGGCAGAATTGATGCGAATCAAGTTCAATTCCCGTAGCTTGGGCTAACCTTCGAATATCAGGGAGAGGGGCCATCCCGACACTCAAAACAACCAAATCAACGCGTTCTTCCCTTATCCTATGGCCTCCTTCCAGATCCTCATATCGAATAATGACATCCTTGGTTTCTGGATCCTCCTCCAGCCCAGAAATTCGACAGGGGATATACTGAATCCCCTTCTCTTTCCCCCGTTCAAAGTAGGCATCAAATCCCTTCCCAAAGGCTCTCATATCCATCTGAAAGATCTTTATCTCCACTCCTGGAAGATGTTCCATAGCCAGCATGGCCTCTTTCGTCGCATACATACAGCAAACCGAACTGCAGTAGTCCCGTTCCTTTTCTCTTGACCCCACACATTGAAGAAAAGCGATCTTTTTAGGCTCTCGATGATCCTTGGAGCGACGGGTAATGTGACCTCCCCATGGACCGGAGGCACTGAGCATCCGTTCGAATTCCATACTGGTGACCACATTCGCATAACGTCCATATCCCAATTCAGGGGAAAGCTCTGCTCGATAGAGGCTGTAGCCCGGTGAGAGGATGACAGAACCTATCTCAAGGACTTCATCCACAGGGGCCTGTTGATGGTCGATCGCCTCCCGTTTGCAGGCCAATACACAGAGGTGACATTCAGAGCAGATCCCGCAGGAAAGACACCGAGAGGCTTCCTGTTTGGCCTGCTCTTCCGTATAGACCAGCTCCACTTCTCTAAAATCTCGAATCCTCTCCTTCTCTGGAAGTTCTGGCGGTCTGATTCTCGGAGTCAAATTCACCTTTCCTTCTTCCACCATCTGGTCAATCTCTTCTTTGCTCATCTCTACCACAGGAAGGGGCATCTCCTCCCGTGGAGTAAGGAGAGGAACTCCTCGGAGATATCGATCGATCGAGAGGGCACCTCTTCGACCATCTGCGATGGCTTGAATCAAAATCCAAGGCCCTCTTGCCACATCGCCTCCTGCGAAGACTCCAGGTCGGTTGGTCGCCAAAGTCTTTGGATCGACGGCAAAGGTTCCTTTTTCCGTCACTTCAAGACCATGACCTTCCTCAAGGAAAGAAATCTCTGGGGCTTGAGCTACGGCAGCAATCATGGTATCTGCAGGGATGACAAACTCCGAACCCTTGATAGGAATGGGCCTTCTTCTCCCAGAGGCATCCGGTTCTCCCAGCTCCATCTTGATACATTTAATCCCTTTAATATGACCATCCTCGGTGAGGACCTCAATTGGAGCCGTGAGGATTTGAATCTCCACTCCCTCCTTTTCAGCAGCCTCAATCTCCCAGGAATTGGCGGGCATCTCCTCTCGGGATCGTCGATAGAGAATCTTCACCTCCTTGGCTCCAAGCCTTAATGCGGTCCGGGCCGCATCGATCGCTACATTGCCTCCTCCGATGACCACTGTCTTTTCCCCAACCTTTGGGGCAATGGGAATTCCAAAGGCGATAATGAATCGATCTTCAAATCCTTCGGTGATGCCATACCGTTCGGCGAGGCTGACTCCCTGAAGAAAAGGAACTCCATGATGGACGCCTAAGGCCTCCTCTCCCGGGATTCCTAATTTCTGGGGCTCATGAGCTCCTATAGCCAAAAAGATAGCGGAGTAACCGGCTTCAAAGAGACTATTAATATTACGAATGGGAGTGTTCAGTTTTAATTGGACCTTCGGATGGTTGATAATCTCATCGATCTCTCTCTGCAGCACTTCTCGAGGAAGACGATAGGAAGGAATTCCAACCCTCATCATCCCTCCAGCCACAGGGAGGGCCTCGAAAATCGTGACTTCGTAACCCATTCGAGAGAGGTGATGGGCACAGCTAAGCCCTGCAGGTCCAGCTCCGACGATCGCCACCCGGGCTTTCGGTCTCTCCACCTCTTCCTCACTCGGGATTCTGAACCCCGAATCTGGAGTTTCTTTCAACTCCTCCCGATGCTCGTAGACCCAGTCTGCGACGAATCGTTTTAAATTACAGATGGAGACAGGGGCATCGAGTTTAGCTCGATTACATTTTTCTTCACAGGGGTGATTACAAACACGGCCTACAGAGGCAGGAAAAGGGTTGTATTCTTTGATCACATCGAGGGCTTCTTTGTAGCGACCCTCTTTAATGAGGGCGATATATCCCTGAGCACTTGTCTCAGCAGGGCAGGTTGCCTTACAGGGGCTTGTCCCTCGTTTCGTAACTAAAAACGTATTTGGAACCGCCTGGGGATAGGGGCGATAGATTGCCTTTCTCTGATCCAACCCCTCATTGAATTCATTGGGGAGAAGGACGGGACAGACCTCCGTGCAATCATTACAACCTGTACATTTCTTTAGGTCCACATAGCGAGGATATCTTCGGATGGTGGCTTTAAAATGTCCGGGATTCCCCTCCAGGGAGAGAAGTTCAGAATTGGTGAGGATTTCGATATTGAGATGACGCCCCACCTCGACCAATTTCGGCGAGACGATGCACATGGCACAATCATTGGTGGGGAAGGTCTTATCGAGTTGGGCCATCTTACCCCCAATCGCTGGAGACCGCTCCAAGAGATAGACCTTGATTCCTGAATTGGCCAAATCAAGAGCGGCTTGAACTCCAGCGATCCCTCCCCCCACCACTAATGCGGCACCTATCTTTTCATTCATTGAGTGCCTCTCTGTTTTGGTTGAGATCGAATCTCAATCCGAAATCGATGGTTTCGAATTCAAAGTCTTAAGGCATCCAGATATTTCGATATCCTATCCTCTGCCCCGATGGGAATGAAATGGACTCCCTGGCAGAGGTCTTTAAGCCCCTGAACCAGGTCACGAATGATCTCGATACTTGCCTTTTCTTTATCCGGAGCTTTCGCCAATTTCTCAATGATGTGATTGGGCACCATCCCTGGCCGAACATGCTTATTTAAGAAGAGACCCATTTCGGCAGAGCGAACGAGAATAATCTCCGCAATGACCGGGACTCGAAGAGGTGCTATTCTCTTTATAAACTGGTTAAATGCATCGAGATCAAAAACAGGGGTCGTCAGAAAGTAGTGTGTCCCCATGCCTGCCAAGGCCTCCATCTCTTTCAACTCCAGATCGGGGACTTTCTTTCCCCAACCCGCCTCAATCCCGGCTCCGATGCAGAACTTAGGCTTTCCTGGGATTTCTCGACCTGAGATATCATGTCCCTCCCTTAGGTTCTCGATCACGGAGAAGAGTTTGCCCGAGTCCACATGGAAAAACATTATCTCTTGTAAACTATCTCCCGTGATGCGATAATCTTCGGTAAAGGTGAGGATATTCTCGATCCCTGACTGAGAGGCCTTGAGAAGGTGCTCCTGGATATCCACTCGGCTCTTTTCACGGCAGGTCGTCTGAAGGATGGGATCGAACTTTTGCTCCTTTAAGGCACGGCAGGTTCCCAGTGTATCCGTAACCAATCCTTCGATCTTTAATTCCGGGACGGTCAAGGCATCGATTCTTCCACGAATCTTTTCAATATTTCTTACAAGATCCTGAATCCCTGTCCCAATAGGAGGTTGAACTTCTGAAGTGACTACAAATCTTTTACTTTTTAAACTCTCTTCCAAACCCATGGATTTCTCCTTCTCATTAACAAATGGATTAAACGTTCATTTTTTTAGGCCAAGGAGCCTGGCTACTTCAAACTTTAACTGTTCTAAAGGAAGGGGTTTCGAAAAACAGGCATCTGCTCCATATTCCTTCATCTTTTTGAAGGCCTCGTCATCGAGGTAAGCTGAGAGGACGATGATTTTTATGTCTTTCGTTTCGGGATTCGATTTGATCTTCTGACATACCTCATAACCATTGATATCAGGCATCATGATATCCAGGATTAAGAGGTCGGGTTTGAAATGGCTCACTTGAAGCCCTGCTTCAAAACCGTCAGAGGCGGAGATCATTTCATAACCAAATTCGTCCTCCTCAAGGGCCTGAACAATGGTCTCTACAATAATCTTGTCATCATCAACGACCAGGATCTTCTTTCTCTCTTCTCCTTTTGGTTCCTCTGGAAGTGGCATCCCTCTCTCCTTTAAAAATTGGTCTAAATCTTCTTTTTTAATTCTACGATGACCACCAACCGTCTTATAGGCCTTTAAATGACCTCCCTCAATCCAGTTAACAATTGTTTTAGGGGAAACCTTACAGTATTTACTTGCCTGAGATACTGTTAAAATTTCCATTTTTTTCTCCTTTTATAAAATTATTATTTTTACTATTATTACAAAATTTTCTATTTGTCAAGAAAAAAATTTTCGCTTACTGGTTTTTCTTGTAATTATTTGTTTTTATTTAATTTTTTATAGGCTCAGTTTTATGGAAAGGCAAGTAAAAGCTATCTTTTCACTCAAGTCCGTATTCTTTGATTGCCATCTCTCTCATTTTAAATTTTTGAATCTTTCCAAGGGGGGTCACGGGGAATTCTTTGACAAACTTTAAATAGCGAGGAATCTGTGAGGGAGGTAATTTCTCCTGGCAGAATTTAATAATTTCCTCTTCGCTCATCTCTACACCTTCTTTCACCTTAATCCAGGCGGCTAATTCTTCCCCTTTTAATTTATCCGGAACTCCAAAGACCTGAACATTTGAAATCTTGGGATGGGTAAAAAGAACCTCTTCTATTTCTGAGGGATAAATCGTCTCTCCTTCTTTATGAATCACCTCTTTTAATCTTCCTGTGGTTCGCAAATAACCTTTATCATCCAGATAACCAAGATCTCCAGTATGGAGCCATCCAGAAGGGTCGATTGCTTTAGCTGTAGCAACAGGCATCTTATAATATCCCTTCATATTGAATCCTCTTGCACAGATCTCACCTGTCACTCCCTGAGAGGCTTCCTCGCCGGTTCCGGGATCCACAATCTTTATCTCGACTCCGGGAAGTGCTTTTCCAACCGTAGAAACCCTTAATTCGAGAGGATCGCCTGGGTGGGTCATCGTGATCCAAGAGGAGGATTCTGTAAGTCCGTAACCAATGACGATCTCTTTCACCCCCATCTCTTCGACCACCTTCTTCATCACCTCAATAGGACATTGGGCCCCTCCCATAATTCCGGTGCGAAGGGAACGAAAATCTGTTTTCTTATATTTTGGGTCTTCCATGAGTGAAAGAAATGCACCGGGAGATCCATAGAGGGCTGTGCACCTTTCATTTTGAATGGCTTCGAGGATCTTTTCTGGATTGAAAGTCTCCGAAGGGATGACCAGTGTGGCTCCCTTAAGAATGGCGGCAAGGGTGATACAGATACATCCAAACATATGAGAAAGGGGAACAGAAAGACAAAGCCTATCTTCTTCGGTTAATCCTTGATTTTCAGCACTCGCCCATGTGGTATTGATCAAGCCAAAATGAGTGGACATGACCCCTTTTGGAGAACCCGTCGTCCCTGAGGTGTAGAGAAGAGTGATCACCTCTTCATAGTGAGTGGATCGTTGACGCTCCTTCAGTAAAGAATCGGCGAGCCTCTCTCCCTCTTCAAGGAGCTCCTTCCAACCAACCATCCCTTCCCTATTTCGATCTGAGATAAGGATGAGATGTTTTAGGTTCGGGAATCTCTCGGAGGGGAAGCCCTCTCGAAAAAGGAGCTTGAGGATTTCGAGATATTCTGATCCTTTTAATCCCTCGGTCATGATGAGGGCCTTTGAATCTGACTGTTGGAGGAGATACTCAAGGAGCTGAAGTTGGCAGTGGATATCGATGCTCATCAATACCGCACCAATTTTAGCCAGGGCAAATTGGGCCACAATCCATTCCCAACGGTTAGGGGCCCAGAGGGCGACGTGGTCTCCTTTGTTGAGACCCAATTTGATCAAGCCTTTGGCCAGCGAGTCTACCCTTTTTTGAAATTCCTGATAGGTGAGTCTTACCTTTTTTGGAAGGTCAATCAGGGCCTCTCGATTTTGAAATCGAGAGACAGTGCGATCCAATACTTCACCGATCGTGACTCTTTGAATTTCCATCCCCCACCCCGTTTCTTATTACTATAGATTAGCCCATTTTTTCCTCCCCATCCCGATCTCTTCATCGGGATAAATTCTGGAGGTCCTAAAGAACGTGTTGATTATGAAGGAGTGGACTTCACCGGTTTAAGATAAGCCCCCCAATAACTCATTCCAACGAAGACAGCCCCTCCAATAATATTCCCAATGGTCACTGGAAAGAGATTCTTCCATAAGAAATTAATAAAATTGAGTTGGCTTAAATCCATTCCTTCAAGACCTGTTAGCCCTGCCCCATAACGAAGCATAATCCCTGCAGGAATAAAATACATATTGGCTACGCTGTGTTCAAAGCCGATGGCGACAAAGGCTGTGATGGGGAAAAAAATGGCAAAGATCTTCCCGATGGTCTGACGAGAAGCCAGCGCCATCCATACAGCCAGGCAAACCAGCCAATTGCATCCGATCCCGCGCCATAGGGCTTCACTGAAAGAAAGGGTCACTTTGTGATAGGCCACTTTTATGGCGGCTATGCCCAAAGCCCCATCAGCCGTCTTCCAGAGTCCTGAGAAATAGAAGAGAAGGGCTACCAGGATCGATCCAATAAAATTTGCAAAAAAGACAACCGCCCACCTCTTGAGCATGGTATTAAAAGAGATCTCCCGAGAGAGAACGCTCGAAACCATTAAATTATTACCTGTGAAGAGTTCGGCCCCTGCAATGACGACCAGCATCAGGCCCACACTAAAAGAGGCTCCTCCTAAGATTTTTGTAAATCCAATTCCCCATCTCGACGCCATATCAAAGGTGACCGTCGTAGAAAGTAACCCTCCAAACCCAATATACGCCCCTGCAAGAATTCCCAGGATGAATACCGTAATCCAAGGAGAAGTCGCCTTAGCCACTCCCACACTTTGGGCAACGGTTTCGGCGATGGTTTTAGGCGCCTTATCTTCCAGGGTAGGCACAGGAAATTGCCATGATTTGATGATCCTCTCGAATCTTCCAATGGCCTTCTTCTCCTCCACCACCTTCCGTCTTACGGCCTTTTTGACGACTTCAATGATCTCTTCGGGACGAAAGGGTTTGGCAATATAATCCATCGCTCCTCGTTTCATTGCCTCTGTGGCACGGCCTACCGTGGGATATCCACTGATCATGACGATAGCGGAGTTCGGAGAACGCTTATCAATCTCCTCCACGACATCCATCCCATCAAATCCGGGCATCATCCAATCCACCAAGACCACATCGAATCCCTTTTCAGCAACCAAGTTGAGTCCTTCCTGGGGATTGGTCGTGGTGGTCACCTCAAAACCCTCTGCTTCAAAGATCTTCCGGCAGGATCTCAATACGATCTCTTCGTCATCAATGATAAGCATTTTTTCAGCCATAGGCTTACCTCCTTACTCTCTTTAACCCGCCCCTGTAGGAAAGAAGGTCTTCCCCGAGACCTTTTGGATCACCTGACGAATCACCCTCATCAACTCATCAGGTCGGAAGGGTTTGGGGATAAATTGGTTTGCCCCTAATTTCATTACCTCCTTCACCGTCTCTTGGGTTGGATAACCACTCATGACAATGATGGGGACTTCGGGCAATTCTTTTTTGATCTCTCTCATCAGATAGAGTCCATCATATTTGGGCATCTTTACATCGATGAGCAGAAGATCAAAATCATATTTCTTAATCATCTCTAATGCCTCTTCAGCACCGGAAACGGTAAGGACTTCAAATCCTTCTGATTCAAGGATTCGGCGACAGCTCTTAATCACAATGGCATCATCGTCAACGACTAAGATCTTCATGAGTTTCAGCCACTTTCTCCTCTATGGGTAACCATACCGTAAAGCTACTTCCCCGGCCCACTTGACTCTGAACCCAGATCGTTCCTCCATGGCGTTCCACAATCCCATAAGACACAGAGAGCCCAAGCCCTGTCCCCTGACCCACCTCTTTAGTCGTAAAGAAAGGATCGAATATCTTATCGATATGCTCGGGTGGAATTCCGCACCCAGTATCCGTCACCACAATTTCCACCCCTTTCTGCCCAGGTGATTTAGCGGAGACCCCAATCCCTGTGGAGACCTTGATGTTCCCTCCTGGTCCTGTAGCGTCTAAGGCATTAATAATAATATTGAGCAGAACGCTTTGCATTTGGTTTCGGTCGAGGGTGATCATGGGTAATCCCTCTCCTGGTTGAAAAGTTAAATCAACCCCCTTGATCAGGGCCTGATTCTCTATCAAAGAGAGGGTGTGGCGGACCAATCGATTCACATCGGTAGGTTCTCGATCGAGTTCGGTCTGGCGCGAAAAATCAAGAAGCCCCTTGACGATCTTCCGAACCCTTTCAGTCTCCTGAGCGATCACTTCTAAGTCTGAACGAACCTCCTCAGGGAGATCATTCCGTTTGAGTAACATGTGTGTAAACGTAAAGATTCCGGTTAAGGGATTATTAATTTCATGGGCTACTCCTCCAGCTAACTTCCCAATGCTTGCCTGTTTTTCGGATTGCAGGAGTTTGATTTCACTCTCCACTCTCTGACGTTTGTCCCGTTCTTGGAGAGAGGCAAGCATCTGGCCAAAGGTCTTCTGAAGGACTCCAATCTCCCCTTTCGAAATGGGTCCAAGATCGGGAGAAAGATTTCCTTTAGAGACTTGAATGCTTGCTTGAATCAACTGTTGAACAGGTCGGCTGATTTTATTCGCGATCATGTAGCCCAATCCAACGGCTAAGCCCATCCCTGCGATGGTGATTAAAATAAAAAGGGAAAGGGCACTTCTTCGAACATCTGCATACTTTGCCTCTAAGACTCCGACATAAAGCATCCCGACACGCTGCCCAAAGATGTCCTCGATAGGCTCATAGGCGGTGATATACCAGTCACTCACGACAAAGGCACGGTCAGTCCACTTCTTCCCTTCATTGAGGACACGCTCTTTGACTTCCTCTGAGGCAATCGTCCCGATCGCTCGAGTTCCATCAGGAGAGATGACATTGGTTGAGATACGGACATCTTTAAGAAAGATGGTGGCTGTTCCTACACTTCGCCCCTGATAGATTTCATGTTGAAAGAGGGTGTCCCTCACTCGATCTACAATCTCCTCACTTCGATTAAGCAGAACGCCTCCATAAAGGACTCCTAAGAGACGACCATTTTCAGTCACTGGAACGGCTGCGGCAAGGGCCATTCCAGAGAGTTCTTCAGTCTCTGGCCTCGGTATGGCTCTTTTGGTGGGGAGCAGTTTAATTCGGGCACGCTCAGCAAGAGCGGGATCTTCGGAGAAAAGAAACTCATGACTGAGCACGACCGTGCCGGAAATAGGAACTCGCCTCTGAAGGGCAAGATTGGCGATGGGGTTCGAAGGAGTCACCTCTTTGGGGATGGCATTGGGTCCAATCCGACAGAGGGTTCTCCCGTCTTTTGTCACGATACCCGAAAAATCCAGTTCGGTCTGCTGGGCGATATTTCTCAACAAAGGGACTAACCGGTGGGCATCGCCTCGTTCCAGGGCCGAGCGAAATACGGGACCTACCTGAGTGATCATCAAAGAGACTTTTATCCCTTTGATCCGGTCAAGGTAAATCTCCCTTGCTGCATTCAAATCTAAACGGATTCGATTATGGGCTTCATTGAGGACGGCCTGATAAAGAAGTTGACCTCCTACCAAAAGGGCAACCCCACATCCTAAGAAGGAGACCCCTAAAAAGCTAAAGATTAACTTCGAACGGGTAGAATAAAATAAAGATCCTAATTTCATATTTTAAACAGGAGGAGGAACAGTCCCTCTCCTTTCGGCTCTATTTTTTGAAGCCCGAGCCCTCTTTTTTTCTGAAAAATTGATGATCTGGGTATGAAGTCTCATCCAATCACTCCTTGCCTTTTGCATCGATGGATATCTCTTTTCTCGAAGATATCCCGCAGCCAGGGCTTCTCGATAGATCCAATTTCCTCTGTCGGTTCGGATTAATACAGTGGTATATCCATCTGGAGAACCTAACCCACCAAAAGAGATATCGGAATATTCCGCTGAAAAGTCCGGGCAGACGAGACAGGCAGGTCTGGCAATAGAATCGATCTCTTCAAAAGGAATATGGATAACCCTTCCATCTTTGAGGTAGGCAAAGAAATCTTCCTTTACATTGATTTTGATGATCTCTTTCATTTCGAATCCATACTTCTTTCGAATTCGCTCGATCTGAAGATCATTGAAGGAAAAATTCTCCATACAGAAAAGGCCAAAAAAGTATTTGATCACATCTGCAGGAAGGATCTTAAGGACTTGCATCTTTCGAACCGTGTGGATCTGACAGGGTGTCCCCACCATAGCCACTCGATCGATCATTCCCTTTCTCAATTCTTTGAGTTGATACATCGCTGGAGAATAGGTTGAGTATTGAGTTCCAAGCTCTGCGAGAGGATAGGATTCATCATAATGAGAACCTGAGGCTGAAATGATTTCCTCTCCAGTGGTAGCCAAAAGAGGGGCTCGATGAAAGGGGCCATCGCTTCGGGAAACCAGTGCTCCATCGATCATATGATGATCCAGAAGATAAAGAAGAAGGGAGGTCACGACCCCACCATCCGTACATCTTTCTCCTACAGTGGGATTCGTGGTTTGGGCAGAAAGAATATCGCGTACCGCTCCGATAGGGGGTTCCCAACCCGTCTTTTTTTTCAACTCTTCATCCAGTTCATGAATATTCGGACAGATTAAATAACAGATACCACATTTGAGGCATTTCTCTTCATCCACTAAAATAGGAGTTCCATCTGAACTCAACCCAAGGGCTCCTAAATGGTCAGCCGAACAGAAGGAGACACAACCTCCGCACTTCCCACAGAATTGATATTTCTGTACCTCTTCCATTAAATCACGAAAAGTCCTTGTTTCTGCTCCCATAAATCCTCCAAATTTTTGGAATCTATGCCCCTATTATATCAGTAATTTTTTTATCTTCAAGAAGATTTCTTTTTGAAAAGAATTTCACAAATAAATGATAATCCCTTAAAATTATTTTCATGTTAACGTTAACATTATTCTAAATTTATTGCAATAAAAAGCTCCAAAACGAACCTTCCGTTTAATTCCCACATTCCTTCAAGAATAATTTTTTCGAAGAAGGATTAACCTTGATGATACCCTTCCTTTGAAGAATTCTGAAAATAAGGATGGCATCAGTAAATGGTATCAAAATGAAAGAGGAGGGTCTGGTGATGGATAAGAAATAATAAAAATCCGTTTATAAACTGGCCTTTGTTTTCTGGCTCCCCGGGCAGGACTCGAACCTGCAACCTAGTGGTTAACAGCCACCCGCTACTACCGGTTGAGCTACCGGGGAATAGTTAATTTTTATTTAACATAAAAAGATTAGGAAAGGCAAGATGACCAGGGATTAGGGTTGAAATCCCATCTCCTCAGGATGGAGCGCTTCTATCTTCTTCAATTCTCTCTTCTTGCGCCAGGCAATGATGACATGGGCAGGACCTGAACATACATAGAGAAGGACAAAACCCGAGAGGACAATGATCGGTTCCATAAGAATTACGATGATAGAAAGAACCACAAAAATGAATGTCCCAAAGGGTTTCCTTCTTGCCAAATCCAGTTCCTTGAGGCTGAAATATCGGATGTTGGAGACCATTAAAAATCCCAACACATAGATCATGATCAAAATCACAATATCCTTGATCCATCCTGTCTCGATCAGTCGTAGGTAGAGGAGAATGGTTAGGGCAATCATGGAAGCGGCCGCAGGGATGGGTAACCCTTTAAAATATTTGGTCTCCCCCGAAGCCGACATAACATTAAACCTGGCCAATCTTAAAGCCCCACAAACTACAAAGATAAAAGCGGCCAACCATCCAAATCGTCCATAAGGCCTTAACGCCCAACTGAAGGCCAACAGAGCCGGAGCCACACCAAAGGAGACCAAATCAGCCAGGGAGTCATATTGAACCCCAAACTTGGAGGTGGCCCCGGAGAGGCGGGCAATCTTCCCATCCAGGCCATCGAAGACGGCGGCGAGAAGGATGGCCACTGCTCCATAGAAATATTTCTCCTGAAAAACAGAGATGATTGACCAAAAGCCACAGAAGAGATTCCCCGTGGTGAAAAGATTGGGGAGAATATAGATCCCTTTTCGCATCTTAATTTTTGTCTTTCTTTTCCTCATTCTCGATACCCGATAATGGATTCTCCCCCTTTGACATGTTGCCCGAGATGAACGATCGGTCTCACATCGGTGGGAAGAAAAAGATCTACCCTTGATCCAAATCGTATCATACCAAAGATTTCACCCTGTTTCAAGTAATCTCCTTCTCGAGCATAACAGACAATTCTTCGAGCCAGCCATCCAGCGATCTGAACGAGGAGGAGCTTGAAATTCTCCTCTCCTTCCAGAACAAAGGCATTCTGTTCATTGAGAAGAGAAGCCTTCTCCCTACTTGCCATCAAGAACTTGCCGGGATGATATTTCGTCTCGATCACTCTTCCCGAGACCGGAGCGCGATTCAAATGGACATCCAGAGGGGACATAAAGATCGATATCTTTAAGACCTTCTGCTTCAGAAAGCGTGCTTCCTCGCATTCCCCGAGATAAACGATCTTCCCATCTGCTGGTGAAAGGACAATATTTTTTAAGGAAGGGATCTTCCTTTTAGGATTTCTAAAAAAATAGGCTATAAAAAGGGTCATCAGGAGTCCAAGAAAGGCAATCCACCTCCACCCGAGAAGAAGGAATAGAAAAGTCAAAATGGAAGAAGGGATCAGGAAGGAAAGGCCTTCTTTAACAATGGGCCATTGTTTTTCAGACATGCTTCTCTCTTCTGACTCCTATGGAAATTTCATAATTCCGTGGAAGACCGACTTCCTCTTGCCATAGCCACCCGACCTGTCCTGACCAATTCCTTAATTCCCAGGGGTTTGAGTAAGGCGAGAAGAGCATTGATCTTCTTCTCATCCCCTGTGACTTCAATCGTATAAGTTTTATTTCCCACATCGAGAATCTTCCCTTTAAAGATCTCGGTGATTCTTAACACCTCGTCTCGGGTCTGAGCCGTGGTTGAAACTTTCACCAGAACCATCTCTCGCTCAACAAACTCTTTATCAATCAGGTCTACGACCTTGATCACCGGAATCAACTTATTCAGCTGCTTAATGACCTGCTCAATGATGGCATCGTCCCCTCGAGTGACGATGGTCATGGTCGAAATCGTAGGATCCAGGGTTTCTGCGACGGAAAGGCTCTCGATGTTGAATCCTCTCCCACTGAAGAGGCCAGCGATACGAGCCAGAACACCAAATTCATTTTCCACTAAGAGGGTGATCACGTGACGCATCTAAACCTCTCTTTATTCCATCATCCTCTCGTTTTATACCAATCTCATCTGGTTCAGAGGCTCCCCTGCAGGGACCATGGGATAGACATTTTCACAAGGGTCAATGACAAAATCGATGACCACCGGTTCACGGATTGAGAAGGCTTTCTTCAGGATAGGAACGACCTCCTCGGGCTGGGTAGCCCTCAAGCCTACCGCTCCATAGGCTTCAGCCAATTTTACAAAGTCAGGAGAAATCCCTTCGAGAGAGGAACAGACGTAGCGTTTCTCATAAAAGAATTCCTGCCATTGCCGGACCATTCCAAGGCAGCCGTTATTCAGAATGGCTACCTTTACAGGAAGTCGGTATTGAACGGCTGTGGCTAATTCCTGAGAATTCATTTGGAAACTTCCATCCCCTGAGATATTAATTACCAAACGATTGGGAAAGGCGATTTGGGCCCCTATGGCTGCTGGAAATCCATAACCCATCGTCCCGAGCCCTCCTGAGGTTAGGAGCGTTCTGGGTTTCATAAAGGGAAAATACTGGGCAGTCCACATCTGATTTTGACCCACTTCCGTTGAAAGGATGGCCTCCCCCTGGGTCAACTCATAAATCTTTTCGATCACAAATTGAGGTTTGATCATCCCTTCCTGACGATAACTCAGGTCATAAATCGCTTTCCAGTTTTCGATCTGGCGCCTCCATTTTTGAAGCCCCTCTTTATAGGAATGGGTATCCTCTTTCTCTAAAAGGGCGATGATTTTCCCAAGGATTCGTTTGCAATCTCCAACGATGGGAAGATCCACTTTTACATTTTTACTAATGGAAGTAGGATCAATATCGATGTGAATGACCTTTGCCTGAGGAGCAAAGGACTCGACCTTTCCTGTCACTCGATCATCAAATCGTGCTCCTAAGGCGATGAGCAAATCGGACTCCATCACAGCCATGTTGGCTCGATAGGTTCCGTGCATTCCTAACATTCCCAGAGAAAGGGGGTGGTTCCCTGGAAAAGCCCCCAATCCCATGAGTGTCATGGTTACAGGAATCCCCAACATCTCAACAAGCTGGAAAAGCTCTTTGGATGCATTGGAGGAGATGACGCCACCTCCTACATAAAAGACAGGTTTTTTGGATTTTAAGATGAGGGCAACAGCCCTCTGAATCTGCCCTGGATGTCCCTCATATACAGGTCGATATCCTCGAATCGTCACCTTCTCCGGGTATTTAAACTCTGTGGACTCCACCAGGATATCCTTCGGTAAATCTACCAGCACAGGCCCAGGTCTTCCGCTTCGTGCTATGTAGAAGGCCTCTTTGATGATCCTGCTCAATTCTTTGATATCCTTCACAAGATAATTATGTTTTGTGCATGGGCGGGTAATGCCGACGATATCTGCTTCCTGGAATGCATCATTCCCTATAAGATAGGTAGGGATTTGACCCGTAAGAACCACAATCGGGACAGAATCCATATAGGCTGTAGCCACTCCAGTGACGGTATTCGTCGCACCAGGGCCAGAAGTCACTAAAACTACACCTACCTTCCCTGAGGTGCGTGCATAACCATCGGCGGCATGGACGGCAGCCTGTTCATGACGAACAAGAATTTTTTGAAAGGGGGCGTGGGCCAGTTCATCAAACAGAGGCAGTACGGCCCCTCCAGGATAGTTAAAGATGACCTCCACTCCTTCTTTCTTTAGACACTCAATAATAATCTGGGAACCTGTCTTCTTCATCGATATCTCATCAAGATCCTTTCCATCTGATCTTTATATGCCAGTTTTTTCTTTTTAATGATTTTGATTTCCATCTCGTCCTGAGGGGTTAAAAATGGTTTCTTCTCCAACTCCTCGAGTTGTCTTTCAAGTTCGGCATGGGCCTTTTTGGCATTCGAAAAAGCCTCATCCTCCCTCATCAACCTCTCTATCAATTCTTCATCTTTTGTTTTCATACGGATCTCCTGCAAAGAATTGAAATTTCAATTGTTTTTAAACAATTAAAATAATTGCGATAAATTGTCAAATGACTTATCTCTCCTGCCATTTGAGTTCAGCATCGGAAGGACGAATATAAAGGGGGGTAAAGGAGGCGAGATCTAAGGATTCTCCTCTCTGAAGATGTTCAAAGCCTAATAAGGCTAAGGTTGAGCCATGAGGAAGATGATGAGCGATGGGGGGATAGAGAGCAAAAGTGGGTAAAACGTTATGGAGGTATTGACCATAGCTCTTGATCCCATCACCCACGAAGAGGGTTTTCTCATTGATTTGGTGAGCCAACTCTTCGGGTTTGATTACCTTGTAGATAGAAACCCTTTTAAGAGAGTTTCTCTCATCATAACGATAAAAAGCGGTATAGACTTCTCCCTTTCTCGCATCTATGATCGGACAAATGAGATAGGGGGTTGGGGAAACTTGGAAAGCCAAGACATCGAGCGTTGAGACGCCCGCAACCGGTTTCTGAGTCGCCAGGGCTAATCCTTTGATGGTACTTATCCCTATCCTTAATCCAGTGAAAGAGCCTGGTCCAAGAGAGACCACCCAACCATCTATCTCATTGATCGAGAGATGGGCATCTTTGAGGACAAACTCAATACCACGAAGAAGTCTTTCTGAATGGGTCTCGGGACGATCAAGAAGATACTCTGAGATGACCATCCCGTCCTCCACCAACCCGATGCTTCCACAGGAGGTAGAGGTATCGATTCCTAATACCTTCATCATTAAAATTTAAATCCTCCCGGAGAGAAGATTCTGACCAGATCGTTGTAGAAGGCAAAGAGCATCAATAGAATGATCAGGACAAGACCGATCTGCTGAGCAATCTCAATCTTTCTGATACTTACGGGTCTTCTCAGAATGGCCTCTATAGCGAGAAATAGAAAGTGCCCCCCATCGAGAATCGGGATAGGGATGAGATTGATTACCCCAAGATTAATACTGAGAATGGCAGTAAAGAGGATTAAACTGAGCAGTCCCCTTTTGGCCTGCTCTCCAGCCAGTTGAGCAATCAGGATGGGGCCTCCCAAGGTTTTGGCCGGGATGACCCTCTGGATCAACTTTATAATTCCAGTGACAGTGAGCTGGATTCCCTGCCAGGTTTGGACGAATCCTTGCCCCACAGCAAATAGGGGATTGACCTTCTGGATAAGGATCTCCCCTGAGTGGGTAATACCGATAATATAGGTGTGGACCTCTTCTCCAAAGAGGTTTTTGATCTTTGAACTTTGGGGTTTTACCTTGAGATCGAGTTCCTCTCCATTTCGTTTAATCCGGAGGGTGAGCTCTCTGCCCTCACTGTTTCTTATGATGCGGGAAAGGTCCTCCCATTTTGAGATCGCCTCTCCGTTGATAGAGACAATGGTATCACCCTTCTTCATCCCTGCCCTCTCCGCAGGCAACCCTGGACTCACGTCTCCCACTTTTGGGGGAAAGTAAGGAAGTCCAAAGAGATTCACCAATGAGAAGAGGACCACGGCCAAGAAGAAATTAAAGAAAGGACCTGCCCCAATAATTAAGGCTCTCTTCCAGACGGGTTGGACTGAAAAAGATCGGGGGAGGTCTTCCACTCTCACCTCCTCCTCAGGATTCTCTCCAATGAGCTTGACATACCCTCCCAGGGGAAAAGCAGAGATTTGATACTGGGTCTCCCCTATCTTCCGGCCAATCAGTTTGGGACCAAAACCCAAGGAGAAGGTGATCACTCCGACCCCCAATCGTTTGGCGAGCAGGAAGTGACCCAGTTCATGGGCAAAGACCAAGATTCCTAAAACAATGATGGTAGAGCCAATTGTCGTTAACACCATTTCCTTCCTTCAATAAGATTTTTTGTTCTCTCCCTCGACCACTGATCAGCCCTCAAAATATCCTCGATCGTTCGGACCGTCTTCACCTCGTGCTCTTCCATCACCCTTTGAATAATGAGAGGAAGATCAGTAAAACGAATCGTTCCTTCAAGAAAGGCATGGACCGCAACCTCGTTGGCTGCGTTGAGGACGGTAGGCATCGTTTCTCCAATCTCGATGGACCGGTAAGCCAGTGGAAGGCAGGGAAACCGATCGGGGTCTGGAGGCATGAACGTAAGCCCTCCCACGCGAGCAAAGTCCAGGGATGGGAGTCGAAGATGAAGCCGCTCTGGATAAGAAAGGGCATAAGAAATAGGGATCTTCATATCCGGAATTCCCATCTGACTGATGATGGACCCATCTATATATTCCACCATCGAATGAACCACGCTCTGAGGATGGATCTGAACGGTAATCTTCTCCACAGGAATATCGAAAAGCCAGTGGGCCTCGATGACCTCCAATCCCTTATTCATCAAGGAAGCGGAATCGATGGTGATCTTCTTCCCCATTTCCCAATGAGGATGATTGAGAGCCTCTTTGACGGTCACCTCCCGGAGTTTCGAGAGAGGGAGGTGAAGGAAAGGTCCTCCTGAAGCCGTCAGGATGAGGCGTTGGATGTCTTTCTTTTGATGACCGACGAGGGACTGGAAAATAGCACTATGTTCACTATCGATCGGCAAGATCTGAACATTCCTGGCCCTCGCTTCTTCCATGAGAATCTTTCCAGCCATAACGAGAGACTCTTTATTCGCTAAAGCAATCGATTTTTTTGTCTTGATGGCCGAAAGGGTAGGAATCAGTCCCACCGCTCCAACGATGGCAGAGACGACTTGGTCGACTTCGGGATGGGTCGCCACTCGAATTAGCCCCTCCACTCCATAGACCACTTCAACTCCTTCGACGGGAAGGTCCTTTTGTATCTCCTCACAGAGCTCCTCGTTGAGAACAGAGATGAGTTTGGGTTTAAATTCGTAAACCTGTTCCTTTAGCAATTGGATATTCCTTCCTGCCGAGAGACCGATGATTTTAAAACGCTCCGGAAATTGACGAACAATATGAAGGGTATTCACTCCAATGGAACCTGTGGAACCCAAGATCGCTAATCGCTTCATAAAGTCTCCTTGACCCAAAGGGAGAGGAAATAGTGGAGAAAAGGAGCGGAGAAAAGAAAGCTGTCGAGACGATCAAGCATTCCACCGTGTCCGGGAAAAAGAGAGCCAGAATCCTTGACCTGGGCACTTCGTTTGATCATCGATTCTATAAAATCTCCCAATTGACCAAAGAATCCCAAGCCAGCACCCAAAGGAAGAACGGCCCATCGGTTCAAAGAGGGAAGAAAAAAATAGCTATAGAGAAGGGCGATCAGAAGGGAACCCAAAATGGCTCCGATCAATCCCTCTACCGTTTTATTGGGGCTGATCTTGGGATAGAGTTTATGCCGGCCAAAGAGCACCCCACTGAAAAGGGCGAAAATATCCCCTGCCCAGACGGTAAGGATTAAAAAGAGAACCCAGATCTTTCCATCCGTCATATTCCGAATCAGAGTCACATGGGAAAGGAGGAATCCAATATAGAAGATGCCCATAAAGGTAAGTGCAAAATTGGAGACACTCGAACCAAGGGAATCAGAGGTCACCATGAAGAGAAGGGCTAAAAGGAGGAAGGCAAAGATAAAAAAAGGAACGATCGTCGAGGTTTTATCATAGAGAGCCAAGATCGAAAAGATTAAACCCAGTGCCACCCCAATCGTCCTTTCGATCGGTTTAGAGTGAGGGAGGCAGAGCCGATAATATTCACGCAGACCTAAAAATGTGGCCATCAACACCATCAAACCCAGCGTGGGGGATGGACCTAAGGCAATCCCTCCGATGATGGGAGGGACAATGAGAAGTGCCGTGATCACCTTTTTCTTCTCTATCCTACCCATCCTCTCCTCTCTGTTCCCGAGGCCCATTGATCTGTTCACTAATCCTTCCGAATCTTCTTTCCCTCGACTGATAATCGGCAATCGCTTTCAGGAGTTCCTTTCGATCGAAATCAGGCCAGAGGGTTTTGGTCACATAGATTTCGGTATAAGCAATTTGCCAAAGAAGAAAATTGGAGAGACGAAACTCTCCGCTGGTTCGAATGAGCAGATCGGGGTCAGGAAGCCCGGAGGTCCATAGATATTTCGAAAAGAGGGGGGAATCGATTTCTTCCTCTCGGATTCTCCCCTCTTTTAAATCCAAAAAAATCCTTTTAAGAGCATGAAGGATCTCCAAGCGGCCTCCATAACTTAAGGCCAGATTGAGAATCATCCCGTCACACCCTTCTGTTTGTTTGATCGTCTCCCTTAATATCTCAAGGACATCTGGAGGAAGGTCTTCCAGCCTCCCAATGGCATTGAGTCGAATATTATTACGGAGCATCTCCGGGCGTTCCTTAATGAGATACTCTTTCAATAACCCCATCAATGCATTCACCTCCTCCACGGGTCTCTGCCAATTTTCTATGGAGAAGGCGTAGAGGGTTAATACTTTAATCCCTAATTCTCGACAAGCCGTGACCACTTCCCGGACCGCATCCACGCCCTTCATATGTCCTCTAATCCGATGAAGGTTCTTTTTCTTGGCCCACCGACCATTTCCATCCATGATGATGGCGATATGGGATGGAAGTCTCTCTCTATTAAGATTAAACTTCTCACTCATCAAGAGATTCCTTTAAAATGAAGCCCCTTTCTGAAAGGAAAAAATCCAATGGGTCGTCTCTAAAGGTCTGATTCATAAAACACACAATATATTTAACAAATTACCACATTGGGAGGGGATTTTCAAATCATAGACAATTCTAATGGATGGGGACAAACCCAGACCCTTTGCCTTCCTCCAATCAGGAGTTAATCCTTAAACGAAAGTAAGGCTAAAATGTCCTCGACCTTTCAGTGAGGGAGGATAAGGAAGTGGATAAAGAAGGAGGAAAAGAGAGGGAGGAATATCTTTTATTTTTCCACAATGGCCTCTACGGGACAGACCTCCACACAGGTTCCACATTCCGTGCATTTTTCTTCATTAATAAAATAGGGCTCTCCTTCCTCGATCGCATCCACAGGACATTCCTCTGCACACGTCCCACATGCTACACATTCCTCCGTGATCCTATATGCCATTGCTTTCACCCCCTTTTACTGGAAAGTCAGAGGGAAGGCCATTTCGGGGAAAGCTTTGCCCTTAGATTTCGAGGATCTCCTTTTCCTTAGCAGCAAGGGCCTCGTCGACCTTCTGGATGTATTTATCTGTAGACTTCTGAATCTTGTCCATCCACTGGTGGAGTTCGTCCTGAGAGATCTTTTTATTTTTCTCCAAACCTTTCAACTGCTCATTGGCATCCCTTCGAATATTTCTGAGGGCCACTTTTGCCCCTTCGGCCATCTTTTTGACGACTTTGACCAGTTCTTTTCTTCGCTCTTCGGTTAATCGAGGAATTGAAATTCGAATCACCTTCCCATCATTCATGGGAGTCAATCCAAGTTCTGATTTAAGGATGGCCTTTTCAATCTCTCCGATAATGGTCGTATCCCAGGGTTGGATGGTGATGAGTCTGGGCTCTGGAATAGCCAGACTTGCCAATTGATGAAGAGGAGTAGAAGTCCCGTAATAATCCACACGAATATCATCCAGAAGGGCTAACGAAGCCCTTCCTGTCCTGACCTTATTGAGGTCTGTCTTCAGAGTGGTAAGCGTCTTCTCCATCTTGGAGGTCATTTCATTAAAGATCTTCTCTTCCATGACTTACCCCTTGACTCGTGTCCCGACCTTCTCTCCTAATACCACCCTTTTAATATTCCCTTTCCTCCTCAAATTGAATACGATGATCGGAATCTGGTGATCCATACAGAGAGAGATGGCTGTGGCGTCCATTACTTTAAGTTGTTTTTTCAATACTTCAAGATAGGTCAATTCCTCAAATTTTTTAGCCTTGGGATTTCGTAAAGGGTCGGAATCGTAAACCCCATCGACTTTGGTTCCTTTCAGGATCGCATGGGCTCCAATCTCCATCGCCCGAAGGGAAGCGGTCGTATCGGTGGTGAAGTATGGATTCCCAGTTCCAGCAGCAAAAATGACCACCCGCCCTTTTTCCAAATGGCGGATGGCCTTTCGTCGAATATAGGGCTCTGCTAATTCCCGCATCTCAATGGCTGTCTGGACGCGGGTCTGAACCCCTATCTTCTCAAGAGCATCCTGAAGGGCCAGGGCATTGAGCACCGTGGCTAACATCCCCATATAATCGGCTGACACCCGATCCATTCCCTTCGAACTTGCGGCCACTCCTCGAAAGATGTTTCCTCCCCCGATGACAATGGCCATCTCTGCTCCCATCCTTTTGACCTCTTTAATCTCTTCTGCAATCTGTTGAATGACCTTGGGGTCAATCCCGTACTCTTTCTCACCGGTCAGAACCTCGCCGCTTATTTTAAGAAGAATTCTCGAATATTTAATTCTTTTCACGATGAAAGACCTAAGGTCACGGGGATCCCCATCTCATCCATCGAGGGGGGAATGCTCTTTTAAACATTAAAATGATACAGGGTTCGATCGGGAGGATAACCGTTCACCCAACTGAAAACGGGCAAAACGACGGATCGTAATGTTCTCCCCAAATTTTGCAATCATTTGGTCGAGAACCTCTTTGACTGTCATATCCGAATCTCGGAAATAGGTCTGTTCTAAAAGACAGACTTCGCTATAGAACCTCTCCAGTTTCCCTTCAACAATCTTAGGAATCACCTTCTCAGGTTTTCCAGCTTCGAGGGCTTGGGTTCGATAAATCTCTTTCTCTTTTTCGATCACCTCAGAAGGGACATCTTCTCTTCGAATATATTGGGGGTTCGTGGCTGCAATATGCATGGCCATGTTCTTCACAAAGTTCTGAAACTCCTCGGTTCTTGCCACAAAATCGGTCTCACAATTAATCTCCACCAGGACTCCCATCTTTCCCCCTGCATGGATATAGGATCCGATCAGACCTTCCGTCGCCTTTCTTCCCGCCTTCTTCGCCGCAGTGGCCAGACCTTTCCGTCTCAAATAATCGATGGCGGCTTCGATATTCCCTTTGCTTTCTTGAAGAGCCGTCTTACAATCGACCACTCCTGCCCCTGTCCTCTGTCTCAATTCCTTGATCAATTCCATTGAGATGTCCATAAATTCCTATCCCTCCTCTTCCTCGATCATCTCTTCTTCCCCTTCCGTTTCCCCTTCAACCCTCTCCATTTCGACAACGGGTTCTGGTGGAGGAGGTGACTCTTTTGCCTCCAAGGCGCCTTCTAACTGAAGCTGTTTTTCGTAGAGCTGTCTTCCCTCAATCACGGCATCGGCAATCTTTGAGGAAAAGAGCTGGATGGCTCGAATCGCATCGTCATTGCCAGGAATCACAAAATCCACATCCTCTGGATTACAATTGGTATCCACAATCCCCACAGAGGGAATTCCTACCTTTCTTGCCTCTTTGACAGCGATCCTTTCCTTTTTAGGATCCACCACAAAAATAGCCCCGGGGAGTCGATCCATATTTTTGATCCCCCCAAGAGACTTCTCTAATCGCATCCTTTCTTTCTCCAACTCTAAGACTTCTTTCTTAGGAAGAAGGTTATAGATTTCCTCCTTCTTCATGGCCTCCAGTTTATTAAGACGGTCAATAGAGCGTTTGATGGTTTGGAAGTTGGTCAACATTCCTCCTAACCATCGATGGTTCACATAGAACATCCCGCAACGAGTGGCCTGTTCGCAGATCGTCTCCTGGGCCTGTTTTTTTGTCCCCACAAATAAGATATATTCACCTTTGGCAGCCACATCCCTTATAAATTGGTAGGCCTCCTTAAAGAGTTGTAAGGTCTTTTGAAGATCGATGATATAAATTCCATTCCTTGCTCCAAAGATATAAGGCTTCATTTTGGGGTCCCATCGTTTCTTCTCATGGCCAAAATGTACTCCTGCTTCAAGGAGTTCCTTCATCGTCACATTGAACATGGACCCCTCCGTTTCTCTTTCATAGAACCTCCTAATTTTATAAATAAACTCAATTTAGTTAACATAGGAAACTGTATTTTGCAAGAGTCAATCAAAAACTTTTGGTCATCCTCCACGAAAGGGTGGAAATAAATTTAAGCCCGATAGGGATGACACCTCTTTATTAATCCATCAATCGTTGGAGGTAATAGAGGTCTGAGAGGGATGTTAATCAGGAAGAATTCTTTTGATTTCTCCGATCAGGTCATAAGGAAGGGCCTCAAGGATTTGAACTTCCACCCAGTCTCCAGGCTTGGCCTTCCCTTTTAAAAAGACCACCCCATCGATGTCAGGTGCCTGGCCCTCAAGTCTTCCCCTCAATGTCCCAATTTGGAGCCCTTCTCCTTCGACCAATACTCTTACCCTTTGCCCAATCCTCTTTCGATATTTCTCATGAGAGATCTCTCTTTGAACTTCCATAAGAGCCTTAAAACGTTCCTCTTTCAATTTCTCAGGGACTTGGTCGGGAAGTCGGGAAGCAGGGGTGCCTTCCTCTCGGGAATATTTGAAAACCCCAAGATGGTCAAATTGAGTCTCCTTTACAAATTCCATGAGAGACTCAAATTGAGAATCCTTCTCACCCGGAAACCCGACGATGAAAGTGGTGCGCAAGGTGATATGGGGGATGAAGTCCCGAATCCTTTTCAGAAGGTTTCGAATCTCTTGGTTCTTCGTCCTCCTCCCCATTCGTTTAAGAATCCCATCGTCGATGTGCTGAATGGGAAGATCAAGATAGGAACACACTTTATGCTCCTTTGCCATCAGTTCGAGAAGTTCATTCGGGAAGTTGGCATGGTGGGGATATCCATAAAGGATTCGAATCCAGCGGAGGCCATCGATTCGAACAAGTTCTTTCAAAAGTTTTTGAAGAGAAACCTCACCCCCCAGATCCTCCCCATAGGCCGTTGTATCCTGGGCAATGAGAATGAGCTCCTGAATTCCTTGGGAGACCAATCTTTCTGCTTCTCGGAGGATGGAAGGAAGTCGTCTGCTTCGATAAGGTCCTCGAATCTTTGGAACCGTACAGAAGGTACAGGACCTCGAGCAACCCTCTGCAATTTTTAGATAGGCCGTCGGGGAAGGGGTTGAAAGGATCCTGGGAGTCCGATCGTTATAAAGAAACGTGGTCCCCGAAAGATAGCTTTTCTTCCACCTCCCCTTTTTTAGAATCTGTGCAATCCTATGAAAGGCACCCGTCCCAACGAAAAGATCGACCTCCGGCAGTTCCTTCTCTAAGACTCTTCCATAGCGCTGTGGGAAACATCCAGAAACGACAAGGAGTCGGCATTGTCCTTCCTTCTTATAGGGGATAAGTTGTAAGATTGTTTCGATAGCCTCTTGGGTAGCCTCTTGAATGAAGGAGCATGTATTCACAATAAGGATCTCCGCCCTTTCCGGTTGGGTGGTGATCGAATAGCCTTCTTTTGAAAGGAGCCCTAAAATCACCTCTGAATCCACAAGATTTTTGGGACATCCAAGACTGATCAGACAGACCCTCTCTTGCATCACGGTCTATTATACCTCACCTTGTGTGGATAATAAATCCTATCGTAAAATGGAATGGAATCCCTCTCTCAGAAGTGGGGAATAAGCCCGAGAGGGATGGTGGGCGTTCTATGGGTTTCGGAAATACCCCTGTCGGGCTTAAATTTATTTCCACCCTTCGGGGAGGGATTACAATGTAATGGAATTCTTCTAAGATGGGTTATCGATTCTTGTTTTGTTTTTTGAAACATTGCAGAATTGAATGAAAAAACGGAGAGAAGGAATGGGATTGATTCATAAACAATACGAGGAGTTAAAGGAGAAGATCAAAAAGGCCGAAATGGAAAATCAGAGACGAGCCTTTCGAGAAACGCGAATTCGTCAGAAGCAAAATTTACCCCTCTACGAGGAGTTTGAAAAGGCCAAAGAGATCCTGAAGAAGGTTCGTTCCTCGGCCCTCGGGGATTGGGATCTCCTTATGAAAGCGATCGCCCGGCTTGAGGGAAATCAATTTCGAGTCCTTCAGGCAAGAGATGGGCAGGAGGCCTGTGAGATATTTTTAAACGAGATAGGAGAGGAAAAATTGGTCGTGAAGTCGAAATCAAACCTCTCCAAAGAGATCGGCCTTACTTCCTTTCTCACGGGGCATGGAATTGAGGTCATCGAGACCGACATTGGAGATCGAATCAATCAATTGATAGGAGGACGGTCCTCTCATTACACCGGTCCGATTGTCCATCTCACCCGATACGAGATCGCAGAGGTCCTCTCCCGGCATTTAAAGAAAGAGGTTCCTCCTGTCCCAGAACAGTTAATGCAAGCCGTAAGAGAAGATATCGAATCCTATCTTCAGAGGGCAAGGATTGGAATTACGGGTGTCAATGGAATCGCTGCAAAAGAAGGTGCCATTCTTATGGTCCATAACGAAGGCAACATCACACGAGTTCGATCCCGGCCGAAGCACCTTATCCTTGCCTCCATTGATAAGGTTTATCCCGACCTTCAAGATGCCCTGCTCATGGTGAAACTGGAGACCTATCTGGCTACGGGATCCCTTTTCCCCTCCTTTATTGATATTGTAGGAGGGAGATCAAAGTCTTCGGATGTGGAAAAAATTCCTTTCTATGGGATGCATGATCCCCGGGAACTGGTCATCATCCTTTTAGACAATGGAAGGAAAGAAATCCTGGAAGGCAAGAGGGACTTTTCCGATCTTCTCTATTGTATTGGATGTGGAAACTGTTTACTGGATTGCCCTACTTATAATTCTGTCGGGCCCTTTTTTGGAGCGGAGGGGATGCTGGGAGGAAGAGGAGTGGCCCTCTCCTTCCTTCTTCGAGGAAAAAGAGAAGGGATTGAAGAGGGTCTCTTTCTTTGCACCACCTGCGGGCTTTGTGGCGAGGTCTGTCCCGTAGGGATTGACGCGGGCAAAAGGATTAAAGAATTGAGGAAAATGAGTCTTGAAGACCCACTCCTTTCAGAAGAGCTGGAGGAAATAAAGGAACTCCATAAGACGATCGATCAGTTCGGAACTCCTTATGGGGAGAGGCCACGTCTTCTTTTTCCTTCGACTCCAAAAAAGGCTTCTGTCGCTGTCTTCATCGGTTGTGTGGGCTTGACCATTGAGGAGGAAACCACGCTTAACTCCCTCAACCTTCTTAAAACTTTAGGGACGGATTATTCCTTGATCGATGAGCTCTGTTGCGAGGCCGTGAAGGAAGAAACGGGTTCTCTTCCTAATTCGGATCGAATTCGGCAAAACATCCAGAGAATCAAAGAGAAGGGGGCCAGGGAAGTCCTCTTCCTCTGTCCCACGTGTCTAAGGACCTTTTTAGAACGGGATAAAAAGGAGCCGACAGGGCTTATTTTCGAAACCTTGATGGCTTACCTCAATCGTCACTTCTCCTTTGAGGCTTTAGAAGAGGATGAGCGGGTGTTGACCTATCACGATCCCTGCCATTTAGGAAGAGGAATGGGGTCATTTGATGAATCAAGAACTCTATTAAAAAGGATCGGTGGCCATCTGGTTGAGATGGAACACCATCATCGGGAATCTCTCTGTTGTGGTGGAGGAGGAGGAATTCGGGGATTCTATCCAAAATTTTCAAGAGAGATGGCCCGAAGGAGAATTGATGAAGCCGTAGAAGTAAAGGCCGACCTTCTGCTCACCGATTGTCTGACCTGTAAGCATCATTTGATCCAGGGCCTTCTCTCTAAGCATCCTATGAAGATTAGGACCACACCGGAATATCTTTCAGAAAGAATCGAAGGGGGAAAAGTGAGGTTTTATAAAAAGGAATAGAGTTTTTTCCTAAAAAAGGAATCATAGATGGCTTCATAGGGTCAGGATGGAGGAGGGTATGAAGTATGATTATGAGGTAATTATTATAGGAGCGGGTCCAGGGGGCTCCACAGCCGCTCGATATTCTGCTCAGGCTGGCCTAAAGACTCTTCTCATTGAGAAAGAAAAATTTCCGAGATACAAACCCTGTGGAGGATGTCTTTCCCTCAAGACCTACCATCTTCTTAAATTGGACCTTTCTTCGGTGATTGAGAATACCATTTATGGTGCAAAATTCAGCTATCGCTTTAAAAATCCGTTTTTCATTGAATCGAAAACACCCATTGCTTTTATGGTGATGAGGGATCGATTTGACCAATTCCTCTTAGATCAAGCCCTCAGGGAAGGGTCCCATTTCCTCGAGAGAGAGAAGGTCATCGGTGTATTAGAAAAAGAGAATGCCGTAGAGGTGAACCTCGAGAAAGGAAAATCGTTCTTCTGTCGATACCTCATCGGTGCGGATGGAGCAGAAAGCCTCGTGGCTCGAACTATCTCCCCTGCCTTGAGTCACTCTCAATGGAATGGGATTGCCATGGAGGGGGAATTCCTTTTGGAGGCCTCTAAGGGGTTTCCAGAGAAAGAATTTCATCTCGTTCATCTGGATTTCGGAGGTGTCCCAAATGGATATGGATGGGTATTCCCAAAGAGAGAATGGCTCTCTATCGGAATGGGAGGGATGTTTCGAGAGAATGGGAAGGTGAACCTTCGAGAGTGTTTTGAGGCATTTCGAAAGGGGCTCCCCTATCTTGCGGAAGGGAAGATGGAGAGGGTTGTGGGCCACCCCCTGCCCTCTTTTTATCATGAATGGCAAAAGGTCTCGCAAGGAAGGATTCTCTTGGTAGGGGATGCCGCTCACTTGATGGATCCCCTCCAGGGAGAAGGGATCTATTATGCTATCCTGAGCGGTCAGCTCGCTGCCCAAGCCATCTGTCAATCGATAGAAAAAGGTCTCCCGCCCTCTGAATTATATCAAGAATCGATTCATCTTCATATCTCTGAAAATTTAAAATGGGCCCTTCCTTTCTCCCGCTTTGTTTTTCGCTTCACCAAACTGGCCTATGAAGCCTTAAAGAGTTATCCTGAGCTGGCCCATCTCTATCTCCAGGTCCTGGAAGGGAGAGAAAACTACAGAGGGTTTGTCTCAAAGATGAAAGCCAAAATAGGAGACCTCCTAAAGGGAAGATTGAGCGAGAAAATCAGAAAAGCCATGGCCAATTTTTAAAAGATGATCCGTCTAAAAGAATCGATTAAGAAACTTCTCCATATTGAAGATACACCCGAACGAACCGCACTGGCTTTTTCGATCGGAATCTTTCTGGGATTCTCTCCCTTTCTGGGATTTCACACTCTGGGTGGAATGGGGATTGCCTTTCTTTTCGGATTAAATCGGGTGGCCCTTCTCCTGGGGGTTTGGACCAATACCCCATGGGGACTCCTTCCCTATTACACCTTCGCCACCTGGTTAGGGATGAAGGTCATCGGGTATCAGTTTGACTATTCTACCAT
>Ga0209102_1000377_pt1 | contig 30201 bp, 25 predicted proteins | sample ConPoolayeHmetaG_FD_185483 | JGI IMG/M metagenome (GOLD analysis project Ga0209102, IMG submission 185483) | Hot spring microbial mat communities from California, USA to study Microbial Dark Matter (Phase II) - Cone Pool mat layer H metaG... ...
TTGAATGCTTACCCTTAGGTGTCTCAACTTTCTTCTCTGCCTCTATCTTCATCAGCTGGTTAAAAACCCACTCGGCCACAGCTTTTATCGGGTTATCCTCAAGTAAAAAGTCGGGTAGCAATTTCTCTAAAATTACCTTATAATCTCTTTGAGCCATCGTAAAACTAACCTCCTTTCCTTTAAGGCTTGTGTTTTAAAAGGAGAGTTGACGATGACTCTCTCCTCTAGAGCAAATTGCAACCAATTTTATACACTAACAAAATTTTGGAGGTAACCGATGAGAAAGACAATCAAGATCTTCAAAAAAAAGAAGTTTATGGCTTTGCTATTCTCGATGTTTATAGCTTTTTCGATTGTCTTTGCCCTCAAAAATGAAAGAAGAGGTGAAATTTTTTCTGTGGCAAGTCTTGAAGAAAACGAAGAGTACGAAATCATTTCTTTGTTCGGTAAGAAGCTTTATCCCTTACCTCCAGATAAAACCTCAATAGAAAATTATGAAAAAGCAAAGCTTGAATTTGAAAATAATCCCAACGAAAAAAATTATATCTGGTTGGGGAGAAGAACGGCTTATTTGATGAAATACAAAAAAGCGATTGAAATTTATACTGAAGGGCTCATTAGATATCCCTCTTCCTATAGACTCTTAAGACACAGAGGCCATCGCTACATAACTATTCGTGAATTTGAAAAGGCCATCTCTGACCTGAAAAAAGCAGCTGAGCTCATCCAAGGTAAGCCCCTCGAAAAAGAAGAAGATGGGATTCCCAATAAAGCCAATATTCCTCTTTCCAACACCCAGTTCAACATCTGGTATCACTTAGGTTTAGCCTATTATCTTAGCGAAGACTATATTAATGCAATTCAAGCTTATAAAGAGTGTCTAAAATGGTGTGATAATGACGATTTACTTGTCGCTACTTTAGACTGGCTCTATATGACATACAGAAGAATAGGAGAGGTAAATGAAGCTCAAAAGTTACTCACTCCTATTCACGAAAAAATGAAAATCATTGAAAATCAGGCCTACCACCGCCGGCTTCTTATGTACAAGGGTTTAATAAAACCTGAAACTTTGATCCTCATCCCAGAAAACGAAAGCGAATATGAAAAAAGCCTGACATTTTCAGTCCATGCCTATGGTCTCGGCAATTGGTATTACTACCAGGGAGAAGAATCAAAGGCGAGAGAAATCTTTGAGCTTCTTTTAAAAGAAAAGAACTGGGCAACATTCGGTTACATTGCAGCGGAAGTGGACCTCTACTCGATACAAAAAAAGGAAAGCTGATGAGGATTGAGGTGTCTTGGTAAGGTATTTTTTCGAACTAATTTAACCAGACGCTTTGAAAAGAAGGTCATCCTTTGCGGAAAATAAGAAGTAAAATGAAAAATCTTTAAAGCAAAGTTGAATTTTACGAGAATGAATCTTCTTCGGCCTGAATAGCAGCCTCTTCCGGAAAGGGAAAGGTGGAACTACTAATCCTCCTTATGGGGATTGGGTATTTTGAGGAGTGAGAGCCTTTCTTAAAAAAAATATTTTCAAGAATAGTTTTCTATTTGTAAGAAACTATTTTCTCTGCTAGAATCTTGAGTAATTGTTAAGGAAAGGTTGGATATTTTGATAAGCACACTCTTTAAAGGTTGAAAAAACAATAATTATGCTCACGAGAAGAAACTTTCTCACCTTATTGGGCACAGCAGGAGCCAACCTTTTCTTGAAGCCACATCGATTTAGGAAAAAATTTATAAAAAAGGAGATAAAGAGAATGACTTATTCTGTAAAAGACTTCTCACACCTCATGGGGATGAAAGGATTCAGCGAAAACCTGCTCAAGAATCATTTCTCTCTTTACCAGGGTTATGTGACTAATACCAACAAGATTCTGGAGACACTGAATGAAATGCTCAACCAGGGCAAGATTCAAACTCCTGAATTTTCTGAGCTTAAAAGACGTCTCGGATGGGAATTCAACGGCATGCGTCTTCATGAGTATTACTTTGAAAATCTCGGAGGAAAAGAACCTCTAAATCTAAAGGGAAAGCTAGGGGAAAAAATAATGGAGTCTTTCGGAAGCTATGAATCCTGGGAAAAAGATTTTAAGGCTTCAGGTCTGATGCGCGGTATAGGCTGGGTCGTCCTTTTTGAAGACAATATAAATCAAAGACTCATGAACTTTTGGATTAACGAGCATGACGTGGGTCATCCCGCGGGATGCATTCCAATTTTGGTCATGGATGTCTTCGAGCATGCTTTTATGCTTGACTATGACTTGAAGAAGGCAGACTACATTCAGGCTTTTTTCAATAATATTGACTGGAAGAAGGCAGAGGAAAGGTTAAAATAATAGATTTTCACTTGGCATAAATTTTGACCTCACCCTATATCCATTTTATTGATAGCTTGCAAGAGCAATTAAGGCTCGCATGAGTTTAAAGCCTTCGATAAAATCCTCGACTGAAAAAGTGATTGAACGGGGAGAAATGCGTTTAACTTGGGGGATAAGCGCGGGCATTTCTGCTTGATTGCTGGAATGGAAATCAAGCTCAAACACATAGGGAGAATTGAGGCGGAAGATTGAAACCTTGCTTTTTTTAAGAAATGCCTCTTTTGCTCCTTCTTTGAGACGCCTTCTTGCCTCTTCGCGGGGAAGAAGTTTGGCTGCATACCGCCCGATTCCTTCCTTAACGGCAACAGTCACAATTTCATTCCCGAGCAGAGATTTTGCTTGAGAGCATGTTTCCTCATCTCCGCTGAGCATGACCACTGGCACCCCAAAATTTCCCGCAATGGCTGCATTTATCCCGAGCTCTGGGAGCTCAAGGTTATTTATTCTGATTGAGCGGATTGTGGCTCCGGAGATGGTATGGTCAAGAACCGAGGAAAAACTCCCTGCCTTGGCATGGTAACCAACAAAAATACAAGCAGCGAAAGATTCATCTATCCCTTCCATCATCGAAAGCGGCTTGGGAGAGCCAGTGATGAGTGAGACTCGAGGGTCTAGCTCATGAGCAAGAATGTTTCTCATGCTGCCGTGGGAATCATTAACAACAATCTCTAAAGCTCCAGCCTCAAAAAGACCTTCGACAACGGCATTCACATCCTCTGCCATCCATCTCCTCGAAGGAGCATAGTCATTCCCCTGAGCCGATGTTTGATCGCCGTGGACTACTCCCCAGATTCCTTCCATGTCAACCGAGATGAAGACTTTTTTCCCTGTTTTTTCAGCCGCCAAGAGAGTGCTCAGGAACGCAACAAGCAGAAAAGTAGAAACAAATTCTCTCATTTAAACCTCCTTTTTTATAAATTTTATTTTATAAATTTTAATTTTTCCCTAAATTAATGACACGTTCAGCTTCACCTCATTAAGATAAACTGATTTCTTCAACTCTTCATTCATCCTCTCCAAGATATCATCTTAAGTTTATAGTAGCTTCAAGAAATTTGTTCAATCCCTAAGCTTAACTAACTTTTCACTAAAAAGCTCATTCATTGGAAAATCAAAAAATCATAGAGAGTTCTCTCAAAAATTGCCTGGATGTGTCCAAATCAAGGCTCACTTCCAAGGTTCCAAAGATTCTCTCTTTTTTGAGGAAGATTCCAATTGAAGGGATAAAGAATCAGAATAATTTAAAACTTTCTTGGCTCAAGCTCCCTTTTACAGCATAAACCTTCTCCTCCCCTTGAGGCAAGGATAATTCTTGGGGTGAAAATAAAATTTTTGAAGAAGATTTAATTCAAAAAGGGAATTTCTTAGCCTCTTCGGGAAAGAATGGTGTTTATATTTTTTAGATTCAAGAGAAGTCGGAAGAGAAAAATCATTTAAGCCTCAATAGGCTTGAAAAGGAAAATTTTCATCAATCCAGGTGCAAAGTAAAAGATGAGGGAAAAAGTTTTGGTTTAGTTGATTTTTCATTTCTTAAGCCTGATGCCAATTCTGGCAGGATCTTCTCCTCTTCTGACCAAACTAAACAAAAGTAGTTAAAATAAACTCCGGCTTGAAATTGGAATGATATTTTTAAGCCAGCTTTTTCCACCTCTGGCAAATAACTCAAGCTTAACTTTAAGAAATAGAAAATAAGCAAGCCCCTCATTCTCAGGAATATTCCTTAGGAAATAAGATTTAAAGGGAAGCCAAATCTCTAAGAAGAAAATCGCCCACTTAAATCTCTCCCAAAAATAGAAAAAGGCATTTCTTACACTCTTCCTTGCGATATCTCAAAAAAATTGACCCTTGATCTCAAACTCAATCCTTCCCAAAGGCTAAAAGAAGAGGCCCTTCTCCAAATTAGTTGGTGAAAATATAATATCTCATAGAGGAGAGAAGATTAATAACTTCTTCCTTTTGTTAGAGTTCTGCCAATTTAAAATGCTTAGGAGATATTCCCTTCGTACTCGTTTGATATTTTAAATCTGAATCCTTCTCTTATTCCAATGAAATCTTATAGTTTCGCGTCCAGATATTCTATTTTTTATCAACTAATCGGGAGATGATCTAAAAAAGAAAGAGTCACTCCAGGTGGAACTCAAAATAAAAAAAGTCTATCTTTCATTCTCCAGTTTATAGCGTGGCTCTTATTCCCAAGGTTTCCTCAATGGTATCTCAATTATTCCTTCAAAGATTAACATTTTTATTTTGGTTTAATTTTAACCAAGAAATTTAGAGACATTAAAATATATAGCGCATATTTAGTCTTTCTCATCAAAAATTAAGAATTCAGAAATTTAAAAAGAAATTTTGGTGAACATTTTAGGACAACAACAGAAATTCAGCGTCTTGGCTTGATCGGAGGCTTCAGTTCAGGCGGGAGAGGAGACTTGTATTCCCTCCCTTTCTTCTTTTCCTCCCAATCTTTGTGCATCTCGACAATGATTTCTGGATGGGTGAGAAAATCGAGGGCTGAGGCTGCCATTACCTTAGCCGCCGTAATCACTGCCTTGTGTCCGATAGACATTCCCGCACATGCCACTACAGACCAATGATGACCTGGGGTAGCAACGGGCTTAGAGGCAATTCCTAAGGATGTGGTCGGCGTCAGCCAGCTGACTTCAGCGACATCCGTGGAACCACTTCCCCAACTTCTCTCAGGAAGTCTGAAAGGTTCTATTTCCTTTTTCAGTCCTTTTTCCTCAAGCCCTAGGTTTCTTTGAATTTCTCTGGCAAATTCCTGCTCTTTCTCCTCAAAATTCGGCGCTCCCACGAGAAGGAGGTTACTATAGACGACTGCATTCCCTGGACGGTTGGGAAGCATTTCATGCACCCCGCTTATAAACTTTATTTTATAGGTAGTCTCTGTCATCCTGGCCGCAGCATCGATAATTTTAAGCACCCGCTCATAATCTTTCTCCACACTCTCCCGATCTATGTCACGCACATAATACCAAGCCCGGGCATAATCAGGAACAACATTGGGTGCTCCTCCCCCATCTAGAATCACATAATGGATTCTTGCCGTGGGCTTGAGGTGCTCTCTCAGGTAATTTAGCCCAATATTGGTAAGCTCCACAGCGTCAAGTGCGCTTCTTCCCTCCCACGGGTCCCCGGCAGCATGAGCCGTCTTGCCGAAGAACTCAACTTCAAACTGATTCATGGCGTTACTCGAATCGAGGGAGACTCCGTTTTCCTCGCTAGGATGCCACTGAATACAGCAGGAAAGACCATCAAATAGGCCATCCCTGGCCATGAAGACCTTCCCGACCACGGTTTCCTCCGCCGGGCAGCCAAAAACTTTGATCGTTCCCTGGATGCCTTCCGGGGCCATCACTTCTTTTACAGAAATAGCAGCGGCTACAGACGCTGTTCCGAAGAGATTGTGTCCACACCCATGGCCCGGCTTACCTTCATCCTTTGGCTTCTTGAAGGGAACAGGTTCTTGAGAAAGCCCCGGGAGTGCATCATATTCGGCAAGAATTCCAATCACAGGCTCCCCTTCTCCATAAACAGCTACGAAAGCGGTCGGCATCCCGGCTACTCCTCTCGTCACCTTAAACCCCGCCTTCTCCAGATAAGAAGCGAGGAGCTCGGCTGACTGGTATTCCTCCATAGCAAGTTCAGAAAAACTCCAGATTAAATCGCTTATTTTTAAAAGTTCTTCTTTTCTCTCTTCAATCCAGGAGAACGCCCTTTCTTTAAGGGGGGTCAAGCTAGCGGGTTTTACTTCAACTAAGAGCGGGTCTTTCTCCAAAGCAGAAGAGGAAAAAGGGATCAAAATCAAGAAGATGAGCAAAAAATGAGAAACCTTTTTTTTCATCATTCCTCCCTAAAAATAATTTTTCACTTCACAGTAATCCCAAAAAAGAGCCACACGAGGTAGATATCAAAATTCATCTTTTAAATCAACCGTAAAAAGAAGCCACTTTTAACTCTTAGGACGAAGATAGATAAAATCAACTTCAATCAAGCATAAAGAGGCTGGGAAGAATCCTAAAAAAAGAATAAAATATTTTCTTCATATTCATCAGAAAAGTCTCCAATTTAATCTGATTTTTTCATTTCTTCGAAATATATTACTCAACCCCCTCTTTATCGTTTCTCCACACCAGGATTTCTAAAAAATTTAGTCTAATTAAATTTCAGTCTTGTTCGGGCGCTTCAACTCAAGTTAAACGGAAACATCTTTTTACCCGTCTCTTGTAAGTATAAAAAAGGAGAAGGATTATAAGAAACTTCATTCATCTCGCTAAAAATCTAATAAATAAGCGGCAATTTATAAGGTTCATCGGTTTTCTTAGAGCGAAAAAAGAGATATTTTTAGATGACTAAGAATGGATTCAACTCCAGCATCTTCACTTGGGAGAAGGCTTTTTGCGCGAATAAATAAGAAATTTGAGGAACCATTTATGATAATGACTTTTGATGAGGATTCATCGCAGTGATGCTTCTTAACCTAGGCACAAGGAATGAATGATAAGCCTTTATGAAAGAGAAAGGATAAGAGAAATAAAGACGATTGAAAGTTGAATTAAAATTAAAAAAAGGGAGTATAGACAAGGATTAGACCAAAAACGGCTAATGTGGTATAAAATAGGAGGCAGTGAAGATGAATATTTACGATGAGCTTAAGAAACGTGGCTTTGTTTCCCAAGTTTCTGACGAGAATGCAGTGCGCAGGATGCTATCTGAAAAAAGAATAACCTTCTATGTAGGTTTTGACAGCACGGCTCGAAGTCTCCATGCCGGAAGTCTGGTCCCCATCATGGCCATGGTTCACCTCAAAAGAGCAGGGCATAGAGCCATTGCGGTAATAGGAGGGGGGACCACGCTCGTTGGAGACCCGAGCGGAAGAACCGAGATGCGAAAGTTGCTGGATGAAAAAACTGTTCGCCTCTATGGGGAAGCCATCTCAAGCCAGCTCGACCGCTTTCTTAAATTCGATGGAGAAAACGCTATTTCTGTTAACAACGCGGACTGGCTGGTTCCTCTCAATTACATCCAATTCTTGAGAGAAATTGGACGCCATTTTAGCGTCAACCGGATGTTGGCTACGGAGGCTTACCGTCTGAGGCTTGAAAAGGGTCTTTCCTTTATAGAATTCAATTACCAGCTTCTCCAAGCCTATGATTATCTTGTGCTCTATCAAAAATATGGTTGCATGCTTCAAATGGGTGGAGATGACCAATGGGGAAACATCCTTGCTGGGGTTGACCTGATCCGTCGGGTGGAAGGCGCCCAAGCTGAAGCCTTGACTTTTCCCCTTCTCATGACTGCTTCAGGAGAAAAGATGGGCAAGACTGCAAAAGGGGCTGTGTGGCTGGATGCTTCCTTGTTCAGCCCGTATGAGTTCTTTCAATACTGGATTAACTGTGACGATAGAGATGTAGGACGTTTCTTGAGACTCTTCACCCTACTTCCCCTTGAAGAAATCGAGAGGTTAGAAAAACTTAAAGATAAAGAAATAAATGAGGCAAAAAGGATTCTGGCCTTCGAGACAACCAGCCTTGTCCACGGGAAAAAGGCAGCATCTGAAGCACAAGCTGCTTCCGCAGCTGCCTTCGGGATTTCGGGTGAAAAGGATGTAGAAGCCCTGCCCACCACCTCCATTTCCCTAGAAAAAATCCGCCTGGGGATAAACGCCATTGAGCTCTTCACAGCTGTAGGGCTCACTTCCTCACGGGGTGAAGCCAAGCGATTGATAAGACAGGGAGGTCTCTACATAAATGAAGAACGCGTGACATCTCTTGAAAGAGAGGTGAATGAAAGAGACCTTAAATCGAGCGGGGTAATCCTCAGAGTGGGCAAGAAAAAAGTTCACAGAATAAAAGCCGAAGAAAAATAAGAGCAGAAAAGAATAATCAGGTCTAATTTTCTTTTTCCCTTTTTGAGTGGATAACTTTCTAAACTCAGAAGAGGTGGAGATAAATTTAATTTCAATTAATCCTCATAGTGCTTAAACTAATCTTGAATTAAAAGAACTAATTAAAAGCTTTGACTCTTTCAGAATTTCAGTGAATAAGCCCTGAGAACTCAAGATATCAGAGGAGTTATGAGGCCTTCTCGTGAGATTTTAAGATTCAAAATGATAATGAAAAACTTAAAAAAGAAGGGCGACATAATCGTAAAATTATATAGCGAATTGTTTATTATATCTATAGGAATAGTAAATTAAATTTATTTATTTTGCGAAGGAAAAAGAAAATCAACTCCCTTCATGAGCTTATCCAAGAGTCTCTCGTTTTCCGAATCAGGTCAGAAATATTTGTCGAGCATCCGGTACTGAATGGCCTCTGCTATATGAACAGGGCTTATTCTCCCCTCTTCCTCGAGGTCAGCAATGGTCCTTGCCACCTTTAGCGCTCGGGAAAACGCCCGGGCACTGAATCCAAGTCGATTAACCGCCACCTCCAACAACTTTCTTCCCTCTTCACAGAGTTCACAGTGCTTCTCAATATCTTTTTGATCCATTTGAGCATTACAGAAAATTCTTCTCCCTCTATACCTTTCCTGCTGGATTTCCCTTGCCTTCATTACCCTCGCTCTTATCTGCGCCGAACTCTCCCCTTCGCCCCTCGAGATTATATCCATGAATTCTACCTTCGGTACTTCAATCTGAATATCAATCCTGTCCAGGAGTGGATTGGAAATCTTCGCATAATAACGAGTTTTCTGAAGAAAATGAGCTTCAGACTCAGGGCTAAGAAAACTTCTGTAAGCATCTTCAAAAGAATTCATAGCAGCAACCAACATGAAGGAAGAAGGGAAGGTCAAGGACATTGAAGCTCGAGAAACTGTTACTTTCCCGTCCTCAAGAGGTTGCCTCAAGTCTTCCAAAACCTTTCTTTTAAATTCGGGAAGCTCATCCAGGAAAAGGACTCCACGATGCGCAAGACTCACTTCTCCTGGTCTGGGTATTAGCCCACCCCCTATCAATCCTGCATCCGAGATGGTATGATGGGGAGCTCTGAAAGGCCTCTCGGCGAATGCCCCTTTGTCCTTCAAAAGACCGCTCGCACTGTAGATTTGAGTTACTTCAATAACCTCATCGAAAGTCATCGGAGGTAATATTGTGGGTAACCTCTTGGCTAACATAGTCTTTCCCGCGCCCGGTGGACCTATCATCAGCACATTGTGTCCTCCTGCAGCCGCTACCTCCAAGGCTCGTTTCGCATGCTGCTGCCCTCGAACTTCTAAAAAATCAACATCATAGTGGGGAAGAGGAAAAAGTTCTTCACCAGGGAAGGATGCAGGCTTTACCTCCTCAGGGTGATTAAGAAGCCTAACTACCTGAGGAATATCCTCAAGGGCAAAGACATCCACTCCCTCAACCAAAGCAGCCTCTTTTTCATTTTCTTTGGGAACGACGATACCTTTAAACCCTTTCTCTTTGGCTAGAACAGCTGAAGCGAGTACCCCCTTGATTTGTTTTAACTTGCCATCGAGCGTCAATTCTCCGAGGAAGAGATAATCATTCAGTCTCTGGGAAGGAAAAATTTCAAGATGAGCAAGAAAACCTAGGGAAATGGGAAGGTCAAAAGCAGAGCCTTCTTTTCTTATGCCGGCAGGCGCAAGATTGATGGTAATCTTTCTCGAGGGAAATTCATACCCACAATTCTTTAGAGCCGCGCGGACTCTTTCTTTGCTCTCCCTCACTGAAGCATCAGGAAGCCCCACGATGACAAAGGCAGGGAGTCCGAAAGAAACATCAACCTCTACTTCAACTACATAAGCCTCGATTCCTAGGAGGGAGGCACTGGCAATCTTAAAGAGCATCTTCGCAAGAATTAAGACGGAACTTCGCTTCTTTTTATTTCAGGTGGAAAACAATAACAATAAAAAGAGGAGAGCTTTATAAATCTACTTTTTATGACCCCCTGTAAAATCCCTAGTAAGTTTCTGGATCTCCTCTTCAATATCTTTCAGAGACTTAAATCTAATCTTCGTCATCCTGATTGGAGACTCTTTTCTTTCATCCATGAATCCCATTTCTTCTTCTTTTCTCTCCACCGTAGTTCTCTCCGGCTCAACCTCCCCTTTTTCTTCCCTCTCTTTGCCCAGGTCAATCTCCTCCTCACTCACCTTCTCTTCGACCTTCTCTTCCTCAATCTCCTCAAGAGCCTTGCTTTTTTCGAGCACCTTTTCCCTCACCAAGGGAACTGTCAATTTTGAAATCTCCTTTAAGGTTTCTATTACACCTAGTCCGTTTATCGCAGAAGACTCTATGTAGGGAAGCCTTCGAGGATTAAGGAGGTTATTGAAGGTTTCCACAGGAATCAGATTATCCAAATCACGTTTATTGTACTGAAAGACAAGAGGAATTAAGTTTAAATCGACATCATATTCAAGGAGATTCTTTCTTAGCCCATCAAAGTTCTCGAGGTTCGCATCGAGAAGAGGAATCTGGGAATCGGCAACAAAAACTATTCCATCTGCTCCCTTGAGCACACTCTTCCTTGAAGCTTCGTAAAAAACCTGCCCTGGAACTGTCATCAACTGAAAATGAACCTTGAAATCTTCGATTAATCCAGCCTTCAAAGGAAGGAGGTCAAAAAAGAGAGTCCTTTCTGTATCTGTCTCCAGGCAGATTAACTCTCCCCGAGAAATGGGGTCGAGTTTGCTGTAAATAAAACGAAGGTTCGTTGTCTTGCCACTTAAGCCAGGACCATAATAGACAATCTTTATTGCCAGATTTTTTGTAGCATAATTTATGAATGCCATTAATTTTATCTTTTCCCGCTTTCCATTTGTTTAAAACTTAACACACTCCTCCTCTTCAGTCAACCCTAATATTCTTCCTGAGATTCTTTTTTCCCTCTCTTTTTAGATTAGTCGCTCTTTCTAGGGGAAATCCCTGTTTTAAGATATTCAAAGGCTCTCGAGTATTTTTCCATGACAAGTGGCCAGGAATAGTTCTCCCTAACATAACGAAGGCCGTTCTTCCCCATCGCCTCTCTCAGTTTTTCATCTCTCAGAAGGAGGTCCAAGGCTTCTTCAAACTCCTCGGACGAAGAATAAAAGAGCCCGCTTTTTCCCTTTATACAGTGCTGCTTGAGGGGCTCTGTTTTTTCCCGGACAAGAATGGGAGTCTGATGGGCCATTGACTCTAAAGCCGCCATACACAGGCTTTCATAAGGGGAAGGATGGACTGTCACTGAGGCTGAAGCCATGGCAGCATTTTTCTCCTCTTCGGGTAAGAAGCCAAGATAGACTATTTGGGGATGAACTGGAAGCTCCATCAACAACTTACCCACAAAGACAAGGTTCAGATTTGGGTTCCTTGAAAGGTATCTAAGAAAATTTTTCACCAGCTCTTCGCACCCTTTTCCAGGTTCTATCCTTCCTGCGTAAAGGATAAAGGGTGAAAAAAGCCCATATTTCCTGCGAAACCAATCAACTCTAATTCCTTCTGGAATATCCACCCCAACCCCAACTATATCCTGATACTTTTTCTCGAAAGAAAAAAGCTTTGTGAGCATTTCTTTCTCTGCGTGGGTATTAAACATGAATGCATCAGGCAAGGAAAACACATCCTCCATCAGCTTTAAATGCAAGGCGGGTTCATCATGGGCCGTGGGGACGAGAATTTTCTTCCCTTTTGTTCTCTTCAAACCCCAATATGTGTTGTAATAAAGATAAGTAAAAAAAATAAGGAAATCATATTCCTTTTCTTCCTCTTCCAGAGATTCAATAAGAGAAGGACAAAAAGGACCCTGTCTTTCAAGCCATTCCAGTTCCTCCTCAAAGCTATGGTCTTTGAAAAAAACATATTCAGAAAATCTGTTAAAAGACTCGATATCGCGTTCCTTCTCCACCCTGAACCTTTTAATGAGCACGCCGTTGAGGATTGTTTCACCAGGTGAATACTCATTTTTCCAGGTAATGTAATCTCGAGAAGTGGTGGTATAGACCACACAATCATGACCCATCCCTGAGAGACGCTCTGCCACCTGTCGGCAATGAAGCTCTGACCCCCCCATGACTTCTTTTCCATATCTCTGAACGACAAAAGCAATCTTCATTTCAACCCTCACTCAAGAACTCCTCCAAGCTCTTAAGAAGCACATCTCCTAAGACTTCTTCCTTGAACTTCTTCAGCCTCTGACGCTGAGTGTTTAAAACTTCTTCTTTTAATTTTGGGTTATGAGCTATGAATTGCAGGAGCTCTGCCGTGTACTCAACCCTTTTTTCCTTGAGCAAAACACCTGCTCCCTCTAGAGTATAAGGAACTGCAGTGCATTCATAAGCAATTATTGGTAAATCAAAGATCATACTTTCCAGGAAAGGCAAGCCAAAGCCTTCATGTTCACTCAAGGAGAGGAAAATATCCGAGGCTCGATAGATGGCGAACATCTCTTCATCAGAAATGTGTCCAGTGAAGCATATTTCTTCAGAATTAAGGTAAAATTCATCGGCTAACTTTATCAAACTCCGATAATACACGGGAAAAGATGAAGTTTTCCCTACTACAATCAATCTTACAAGAGGGGATATATATTTTTTATAATAGAAAATAACCTTGATGAGGTCCTCAATCTTCTTGTTAGGTGCTACCCTCCCCACGAAAAGTACATTCAACCTCCCGTCTCTGAACAATTCGAAGAGGAGAGGGTTCCAAGGCTTCTCATATTTTTTGAAATCTATAAATAAAGGAAAAACAGCCGTTTTTCTGAATCCAAGCTCTTCTAATTCCAGTCGATTGAACTCAGAGTCAGCCAAAGCAATTGAAACATGAGGCTTTAGAGACAAGAGCTCCTCTTTCCCCCGCTCACAGATTCTTGCCATTTCCGGGCTTACCTCTAAGAAGAACTTAGGAGGAGTGATGTTATGATAGATAAGAACCTTCTTGCTCTTAAGCTCTGCAAATGCTCTGGTCATTAAAGAAGGAAGGGCAAAATGAAGTATGGTTATATCAGAAGGAGCTGGTTCAGGAAATGAATCAAAGGGTAAAGATTCGCTCCCAAGCTCCTCATCTCTTGTGAGACAATAAATTTGAGAAGAAAAGCCCCGTGAGTTGAGAAAATCCCTCAAGTGCGATGCAGTATCTCCTATCGCATCTCCCTTGTGGTAGGCAGGTATTAGTTGGTCTATTCTCATCCTTCAATAACTTTCTTAAGATGGGTAAGCAAGATTTGGCTCGTGTTTTCTTTCTTATATTTTTCAAGAGCCTTTAACTGAGATAAGACGATCTTTTCTTTTAAGGTTTTCTGAGTAATTATCCTCTCCATCAGCGCTGCTATCTTTAAATAATCTTTTTCTCTGAGAATGACTCCCCCTCCATTCATCGTTTCTTCAACTGCACCCGCAGCATAGGCAATGACTGGAAGCTTCATGTAAAAAGACTCTAAGAGAGGAACTCCAAATCCTTCATGTTCGCTCATGCTCAGATAAAGGTCAGAAATTCTGAAGAAAGATGAAAGCTCGGGAAACGTCACATGACCAGGAAAATGCACGTCCTTCAATTTCAGTTTGTGGACTAACTCAATAAGTGAAGCAAAATACCTCTCTACTCCCCGGTAATCTCCAACAAGGATGAGCTGAGAGTTGGGGTTGAAGAATTTTTGATAAAAATAGAAAATCTTTATTACTTCCTCGAATCTTTTATTGGGAATCAAACGCCCAACATAAAGAATTGTTGTTTTTCCTGTGTTGAAAATTTCCTCTATCAGGGGATCCCTTTCCCTATCGAATTTTGAAAAATCTATCAAAAGAGGGAGAACTCCTGTTCTCCTGTAACCTATCTTCTCCAGCTCCTGGCGATTAAACTCTGAATCGCCCAGAGCCAAATCAACTTTATCCCTAAAGAGTTTAATCTCCAGCCTTCCCTTATAACATTCCTTAGTCAAAATTCGATGGTAATCAAGAAAATATTCAAACGGAGTTATGTTGTGGTAAATCATTATCTTCTTATCAGGAACTCTGAAGAACATCTTGGAAACCGGTGAGCCAATGGAAAAATGAAAGATAACCACATTTTCTGGAGAACTGAATTTTCGATACTCCTGAAAATCTCTTCTCAAATGCGCCATTCGGGGATCATAGAACTTGACAAAAATCTCTGAAGTAAACCCTTTCTCCCGTAATACCTTCTGGATTTCGAGCATTTCATCCGAAATTGCATCACCATAGGTCAAAGAAGTGGCGAATTGATGGACTTCCACTATTTCTCCTTTTCAAGTTGCCCCAAAATTTCAAGATACTTACCCTCTATGGTCTGCCAAGAATAATTCTCTTGAAAATATTTCTGTCCGTTATTGCCCAGGGCATCTCTTAGCCTGGCATCTGCAAGGCATAATTTCAAGGCCTCTCGGAATTCGTCATAATTCTCATAGAAGAGCCCTCCATTACTCCTTGTGCATTGTCCCTTGAGTACTTCACATCTTCCATTCGCCAGCACTGGTTTCTTGAGCGCCCAGGCTTCCAATGTCACCATGGAAAGACTTTCATAGAAAGAAGGCATCACTAACAATAACGCCTCATCGAGTGCTGAAAATTTATCCTCATCCTTAAGAAAACCTAGGTAGTGAATTTCAGGATGTGAAGGTATCTTTAATACAGTACTTCCCACCAAAACGAGCTTCACAGAAGAAGATGTTTGCCTTTTAAATCTGAGGAAATAATCAAAGAGTTCCTGGCAACCCTTGTTCTCATCGATCCTTCCTAAATAGAGAATGTAATCGCCTTGAAGTTTGTATTTTCTGCGAAACTTTTCTCCTGAGAAATGAGGAGGAATCTCTATTCCTACACCAACCACTACCCCTGGAACATATTCGTTTCTGGAGATTAAATTAATCATCTTCCTCTCTTCCAGCGAATTGTACATGATTGCTCGAGGTTTCCTGAAGAGGTCCTTGAAGAGTCGAAGATGAATGATTGGGTCATATTCGGCAGTGGGAACCAATATGCTCTTATGCGGGACGGAGTTTATTCCCCAGTAAGAGTGATAATAGCGGTAGCTGAAAAAAATGAAATAATCATAATCATCCTCTCTCTTTTTTATGTAATCTATGAGCGAAGGAGAATGAGGGCCTTCCTCTTCAAGCCATTCCAGCTCCTTCTCCAGGCTGTGTTCGTTATTGAGGATGAAGTTCTGAATTAGACCAAATTTCTCTGGATTTCTTGTTCTTGAGACCGGAAATCTCCTTACCGGAACTCCGTTGATTACCTCAAGATTTTTTGAGTAATGGTTTCTCCAGGTTATGTAATCATAAGCTTTTGTAGTCAAAACTTCAACCTGATGATACTTCCTCATATGTTCGGCAATCAAACGGCAATGGAATTCAGCCCCGCCGCTGATTTCCAATCCATACCTTTGAACTACAAAAGCTAATTTCATCTGAAGAGATGTTTCTCAAGAATCTTCTCTTTTTTATTCAGAAATTCGAAATCTTTCTCCATTATCCTTGTCTTGAGTTTTAAGTTTTCGTGTTCTATTTTCAGCTTGCTAAGCTCCACTACTATGTTATGGGAAAGGTTGTGAAGAAGCTTAACACATTCCCTCGTCTTTGCGAGATCATCAAAAGCCAGATTCAGCCGATCATTTAAGTTTCTATCTACTTTCTCAAGTGAGTCACTCAACCTTTTCAACTCCTGATAGAGTCTTTCATTCAAAGAATCGAGCCTCTTATTTGTCTCATGGATATGCTGAAGGGCCATCATTGCCTCCTCGTGAACAGGCAAGACGAGGAGTTTTATGAATGGGGAAAAAGGTCTAGTAATCTTTAGCAGAATTCTTTTAAGCTTCCTTTTTAAACCTGGGACACCTTCTTCTCTTTCCCCCACGGGGGGCGAGGATTGAAAGGTCCCTTCTTTAAACTCTTCTTGTTCCTGAACTCTCGAAGGGCTCTGAGCAATCTTGTTTCTGATTTGCTCCATGATTTTCAGAACATCAATGTTTTCATAATCAATTATTATTTGAGAAATCTCCTCCTCTAAGCCCTTTTTCTTTCCTTTTTCGATCATGAGCTCACTTCCTCACCGAACTTTTCTCTAATTATTTTTTGAAAAGGTGATTTTCATAGACACTCTGAACATCCTGAATATCAGCAAGAGGGCGAAGCTTCATTTCTTCAATTTCTCTTATTTCTTTATCAGTCAATAAATTTAACCTCTTCTTCTCTTCAATCCTCCTCTTAATCTCAGCTAATATTTCTTTCTGTTCTTCTTCTGAAAGGCATTTTATCTCAAAAAAATCAGGCATCTCCTCTCCTTTCTATTGAAATTCATGCCCAGCATTTTAATCCATTTATCGTCTCTCTTCAACTCATAAGCTTCCCTGAAGCTATAACCGCAACCAACGTTTGAACTGGAATTCGGCACGAATCCATCTTCGAGTGCGTTCTCCTCCCTTATTAAGAATGAGAATCTTAAACCTTTCAACCAACGAGCTAAACAAAGCTAATCCTAAGGGACATTCTGCCCGTGAAAAGGCTAAAAGTTCTTCCAGGAATCATCTTTCCCTTAAGAATTTTCACTCCTGAAGGGCTTGTTAAGGTTGAAAACTAGTGCTCGCTGTGTTAATTAAGTGATTGTCAATCAAAATAGAAAATAGAAAAGGAAAAATTTTCATGGAAATGAGAAAAAAAAGAAGAGTCGGTGTGATAGGAGGTTCAAATCCTGACCAAGAAGCATTAGAACTTGCATTTCAAGTCGGTAAACTAATCGCCCGAAAAGGAGCCCTCCTTATCTGTGGAGGATTGAGTGGAATCATGGAGGCTGCCTCTCAAGGAGCAAAGAGTGAAAAGGGAATAACCATCGGCATACTTCCGGGTAGCAATCCCAGTGATGCCAACCAATATATTGACATTCCCGTGGCCACAGGTCTCGGCTACACCCGAAACTCTCTTGTTGCCATGAATGCGGATGCTTTGATCGCCATAAACGGTCAATACGGTACACTTTCAGAAATTGCCTATGGATGTATCTACGGAAAAAGGGTCATAGGCCTCAGGACTTGGAAAATAGAGGGAATAATCATGGCCGAAACGGCAGAAGAAGCGGTAGATTTAGCGCTTCGAGAAGATTGACCTCATTGTATTCCATGGTCCAGAATTACAGGATGATCCTCAGTTATGATGGGACTGATTTTCATGGCTGGCAAAGACAATTAAATAAAAGAACAGTTCAAGACACAATCGAGAAGGCTCTTTTTAAAATCACCAAAAATAAGGTGGCTGTGATCGGGGCAGGGAGGACAGATAAAGGTGTTCATGCCTTAGCCCAAGTAGCAAACTTTAAAACCACTCTCATTCTTAAGGAAGAAGAATTCACTCGTGCCCTTAATTCTACACTCCCCAATGACATCAGAGTTATTTCTATGGAAAAGGTGGCGCTAGATTTTCATGCGAGGGAAATGGCTCTCTCAAAAGTTTATCAATACCGCATCTTTAACTCTCCCCTGATTACTCCTTTCCTTATGAGATATGTCCTTCACTGGTCAGCTCCTCTGGATCTAGAAAAAATGAAAAAAGCAGCAGAATTATTCATTCGTGAAGACGATTTTTCGGGCTTTTCTTCCAATAGATTTTTAAATCCAGTTAGGAGAGTAACAGAATCGAAGGTCGAAAAAAGAGGGGATGAAATAATATACACCATAGAAGCCAACGGATTTTTAAGATACATGGCAAGAACAATCGTCGGCACCCTATTAGAAATCGGAAGAGGTAAGGCTGAGCCTGAGATAATTGAAGAAATCTTCAGAAAAAAAGAAAGGCATTTAGCTGGTCCAACTGCTCCCGCAAGAGGACTCTGTCTTATCAAAGTCAAATATTAGATTTTAATCTACACATGACAATTGCATCTTCAGGAGGATTACTATAATAACCCTTTCTGATTCCGATTACCTGGAAACCTAACTTTGTATAAAGGTTGAGAGCAGCAAAATTAGAAGGTCTGACTTCCAAAGTTATGGATTTTGCGCCGTATCTTTCGACTTGGTTTATCACTTGGGTCATCACTGCCTCTGCGATTCCCCTCCTTCTATAATGAGGATGAACGGCGATGTTATTTATCTGGACTTGGTCCTTTATCATCCAGAAGATAATGTAGCCAATCACCTTTTTTTCTAATCGGTGAACAATCACATAGGGAAAAGAAATCGAACGGTTTTGAATTTCCCCGAGAAATGTTAGCTCACTCCAGGGATTAGAAAAGGAAAGCCTCTCAATCTCCCGCACAGATGGTAGGTCACTCTCCTCCATTCTCTTGAGATAGAAGATACTCTGAGGTTCCTTCTCCTTTTTAACCACCTTCTTCTGCCTGAGACCTCCGTAAATAAAGAGGTTTCAACTCATGAGGGCTGATCCCTTGTTTCCTTAAGAACATCTCATAACCCAATATCCCCACTTCATAAGCAATAAAGAATGACCTTGAAGAAAATCTCGCTTTATCTCTTAAATATTCGGATATTTTTTCTCTATAAAGGTAGATTCCGTCTCCCAGAAAAGTAATGATTCTGTTCGAAGGTAAAAGGGAGAGGTACTCGTGAGGAGCGTAGGCTCCTTGAGGGATTATTTCCTCAAGCCTTTCGCCTTTCCGCTCAAAAAGAGCTGCGTAAATTTCCTTCTTTTTTGCGTCAATTATTGGAGAAAGGAGTCGCGCCTGAGCTTGCTTCATCTTTAATGCTAGGGCTTTGAGGGTTGAGACAGGAGCGACAGGTTTTCCTGAAGCCAAAGAGAGAGATTTTACGGTGCTTAATCCTATCCTGATTCCCGTGAAAGAACCTGGACCGGCCGCAACGGCATATCCTTCTATATCTCTTATAGAAAGCCTTGCGCTTTCTAACAAAAAGTTGAGGGAGGGAAGAAGCCTCTGTGAGTGCGTTATAACAGATTCTGAATTCATTTCAGCGAGCAGGCGGTTCTTTTCTAACAGAGCTATTGAAGCTGAGGGGGTTGTGGTGTCTATGGCGAGGATAATCATCTTAATTTCTCAGAATATTTTGCTCTGATTCATTCTGATTTTAACCTAAAAGGAGATTTTGTCAACGCAAGCACTCGTTGAAGACTTTAGTAGAAACTTTGGTAGAAATGGTTTATAAATAATAGATAGTTTCATGAAAATTAACAGTTCTCCCTGAGAGGAGTAAGCGCCCCATGGCCGATTAAAGAAGAGCCATGAATGAAGATAAATCTCATCGATTGGCGAGACTGAGCCTAGATGGATTGTCGGTTGGCGATGCCTTTGGAGAACTCTTTTTCAGAATTTCCCCTGAAATGCATACAAATTCAACGCTTCCTCCTGGTCCCTGGCCATGGACAGATGATACTCATATGGCAATCTCAATCGTTGAAAATTTGAAGAAATACGGGAGAATCGATCAGGATGCTCTGGCAGAGGCTTTTGCGCGCCGATTCATGGAACAACCATTAAGAGGATATGGAGGAGGGGCAGCAAGATTATTACGGGCGATAGCTGGGGGAGAAGACTGGCGAAAAATATCTCCCCGTCTTTTTGGAGAGGGATCTTATGGCAATGGAGCAGCCATGAGAGCTTCGCCAATCGGGGGTTTCTTTTTTGGCCGGCCAGAAAAGGCAAGCCAAGAAGCCCGGCTATCTGCGGAAATTACTCATTCCCATCTCGAGGGTCAGGCTGGAGCAATGGCAGTTGCTGCCGCAGCTTCTATCGCCGCAACGAGGCCACCTTTTAAGCCAAAAGAATTTTTAGAATCAATCCTATTTCATCTTCCTGAAAGCATAACCCGGCAGCGAATTAGATTGGCTCTTGAAATTCCCGGAGACAACCTACAGCTAGCCCAGAAAAAACTCGGCACTGGGTATAGAGTCTCGGCTCAAGACACTGTTCCTTTTTGCCTTTGGAGCGCAGCTTACCATCTCTATGACTTTGAAGCTGCTTTATGGTGGACAGCCCGCGGAAAGGGTGATTGTGATACGACTTGCGCTATAGTAGGAGGAATAGTAGCTCTATCAGCACCAGAAATTCCCCAAGAGTGGTTAAAAAAACGCGAACCACTTCCCAAGATATGAAAATAGAAAAGCTCTCACTCTCTTTTGGATTAAAAACAATTTTTTTCTTCTCCTCGTAAGAAAGAAGAGAAAGGAGAGGGAATGAAAAAGAAGGTTGGAGCTCAGATTTTAGTCCTTCTGTTTTTCAGTATCTATTTATCAGGAGCCGAGGACTTTTCTCAGGAAAAGGCTTTTGAACACCTTAAATATATTGTGGAAAAAATAGGGCCTAGGCCTATAGGCTCACCAAACGAAAGAGCAGCACTGGAATATGTGGCACAAAAGCTGAGTGAATTTGGCTGTGAAATTTCTTGGCAGAACATATCACAATCCAAAAACTTCAACACTAAAAGTGCCAACGTGGTTGGCCGTCTGCAGGGTGCTTCCCGACGTGAGATCATAATCGGCGCACACATAGACTCCTCGGGACCTGAAATTCCTGGAGCAAATGACGATGCTTCTGGCATTGCGATTTTGATCGAGCTGGGGCGAGTCTACAGCCAGAAGACCCATTATTCCACTCTTGTCTTTGTCGCTTTCTGCGGAGAGGAGTCTGGTCTTGTAGGCTCACATCATTTCGTCAAAAACTATCCACTTGAAAATGTAGCCTTAATGCTTCAGCTTGACATGGCAAGCAATGATTCTCCTCTCATGCTCTGGCTTGAAACAAGAAAAAAACAAACTCCCCGATGGTTAGTAAAGGCAAGCATCGAAGCCTTCCATTCACTGGGTTACAGAAAAATAGAATATCCCACTCATTTTCAGAGCTTAAACTCGGCTCTGGGAGGAGCTGGTTCAGACCATCAGCCATTTCTGGAAATGGAAATACCTGCCATAGCCTTTGTTAGCGACATCCGCTTCCCTATTCACACTCGAAATGACTCCTTGGAATATTTCCGGATTGCCGGCCTCGAAAGAAGCGGGAGGTTAACAATGAGCCTTATCGATAAGTTTGACCGCTGGCAACCGGAGCCAAGAAAAGACGATTATATGTTGCTTTTACTCAACGAAAAACCTATTTTCATCGGAAGAGTTTTTCAGGTTGCTTTCATCATTATTAGTTTTGTTTTCGCCGGATTAGCCTTATTTATGATTAGAAAAAAAAGAAAGAACTTTCTTGAAGAAAAAAAGATTAAATGGTCGTGTCTCAAATTGGCATCGCTCCTTCTTCTGGTATTGGTAGTCCTCTCTCTTTCTGATTGGATGATGAGATTTCTTAAGGGACAGAAATTATACTGGTATGCCTCTCCAACGCCATTCTTAATTTTAATCTTCCCTATGGCACTTTTAGGGATTTGGGTAGCACTTCGGCTCAGGAGAAAATTAAGGATACGAAGGGATGCCTTCTTTTACCTCATTCGTGCTGCATCCTATTTTTCCTTCTTAATCATAGCTACGTGGACTTTCGCAGGACCTCGTTTGGCTCTCTATCCTTCTTCTGGACTTTTACTGAGCAGCCTAGCCTGTCTTGTTCCCTGGGCGAATTTAAAGGGAATCCTGTGGTTAGTTTCTCCCTTCCTCATCTTCAGACTCTTTCTAATCCCCCAGTACCACGAGTTTGTTTACAGAGGGACTTCTCAAATTTTTCTGGAGAAAATAAATACAAATTCGTCCTCTTTTCTCTTCTCCCTCCTCCTGCTCATTTTCATCTTCATCTTCTCCCTGCCCTTTTTGCTCAGCCTCGCTTCAGTCCGCTATAGCTTACGAGATGATCTTTTCTGCCTGAAGAAATTTTCAAGGACATCCACCCTTCTTCCCCTTTCCATCTTCATCCTAGGTTGGGGAGCATATCTTCTTACCATTCCCAGCTATTCCTCAACCTGGGAACAAGTTGTATACGTAAACCAAATATTCGAAGAGGAAAATAACAGAACGTACATAGAATTTAAAAGCGGAGATTTTCTAAAAGATATTGGGGTTGAGATTGGTGGTAAAACAAAAATAATTGACTCAAAAGTCTGCATTAAAGAAATAGATTATCCTCTAGAACTTGCATGGATTAAAAATAAAGTTTCCTTGAAAACAGAAGAAGAGGAAAATAACAAAGTGGTGGATCTTAATTTCTCTTTTGAATTCGAAAAACAGCCATTTGACGTTACTCTAAAAATAGAATGCAACTTTCCCTTCACCGTGGAAAAAAGCAATTTCCACCATAGAAAAAGAAAAAATGCGGTGATAATCAATTGGTATAGTTTTCCTCCTTTGGGTTTAAAACCAAGCCTCACTTTGAAGACACCCAAAAAAGCTAAGCTAAAAGCGACTATTTCAGCAAGTTTTCTCCAGACACCTTTATTAATCAGGTGTAAGAGCCAAAACAAGCACTTCATCCATCGTGCCATCATAAAGAAGAAATTAGACCTAAAAAACCAGATTTGAGAATAATCTTTTCCTTAAGATCTTCTCAACAGCATTCTAATTTTTCTACTCTAACTCGATTCTTAAGACTTTACCATTTTCATAGATTTCCAAGAGAATTCCTTTCATCTTTGTTTTTATTTCATTGAATAACTCCATGGTCTCCTTCAAGACATTTTCACTTCTTATTTCTGAAAAATCTTCCTCACTTAACCTGATTAGCTTTTCAAAAAGACAAACGGGCAAGATGATTTTCACCTTTTCTTCCCCATTTCGGACATCTTTCACCATTAGCTTTAGCCATTTAATTTCCTCTTTTCCAAGGGATGATTCATCCTGAATCGCCCTCCTGAGGAGTTCAATATCGTCTTTTCTTTCTGCCTTAATGTCGCCGAGAAAAAGAGTACCTATCAGAAAATTGATGAGAATAAAAATCGATTTGATTCTCATTTAAAACCTCCTATTCGAGCCAGATTTTAAGCTCTGCATCCTCTCCTTCTAAACTGATAATAGTTCCCTTTTTTCTCCTGAGGTCCTCGATTATTCTCTTTAAATCAACCCCTTTCTCTTTGATCAGGTTTTTTTCTCTTTCAGGAATTGACCCGAGGGCAAGGTCAGCTAAGGCCCAAGGAATGCTTAGTTTGAAAGCTACTCTTTTTTCTGACTTCTTATAAAGCTGGATATTAAGAATGAGGCCTTTTCTTTTCTCCTCTCCTTCTATATCCTTTAGTTCTTCTGGTCTTATTCTGAGCAGAGCAATTCTTGCTCGATCCCGCAGTTCCTCATCTTTCTCATTTCTAATAATTTCCTTCAACACAGGAATCCCTTTGGAAGCTCTTTTCTTGTCTTTGACGTAACTGAGCTTGAAGGCTGCGTAGTACTTAACAATCCTGTTTGAGCTCTCAAGACGTTTCTCCACCTCCTCCAGATATTCCCTCTTTCCTTTCTCATAAAGTTTAGTGGCTAAATCAATCACCGAAATTTCTGATTCCTCTGAAAGGCTCTTGCTCTGTTCTTTATGAGTTAAATACTGTTTGTAAAAGCCCAGAGCTCTCTCTTCAGCGCCCCCCTTCTCCTCCAAACATTTTCCGCAATAAAAGAGGGCTTGAGCAGCCAGTGGACTTTGGGGATATTTCTCGAGGAGTTCTTTCAATTTTAAATAGGCTCTCTCCCAATTCTCATCAAAGATTAAGATTTTAGCCTCCTCAAACAATGCTTCATCTGCTTTCCTTTGGGAAGGCGCTTCGATTCTCACAGAGAATAAAAAGAGAGGAATGAGAACCGATTTTATGATTACTTTTTTCATTTCAAACCTCATTCGTTTCTAATTCTTTCCTCAATAAATTTATCTTCAGCAATAATTGCTTCTTTTCGATAAGTCTTTTAATCCTCTCGAGGTCCTCCTCCTTGAGTCCATCGCGGGGTTGAATAAGTTCAAAAATCAACAATTCAATCTGGTCACAAACATTTTTTGCCTTAGCCATACGGAACTTCTCGAGTTGAAGATTAATGAATTTCTTCTTCTCAATGAGTTCACGGGTCTCCCTCGAAATTAGGGTTCCCTGTAAAAATTGTTCAATTTGTCCAGAAGGGAATTGGATTAATTCTAGCAATATATACTGACTTTTCTGGAGATAATCCAAGGTTTGCCTCCGCGCCACCTCAAGCTCCATTTCCTCTATAAAGTCTCTTGATACCTTATATTTTCCTCCTCTATAAGGTATCTTCAAAATCAAGAAAGATATAATGGCCCCAAGAAGAACAACACCTAAAATGGCCGTGAAGGCTACTCTTATTCTTGGTGGAGAAAGAAATTGAAAAATTTTCATCAACTTAAATTCGTGGAAATAAGAAATCTCTTTATCAAAGACTTCATTTGAAATCTTTAAAGAAAAATTCCCCCAATCAATAGAAGACGCCTTCCTATCCACATCCCTCTTGAGTAATTCTGCATTCTGGATTATTTTTCTCAAAGCTTCGAATTCTCCCCTGCATGAAGGACATAATTCGAGATGGGATTCTAAGGCTTCTTTCTCTTTTTCTTCTATTTCTCCACAAACAAGAGCTTCGAGTCTTCTGCACAGTTTTTTACAATCTCTCATTTTTCTCTCCCTAAATAGTGACCAATCATGGTCCTTAAATTTCTAATTGCCTTGAAGTGAAGGGATTTCACTGTGCCTAAAGCTACATTTAATATCTTGGCAATCTCTGCATATTCAAACTGGTTAAAGTGTCTCATCAGAAAAACCATCCTCTGCCTTTCAGAAAGAGCATCCAAACAGTGCGCAAATATCTCTTTTAATTCCGATTGGGAATTATCTTTCTCTATTCCCGAAGTGGTGAGAATCATCTTTTCCCTTACGATTCTCTGACTTCGTTGATGATTCTTTCTGAAGTAATCTATACATAGATTCTTTGCTATCTTGAATAGCCAATTTTTAAAATTATCGCTCGGTTTAAATTGATGAGCTTTTTGGTAAAACCTCAAGAATGTTTCCTGAACAACATCAAGGGCATCCTCTTCATCATGAAAATAAGAGTAAGCCAGGATAAACACACTCCTCTGATAAAGATGCACTATTTTCATGAAGGCTTCTCTATCCCCTCTTTTCACCCTCTCTACAAGAAGATGCGCTTCATTCTCCTCTGAGTCTCTGTTCTTCTTCATCCTCATCCTCTTCTGAGTTAAGAAGAAAACCCGCTTTTCAGGATAGTTCCTTATCTAACCTTCATTTCATACAGATTAAACGACTGAAAACTCTAAAAGGTTTATACTCAAATAAAATTTTATTCACTCACCTCTAGATACTTGAAATATTAAAATATCTTCTTTCGTCTTATCTCCAGAAATCTAAAATTAAGGATGAATCTTAAGTGAACTTTCATGAGAGTCGTCTTTCTGTTATATTACTTTTTGTTATCTTAAAGAGCGATTTTTGCCTTGAGGAGGAAAAATGAAAAAAGGTACTTATATCCTGATGATTATCTTGATTTTCTTTTTTTTGATAATTGCCACCATATTTTCTTTTATTTACCTTGAATTTGGGAGGCCACCCGCAATAAGGGCCAACTCCTATCTCGAAATTACACTCCAGGGAGAAATAAGAGAAAGGTTTGTCCCTGATTTTTGGACGACATTTATGGGGACAGAACCACTTTCCATGTATGATTTGTGGATGAATATACAGAAAGCCAAGAGAGACCCAAGAATAAAGTGTCTGTTACTTCGTATTAATCGGCTTTCTTGTGATTGGGCAAAAATAGATGAGTTAAGGGAGACAATCCTCAATTTCCAAGAGTCAGGAAAAAAAGTCTATGCCTATTTGGATGAAGCCCATGATTTCGATAAAGAATACTATTTAGCCACAGCATGCAACAAGATATTTTTCCATCCCCTTGGTTGGTTGGGGATAAATGGATTGGGAGGAAATATTCTCTTCTTTAAAAAAGCTCTTGAGAAGATGGGAATAGAAGTAGAATCAGAGCATGTCGAAGAATATAAGACTGCCTATAACATGTTTACCGAGGAAGGGTTTACTCCTGCTCATAAGGAAATGGTGGTCTCCCTCTACGAAAATATATATTTAAATTACATTAAGACACTTGCCGAAAAAAGAGGCAAAACTGAAGATGAAGTAAAAGAGTTGATCGACCAGGGCATTTTTCAAGGAGAAGAAGCTCTAGAGGCAGGGCTTGTAGATGGACTTCTTTATGAAGATGAGGTTGAAGAATTCCTCCAGGAGAAAGGAAAAAGGCTCTCGAAAATAACCCATGAAAAATATCTCAAAATTAACCCCTCTTCTTTGGGTCTGATGAAAGGAAGAAGGATTGCCCTTATTTATGGAATGGGGCTCATCCATAGCGGAGAGAGCACATCTCAAACAATGGGGGGTACAACTCTTGCCCGCTGGATTAAAAGCGCCAGAAAAGATAAATCTATAGCAGCCATCGTCTTTCGTGTCGATAGCCCAGGCGGTTCAGCCATTGCCTCTGACATCATCTGGAGAGAAATTAAATTAGCAAAGAAAGAAAAACCAGTAATCGTCTCCATGTCAGATGTGGCAGGCTCAGGAGGCTACTGGATTTCTATGGCAGCTCATAAGATTGTAGCTCAGCCTCTAACGCTCACCGGCTCCATTGGAGTCATCTCAGGAAAATTAAACATGACTAAGCTCTACGAAAAATTAGGCATCACTTCAGAAAGACTCGTCTATGGAAAAAGAGCGGATATGTATTCCACGTTAAGATCCTTAACTCCCGAAGAAAGGCAACTTTTAAAGAGAGAAATTCGCTGGATTTATGAAAAATTTCTTGAAAAAGTCTCTGAAGGAAGGAACCTGCCTAAGGAAGAAGTGGACAGAGTAGGAAAAGGGCGCGTCTGGACAGGACAACAGGCAAAAGAGCTAGGCTTAGTGGATGAAATTGGAGGTCTGCAAAGAGCCATCGAGCTCGCAAAAGAACTGGCTGGGATTTCTAAAGAAGAGGAAGTCAAGTTCGTCGTCTGGCCAAAAAAAGTTTCTCTTTTTTCTCTTCTTCTTGGGAAAAAAAGCCCTGATTTAGTCACCTCTATAAACTCGAGAGTTAAAAACATAATCTCCACCTTACAGCTAATTCAAAAAGAATCAAGATGGGCAATCATGCCCTTTTACATCTTAAATAGATAAGAAAAAAACTTGGGCTCATTCTGAATTCAATAAGCGTAAGAAGAGGCACAGATTGTCTTGAACTCACATAGATTACAGTTGTGCCAATCAGGCTTCGGCGAAAAATTATTCATTCTGATACCCTCTTCAACTTCCTTAATTTTCTCCATTGCCTTTTGCAATTCTTTCTCAGTCTTTTGAGCGCAGCCTATAATTCCTGACTCAAGGAAATAGAGCTGGGTTTCGAAAAGGGGAACTGTCTGTGTCTTTATAAAGGAAAGCGCGTAGAGGTCCATCTGGAGACTTGCCTTAACCTTACGATCTGCATCCTTCTGATTTCTAGCCTCGCTTGCTTTGAAATCGATGATGACCGCTCCTTCTTCTGTGAAGTCAATTCGATCCCAGCGCCCTATAAACTTTAAGGTATCTTCCTGCCATCTGAAATTGGCTTCAAGAAGAGCAGGAATCTTTCCGGATTTTTCTTCTCTCCGGAAAAAAGAACGCAGAGCCTTTTCCCCCGCTTTCTTCCTCATTTCTTCATGCTCTCTGCTGAGAAATCCCTCGTTTATCCATCTCTTCTTATATTCAGCGATGAGTTCTTTTTCGGTAATCTTTTTCCCCCTTATCTTCTTCTTCAAGTAGAAATGAATACAGTTGTGGAGAACCCTCCCAAAAACCAAGGAATGATGGGGGATAAGAGGAAGCCTCATCAGATGCTTGAGCTTGTACTTGAAAGGACACGTTAGATAATCTTCAACTTGAAAATAACTTAAAGTTAAAACTTCTTTTTGCCTGAGGATCGAAGGAGCATAGCCAGAGGACTCTAAGGACCCATATCTCTTTATCTTCTCTAAGGCCGATGAAGAAAGAATTTCTTCTGGGATTTTAAGAAGGTCAAGCGCTTCAAGGACAAAAGGGCTCACTTTTTTCAACCGTCTGAGTCCATAGTCTCTGGACCAGGTAAGATAAAGAGACTTCATCGCCCTCGTCATCCCTACATAAAAAAGCCTTCTTTCCTCTTGAAGATAATTTTCCCCTTCAGGCAATTTTTCCTTTAAGATTTCATCAGGAATCGGAATCCTTTCTTTTCTTTCTCTTCCAGGGAATGTATCAGCAATCAGGCTTACCATGAAAACAACAGGAAACTCTAATCCCTTAGCCTTATGTATGGTGAGAACATTCACTGCATCCTCTTCTAGCTCCGCCTCTGCCGTGGCTGGGTTATCTCCCACTTCTTGAAGAAGGTCGAGATACTCTGAAAAAGCATGAATGGAACTGTCATCGGCAATTTCTGAGAATCTCTTAACCTTTTCAAAAAATAGAGAAATATTTTTAATTTTTATTTCTGAGACAAGGTTTTTCTTTTCAACCAAGGACTTGAGAAATCCTGATTTCTCAAGGAATGTATAAAGGAGTCGACCCGCATTTTGAGACCGAGAAAGCTCCACAAAGTGAAGGAGGTTTTCGAATAAAGTCCTAATCTTTGTTTCCGTCGTTGGAGAGATTATTATAGGAGAACTCCCTTCATAGATTCTTTTGAATACTTGATGGAGAGAAAGATTTCGTTTCTGGGCGTAATTAGAAATCACCGTCAAGTCATAAGGGTTGACTGCATATATATCAGAAAGGGCAAGATAGAAAAGACTCCTGCTGTCTTCAAAGTCTGTCAGGGATTTTATGAAAGAAATGAGAGTCTTTATTTCTTCCTGAGAATAAAGACCTCGGCTTCCCGAGAAGCGAAAGGGAATCTCTCTCATGTTCAATGCTCTTAAAAAGGGATCAGCGTCTGCATTTCTGCGCACTAAAATGGCGAAATCTTGGTAACTTAAACCTTCCTGAATTTTCTGGGAAATTATCTCAGCCACCTTATCTGCTTCATGAGAAACAGTATCAAATTGAAGAAGATGAATGCTCTTATCCGTAGCTTCTACCGAAGACTTCAGCGCTTTATCAATTCGATATTTATATTCCAATCGGTTGGGATTGTTATGCTTAATAAGGCGATGGCCTGAATCAAGAATAGCTTGAGGGGAGCGATAATTCTTTGTCAAGACAATCTTTTTAGCATCGGGATAAACTTCCTGAAAACTTAGAATATTAGCCAATGATGCCCCCCTGAAACGAAAAATGCTCTGGTCATCATCTCCACATACAGTCAAGTTTCTGTGCTTTGCTGCCAAAAGCTTCAAGAGTTCAAATTGAATATAATTTGTATCCTGAAATTCATCCACGAGGATGTATTTATATTTTCCCTGGAATTCCTTCAGGATTGAAGGTCTCCTCCTGAAAAGCTCAACAACCAAGAGTACCTGATCCTCAAAATCTATTTTTCCCTGAGCTCTGAGAAGCTCCTGATACTTCTCATAAACCCTGGCTAATTCCAGATGCTTACGAGCAACTTCCTTTTCAACATCGTTTGAGGTTTTCTCGTTTAATTTAAGGGAGTATTGCACATATTCTTGAGGTTTGATATCTTCCTGTTTCAATCTTTTGATTGAAGCTAAAATGTCCTGAACATGCTTGGTGGGGGAACTAAGAGGACGGTAGAAATCAAGGGGAAATTCAAACAAATGTTCTCTGAAAAAAATTGCTTGTTCCACATCATCGAGGAGTGTGAAATCAGGCGGATAACCAATCTCTAGAGCATAATCCCTCAACACTCTTTCCCCGAATGAATTGAAAGTGCTTATCTCAACGAAAGAGTAGCCATAGGGGATAAGCCGATCTACTCTCTCCTCCATTTCGTTAGCTGCCTTTTCGGTGAAAGTCACAGCCAGAATTTGTTCTGGAGAAGCTAGTTTCGATGCAATTAAA
>Ga0209102_1000381_pt1 | contig 30074 bp, 36 predicted proteins | sample ConPoolayeHmetaG_FD_185483 | JGI IMG/M metagenome (GOLD analysis project Ga0209102, IMG submission 185483) | Hot spring microbial mat communities from California, USA to study Microbial Dark Matter (Phase II) - Cone Pool mat layer H metaG... ...
TCCAAAACCTTTCCCAAAAGGGGGTAGCCATTCTCTCCTGCGGTACTTGCCTCGATTTCTATAAGCTTAAAGAGAAGCTTAGAGTAGGGGTCATTTCCAATATGTACGATATTGCTAAAACCCTATTTGAAGCCGATCGTTTAATTCGCCCCTAAGGGGGCTTTTGTAAAACCATTTGACACCAAAAAAGAAATTTAAGTAAAATGGCTTAAGAAAGGAGGTGAAGTATCGATGAGGCATGGGGCAAGGAATCAAATCTCAGCCAAGGTCACCTCGATTAAACGGGGGGATGTCATGTCCCTGATTAAATTTTCTGTGACGACCCCAACAGAGATGGCCTCCGTCATTACCACAGAATCGGTCGACGCGCTTGATCTGAAGATAGGCGATGAAGTGCAGTTAATCATCAAGGCGGTCCACGTGTTACCTGTGAAACCTTAACTTTTGGCCTTAGCTGAGAAAGGGAATTTCTAAAGTCTCAGAAATTTTTGAGGTTTCCCTTCCATTTTAGTGACCCCAAAATAAATCTTTCCAACTCCAAGGAAAGGACAAAAGAAATTTTTTTTAAAAATATATGAGAGATAAAACTATGATTTATTTTGATAATTCGGCTACTTCGTGGCCCAAGCCTCCTCAGGTAAAAGAGGCCATGATCAGGTTCATGGATGAGATCGGGGCCAATCCAGGCCGATCCGGCCATCTTCTCTCCATTGAGGCAGCCAAAATCCTCTTCGAAACTCGCGAGCTTTTAGCCAAGTTATTCAACGTTAAAGACTCTTCAAGAATTATATTTACCTACAATGCAACAGAATCCATCAATTTGGCCCTAAACGGTCTTCTTCAACCGGGCGATCATGTGATTACGAGTAGTATGGAACATAATTCCGTGATGAGGCCTTTAAGGGATTTGGAGAAAAAGGGAGTGAGATTGAGTATCGCCCCTTGTTCCTCTAATGGAGAGTTGGACCCCAAGGAAGTCGAAAAAAGGATTCAATCCAACACGAAAATGATCGTTCTTACCCATGCCTCTAATGTCACTGGGACCCTTCTCCCCATATCCGAAGTTGGAAAAATTGCAAAACAACACCATCTCCTTTTTTTAGTCGATGCAGCACAAACTGCAGGGAGTTATCCTATCGATATGGAAAAAGATGGAATCGACCTTCTGGCCTTTAGCGGACATAAAAGTCTATATGGTCCACAGGGGACAGGAGGGCTTGTGATTGGAGAGCGGATCGATGAGAAAAAGATGAGGCCTCTCAAGCAGGGAGGAACGGGGAGCCGTTCCGAATTTGAAGAACAACCCGATTTCCTTCCCGATCGTTTTGAGAGTGGGACTCCCAACACCGTAGGAATTGCGGGTCTCCTCGAGGGGGTTCGTTTTGTCCTTCGGGAAGGGGTTTTAACCATTCACCAATACGAGAGATCCCTCATTGAGAAACTGGCGGAGGGTCTTTTAGAAATCCCTAAGATTAAAATTTACGGTTGGAGTAAACATAAGGAACAGATCGCTACGCTCTCTTTTAACTTCTTCTCTTTGTCCCCCTCGGAAGTCGCTTCCCATTTAGAGGAACATTATAAGATTCTTTGCAGACCAGGGCTCCACTGTGCCCCCTCGGCTCATAAAACCATTGGAACATTTCCAGAGGGAACGGTCCGTTTTGGTTTAGGTTACTTTAATAAAGACGAAGAGGTGGAATTTGCCCTTCAGGCCCTTCGATCCATGGGATAAGGAAGAGAAGGCTATGCCAGAACAATATGGGGTGATTCTTTTCCCTTCTGTTCATTTTGCTCTTCGAGCCGAAAAGAGGGCTAAGGATGAGGGGTTCAAGATCAAGCTCATCCCTGTCCCCCGTCATCTCAGTTCGGATTGTGGGGTTTGCCTTCGTTTCCCATGGGAACAAAAGGAAATTCTTTTATGCCTCTTGGAAAGAGAAGGCATAAGGGTCGAGGGCATTCACCCTTTGGAATAAATGGGAGAGTGGAGCTTTACAAAACTCTAAGGACCTAAAAGAAAGATGAGGGAAGGATCGCTCACGAGAGTTGAAAAATCCCTTCTGGCCTTGGCTAAAAGATCTCTTAGATTGTTTTCTCTTTCCTTTCTTCTTCTCTCCAAGATTTTGCCGATCAAGAGGATGGATCGAGAAGCCCTGTCTCGATAATAAACTTTGAATTCAGGAAGAGGCATTTCCATGGCTTCCGGTTGTTCATAGAGGCAACTTTTTCCCAATATTTCTGAAAGACAGAAGCGAAACCCTTTGTATCGAAAATAAAAACTACAGGTTTTTGCCCCAACCATGCACCAAGTCATTTTTTGTCCAGAGGCCAGCTGGAAAAGAACCTTTCTCTTCATGTGTTTCAATTCATATCGGACCTCTGAAAAATTCATAAAGAGCCTATAACGGTTCAAAACGGTCAATCTCTTTTATTGTTCATCGATGTTTCCCCATTCTTCTCACAATCTCTCTGGATGCCATTATACCACTGATGGAAGCCTGCATCAACCCTCTGGTTACCCCTGCTCCATCTCCAACAAAAAATAAATTTTTTATAGGAGTCTCAAGGGTCGGAGAGAGTTTGATCCGGTTCGTGTAAAATTTCACCTCTACGCCATAAAGAAGGGTATGTCTGGAAAAAATGCCAGGGGTAATTCGATCCATAGCCTCAAGCATCTCGATAATATTTTTTAAATGACGATAAGGAAGAACAAAACTGAGATCCCCTGGAGTGGCGGATGAGAGGGTTGGCTGGGTAATACATCGATCGATTCGTTCCCGAGTCGAACGTCTTCCATCGAGGAGATCTCCCAACCTTTGAATAATCACCCCTTGCCCCAAAAGGTTAGCTAACCTTGCAATATATTTCCCATAGCTAATGGGGTCGTTAAACGGTTCGGTAAATGTATTAGAAACAAGAATAGCAAAGTTCGTGTTTTCTGTTCTTCTTTCGGCATAGCTGTGGCCATTTACGGTAATTATATCATCGATCATCTCCGTTACCACTTCTCCGAAAGGATTCATACAGAAAGTTCGAACCCGATCATCAAACGTTTTGGAATAGTAGATCAACTTTGCTTCATAGGCGATCTCGGTCAATTTAAGAAGGATAGAAGCTGGGGCTTCGACCCGAACCCCGATATCTACAGGGTTAGGAACGGATGGAATCTTTAACCTTTCTATTTCTTTTTTGACCCATTCTGCGCCACCCCTTCCCGGGCCACAGATGACATATCGTGCCTCAACATGGCGATCCTCCTCGAGGAGAATTCCTTTGACTTCTCCTCCCTCTACCAGGATTTCCTTTACAGGCGTTTCGAAAAAAATATCCACTTTGGGTTGAAGGGTGTCTCGGATTTTTCGAAGAAGAGGGACACAATTCTCCGTTCCCAGATGTCTAATCTCCATCGAGATAAACTCTAATCCTGCTTGTTTGGCTTCCTGGTAAAGGGCTTCAGTCCGATCAGAGAATCCTCCCTGAATCTCTTTTGGAGCACCAAAGGAGACCCAGAGACGATCGGCTTGGTGAAGGAGTTCCTTTAACTGGGAGGTAGGGATGAATTCGTCCAGGAATCCACCTACTTTTGTCGACAGGGTCAGTTTTCCATCACTGAAGGCTCCTGCTCCTCCCCATCCACAAAGAAGATCCTTCGCGATCCCTCTTTTTCGTTCCTGGATATCCTTCCCTTTTTCGAATAGGGCAATCTCTTCGAGACCGGCTTCCACTAAAGTGAGAGCGGCAAAGATCGTTGAGGGGCCCGCTCCGATGAGAATGACATCGTACTTTTTCTTCATACCAAGTTTGCCTCAAAAAGAATTTCGATCATCCACTTAGCGGCTTTTCCTACCACCTCAGGACAGTGGATATCGTGGGCACCAGCATGGTGAAATTTTTCATACTCCTGTGGGTCTGCCAGATAGAAGTAACGACCTAAAATCCTGTTCTGGATATCCCGGCAGATGACCGAACCATATTCTTGAACGAACCTTTCCCTGAATTTTCTTACCAGCTCATGAGTTTTAAATCGAATTCCCTCCGGGTCGGAGAAACGTTCTCTTTCTCTTCCTAAGAGGAGACCCAACATCAGGATACTTCCAATATAGGCTCCACATCCACTATCCCCAGCCAGACCTCCTCCTCCCGCCAGCCCTGTGGCTGACTTAAAAATTTCATCGTTCCGAATATCCAAGGTATCCTGAATGGCGGCGATGACACACTGGCTGCATCCCCTATAAGTTCGTTCATACTCTTTCCCCAGTTGATATGCCTTCTCGGATAATTCTTTTTTTGATTTTGCCATCCACTTTTCCTCCTCTTAATTCTATCTTTCTTTCCAGGTCGGTTTTCGTTTTTCAAGGAAAGCAGAAAGGCCCTCTTTTGCGTCTTCTGTAAATAAATTATTCACAATCACCTCTTTTGCATATTCAAAGGCCAGAGCGTCACTCATATTGATCTGGTTATAGAAGGCTCGCTTCCCGATCCCAAGGGTTAGAAGACTGGATTCGGCTATCGTTTGAGCCAAGGCCTTTGTTTCTGCTTCCAATTGGTCCAAAGGAACCACTCTGTTGACCAATCCATATCTTTCAGCTTCCTGGGCTGTAATCATTCTTCCTGTGAAGAGCATCTCAAGAGCCCTTTTTCTTCCAATGGCACGAGCCAGGGGAACCGCCGGGGTGGTACAGAAAAGGCCAATCTTTACGCCGGGTGTTCCAAATAAGGCTCCTTCTTCAGCGATGGCCAAATCACAGGCCGCAACGAGTTGACATCCAGCCGCGGTGGCTATCCCGTGGACCTGGGCAATCACAGGCTGGGGAATGAGGTGGATCTTTTCCATCACCTCCAAACAGGTTTCAAAAATACTTTTGTAGTAATGGATATCATGGTTCACCAACTGGGAAATATCATGGCCTGCAGAAAAAACCTTCCCGGCTCCTTTAACGATGATGCTCTTGATTTCTTTTCGATGTTTTAAATCGTCTAATAAATGATTCATTTCTCTTAATAGTTCCAGGGAAAGGGCATTTCGCTTTTCGGGACGATTCAGGATGATGGTGCCTATATTTTTCTCCCTTTCGAATTTTAGATTTCGGAGTCTCATCTGGTCTCTCCTTTCGTTTAGAATGGTTTAACCCTTACCAAAAGGACAGAGGGGGTAACGGCATGGATGGCAATTCCTACAATAACCTCCATGGCCAAGTCTTGAAATCTCTTTTTGGATTAGCGATTCACCGACTAAAATTCTCGGGAAAACGAGATCAAATATCGTCGTCTTATGATAAAAAACACAGGCAGGAAGCCCAAGGATGGATTTTTTGTTTAAAATAGCATAAAGAAACATGGCCCCTGGGAGGATAGGAGTTCCATAAAAGATAATCTTTGCTCCCGCCTTTTTGATTCCCGCATAAGTCAAATCATCAGGATCCACAGAAAGCCCTCCGGTGATTAAAATCAGATCGATAGGTTGATTTTGAAAAGAAAGGATAGCCTGGGAGATCCGATCCACATCGTCTGGAACGACCCTCTTTTTTACGATTTTAGAACCGAAAGAGATAATCTTTTCTTCGATGCTATTTTGGAATCCATTTTTGATCCTTCCATAGAAGATTTCATTTCCCGTAATGATCGCACCGATCTTTAATTTCCGATAAGGGAGCACCTCGAGAACGGGCCCTTCTCTCTCGCACCAGTTTTCCATCTTTTTGATCTCCTTTTCTGCAATGGTGAGGGAAATGATGCGAGTGGCTCCGACCGCCGTTCCAGCTTCACAGGGAGTATATCGATGGAGGGTGGAGAGAATCATTTTTTTTGAACGATTGATTTGATGAAGAAGGGGAAGGTTGATCTTTAAAAGCCCTTTGATCTTTGAGTAAAAGGTGACTTTTCCTTCGGATGGATCACTGAGTCTGAGATTTTCCCCGGCGAAGGCTTTCCCCAACCGGAGAGCGGCCTCATCCTCATGGAGGGTCCCGGGCTTTAAGTCCAACACGAAGACATGTTCCTTACCTATTTTTAAGAATTCAGGAATATCCTCTTTTCTAATCCTATGGCCTTTCTTAAACCGGGGTCCTTTAAATTTCCCGGGAATAATCTGAGTGACATCATGACCCAGGATTTTCCCAACGGCCTCTTCGATTCTGATCCTCTTCATCTCGGATAGACTCCTTTTACCCAATATCTTCGGATAGAATATCCGTGAGATCTTTCTCCCTTAAGAGGCTCCTCTTCCATTTTTCAATAGATGGGATGATATAGGGTAGAAGCCTCATCGAATAATAGGGGGGAAGAATGGGCAGTCCGATTAGATCCCCAAAGACCACGAGCATGAATAGATGTTCCAGGTGTCCTTTTTCTTTTCTAAGTTCAAGATCCATTTCATGGACGGTCATCCCGTAAAGAATTTCTCTTAATGTTTTAGACCATGTTTTAACATTTTTTCGGAAGTGGGATAGAATGTTTCGATCCATTAGAATCATCCATCACCAAAGAGGAAAGACCTCCAACACGATGCGAACAAGGCTCGATAAAACCGTAGCGACCATTAGCCCAAAGAGAATGGCTAAGAGGGCTCCCTTTTTACCAATTTCTCTCCAAAGAGCGGCGATAGTAGCCAGACAGGGAATATAGAACATCACAAACACAGAGAAGACCATGATCTGAGTTTTGCTCAAGATGGTAAGCACGTCGGTCGTTCCAAGGGCTTGGGTCAACATAATCATCGAAAGTTCCTTTCTCAAAAGGCCAAAGATCAGAGGGGTCCCGATGACTTCAGGAAGTCCAAGGAGGGTGGTCAGGGGAGAGAGAAACCCATTGATATACCTTTCAGCCCCGAAGTACTCCATCAAGGCTAAAATGAGGCTTCCAATGATAAGGATGGGCCAGGCAATGACCACAAATTCTTTGATTCGATACCAGGACTTCTTTAGGGTATTTTTAAGGGGGGGAAGTTGATAGGCAGGGATTTCGAGGATGAGACCAAGACTTTGGGGTTCTGAAAAAAAATGAGAAAGAAGTCTTCCCGAGAGGGCAACGATCAGAAGATTGAGGGCAAACAGGGCAAGGGCTGCATTGGGACTAATAAAAAAGGCAACCAGAGCAAAGATAATGGTGATTCGAGCCGAACAAGGGATCATCGTCGTAAGGACAGCCACTATCAAACGATGTTGAGGAAATTCAAGGATTCGTGTGGCCATCACGGCCGGGACACTACACCCGTATCCTAAAATGAAGGGGATGACGGATTTTCCGTGAAGGCCAATTCGATGCATAAAGGCATCCATCAGAAAAGCCACTCTTGGCAAATAGCCGATATCCTCAAGGAGAGAGAGACCGATCAGGAAAGGGACCAGGTAAGGGAGGACGATGGCGATTCCTCCCGAAATCCCATGAAGGGCTCCCTGGGTCAAAAAGAAGAGGAGACTTCCTTTTCCCCAAAACTCTTTTGACCCCTCGATCCATCGCTCAAAAAAGCCGAGGAGGGGTTTCTCAACATATCCCCCGATCCCAAAAATAAAGTTGAAAAAGGCATAGAACACGATGGCCAGAATCACATAGCCTAAAAAAGGATGCATGACCCATTGATCAATCACCATTCGGATGTCCCTTGCAGGAGGATGAATGACGGTGGCCACTTGTTCGAATAGATTCATCGCCAAGGCGTGTCGTTCCGAGGAGAGAACCTGGTCAGAAGGGACCCCGTGGGTCTCTCCTAACTTTTCCTGAAAGGTTCGGATTTGATCGACCACTTCGTTGTTCCCCTGAATCTCGTTTAGGAAAAGAGGGTCATCCTCAAGAAGTTTAATAGCTAAAAACCGCAGAGGAACCTTCTTTTCAGATAATCCTTTTTGATGGAGTAAAAAAGTGGTTTGGCTGATCACCTCTTCAATGTCTTTACTCAATTTCAGGTTGATTCCTATTGTTTTTTCTTCGTAGACATGGAGCGCTTCGTGGAAGAGCTCCTTGAGTCCTTTTCCCGTTTTTGCAATCGTTGGGATGACAGGAATTCCAAGAATCTTTGACAATTTTTGGTGATCGATCTGAATGCCTTTTCTTCGAGCTTCATCCATCATGTTAAGACAGAGAACCATCGGGACTTCAAGCTCCAGAAGCTGAAGGGTTAGCTCCAGACTCCGGCCAAGCAAAGAAGCATCCACGACATTGATAAGGACATCCACTTCGCCAGAGAGGAGGTGACTTCGGGCTTCCAATTCGGCTGGATCCCCCGAGGTCAAGGAATAGGTTCCAGGAAGATCGATGCAGTGACAGGTATACCCGTTAATGTGGATATGGGTTTCGGTATATTTTACTGTGGTTCCTGGAAAGTTGGAGGTGATGGCTTTATAGCCTGCGATGTGATTAAAGATAGTGCTCTTCCCGCAATTGGGTTGACCTGCCAGAGCAATTCTCACTCAACTTCCTCTACAATAATCCGTGAGGCAATTCCTCTTCCGAGGGCCACTTGGCTTCCATGGACTTCGACCAGAATAGGGCCTCGGAGGGCTCCAAATCTCAAGATCGTAATAATATCCCCGGGATGGATCCCCATCTGGCTGAGCCTCTGCCTTACCCCATGACCGCCCTGAATATCAAGGACTTTTGCTTTTCTATTCTCAATGATCTGATCCAGAGTCATCGCCTTTATCCCTTCTTCTTATAAATCTTAATCGAAAGGTCTCGCGAGTTGCAACCTCTTTTTATCTCCAATTCAACTCTTTCAGGAAAAATGGACGAAAGAAGAATAGATTGACCAAAAGATCTGGAGGGGTTACCCTTGAGCCAAAGGTCCCATCGATCCCAAAATCAAAGATATTTTCCGTCCTTCTTGGGTCACAATGTCATTGACACTTCGATACTCAGCTCGAATTCCAAAGGCTCGATAGGTTTCCACAGGGGCCTCTGAGAACCAAGGGAAGATCTCATGGATGGCTTTAGGGAATCTTGGATTATCCTTTCTCCTCCTTTATTCTCTTAAGGTGGCAATTAACCTTTTGGGTTTCAAGAAAAGATCAAGGGCATCAGAGATGCTCTTTACGAGAAGATCCGAATCCTTCAATGTGGAAACGGAGACCCCTTCTTCTCCTAATACAAGAATCCCAAGAGCCGCTTCTTTTAGCATCAGTCGATCGTTATTCCCGTTTCCGATGGCCACGGTTCTGGAAGGATCCAGGGATTCCAAAAATTTTAGTTTTCTCTGGGCACTCCCTTCTTCAGGGACTTTGACTAACGTTACCTCTAAATCTGAGACTATCTGTTCAGCATTGCCTTGGGTATCGGCGGTCAAAATATAGATGTTCAAATCCCTGGAGAGTTGGTCCAATTTTTCTTTGACGATGGGAGAGATTTCTCCGTCCGTAGAGAGAGTGCCATTTAAATCAAGAATCAAATTCTCGATCTCCATGTTTCCCCATCCTGGAATAATAATATTGATCATCGTTCCCCTCAATGTCTAAAAGAGGTATAAAAGTTTTTTAAATTTAACTTATAGATGTTTCAGCGTCAAATCGTCAATTCCGTCCCTACGCATCCATAAAAAAATCGCTCGCCAAACTCTTGGCGAAGTCGAAAGGCTGCCCTCATTCCTGTGCAGTGGGAGACTCCGATCCGGTCCATTTCAAATCCCTTTAAAGACTTGATCGATTCCTCCAACTGCTCCGGGGTCAAAAAATCCAAGTGGGTTCCACCGAGTATTGCATGAAATTTCTCTTTTCTCATTTTGAGGACCACGTGATGAATGATATTGATCATTCCCGAATGGGCGCAGCCAAGGATTAAAATCATTCCTCTTGGAGTATCTAAGATGAGAGATTGATCATCCAGAAACAGGTCAGGACATCTCTGGCCATTCAATTCACTAAAAAGCCTTGGATCTGGCTTTTCAAATGGAGTCCACCGGGGGACTTCACCTGTTAAAAATACCCCTTCTTCCACTTTTATGAACTCTGTATTGAATCTGAAATTGGCGCCCAAAGATTCTAAATAACTCTTTTTATAGGGGATTCCAACAACACGTTTTATTTCCTTTTCCCCCTCTTTAGTGATGGCCACTCGATCCAAAAATACATGAGGATGGGCATGAACATCGACCTTTTCAGTCCCTTTGAGAACTTCAGAAAGGCCTCCAGTATGGTCGTAATGCCCATGGCTCAAAAAGACTTTCTTAACCCTTTTTAAATCTTTCCCGAAATCAAGGCTATTGGGCAAAATCGTTTTTCCACCCCCTGTATCAAAAAGATAATCACCATGATCCGTTTCTATGAAGGCTGAAAATCCGTGTTCACCAAGCCCTTTCAACCGCCCCACCAAATTTTCGCACAGGATTGTGATTCGAACGTTCACCTGAATGGCTCCTTTCTTTGAAGGAATGGAATTTCAAATTCTAAATTAACTTATCCCATTTCTTTGATCAACTGAAGTGTTTAATTATATTCAATTCGTCCGCGTTCTATGGGTTTCGAAAATACTCCTGTCGGGCTTAAAATGATCTCCCCCTTCAGTGAAAAATTACTGTTCAATCATTTTTCTCGTTGCGTTTTTAGATGGGCCATTTTATATATTTTTTGTGATTCCATTCAAAGAAGCCATCCATCGTGTTCTTTCCGCCATTCCTCTTTTAGGAACGGAAAGGGTCTTCCTTTTGGAAGCCTTGAATCGGATTAGTGGGGAAGAGATCGTTGCAACCCGAAACCTTCCTCTTTACGCTCATTCTAAGAGAGATGGCTACGCCGTAAGATACGAGGATGTCAAAGAGGCCTCTCCGGATTCACCCATTCGACTAAAAGAGATAGGAGAAGTTCGTGCCGGTTTCTTTTCTGAAAAGAGGGTTCAAAAGGGAGAGGCCCTTCGGATCATGACAGGGGCCCCGATTCCAGAGGGGGCCGATACCATCATCCCCTTAGAAGAGACCCAAAAAGGAGACGGGTTCGTGTATATTCTTAGGGCATTTTCCCCCGGCCAATTTATCCGAAAAGAAGGGGAAGAGGTGAGGATTGGGGATCGAGTTCTTTCTATTGGAGAACTCATTCGTCCTTACGAGATTGGCCTATTGGCCTCTTTGGGTCGTTCAACCCTCTATGTGTATCAAAGACCAAGGGTCGCCATCCTCGCGACCGGAGAAGAATTGGTAGATGTGGATGGACCTTTGGGTGGAGCCAAGATTATTTCGAGCAATCTCTATACCTTGACCTCCCAAGTGAAAGAATGTGGTGCTTGTCCAATTCGATTAGGGATGGTGAGGGATCAAAAAGAGGAGATGAAGGGGAAGATCCTTGAAGGGTTAAGGGCAGATCTTGTTGTCACCTCAGCAGGGACTTCAGCGGGCGACTATGATTTGACGCAAGAGGTGATCCAGGAGATGGGAGGGGAGTTAATCTTTTCGCAGGTGGCGATGAAGCCGGGTAAAACCGTGGCTTTCTGGAGATTGAACGAGAAGCCCATTTTTAATCTACCGGGCAGTCCTATGGCTTGTATGATTTCCTTTGAAGAGTTGGTTAGACCTGCCCTTTTGAAAATGATGGGACACCTTCAGGTCTTTCGACCTGTCATAGAGGGAAGACTCAAAGGGGATCTCTCAGGGGAGGGGGGATTTTACCGCTTTATCTATGGGTGGGTCTCTTTTGAACAGGGGGTGTTCTGGGTGACTCCCATCCTCCCAAAAGATTCCGGATGGTCGGAGCTTATGAGAAAGGCCAACGGGTTGATTACGATCCCAGAAGATCGGGAGGGGATGAAGGCTGGGGATAGGGTAAGCGTCCAATTATTGGATCTCAACTTTTAAAAGGAGTGTTGCATGATTCCTATCATTTCAATTGTTGGGAAATCAGATAGTGGAAAGACCACCTTTATTGAGAAATTAATTCCTGAACTGACCCGGCGAGGGTATCGAGTAGCTACCGTAAAACACGACATTCACGGTTTTGAAGTAGATCGAGAGGGAAAGGATAGCTGGAGGCATAAGCAGGCGGGGGCTCATACCGTGGTGATTTCTTCTCCCACCAAGTTGGCTTTGATTCGAGATGTCGAAAAGGACTTGAGTCTTGCAGAGCTTCGGGAAAAATTGATCCAGGACGTAGACCTGATTCTTTCGGAAGGGTATAAAAAGGACCTCCAACCCAAAATAGAAATTTTTAGGAAGGAACTTCATGAAAGGCCTTTATGCACGAAAGAGGATCATCTCATTGCCATTGTTTCAAATCAAGAGGTTCCCATCGAGGTTCCTCGTTTTTCTTTGGATGATATCAAAGGGGTGGCCGATTTTATCGAAGAAACCTTTTTAAAAAAGAGACAAAAGGGTCAACTCCTCCTTAAAGTGGATGGGAAAAACATTACCCTAAAGCCATTTATTCAAGAGTTTCTTTCTGAATCCATTAAAGGAATGGTTCGCTCCTTAAAGGGATGTGAGCAGCCCCAGAGGATTGAAATTCTTATTGAAGATTGATTCGGATTCTTGAGAGAGTTCATCGAACGATATTGAGATGGATCTTCAGTGACGGATGATCCAGAAGGATTCTTCCCGAAGGGCGACTCGCACCTTTTTCCCCTTCCAGAGATCCAAATTCCTGAAGGCATAGTTTGGAATATGGATCTCGAACAGAAGGTTTCCTCCCTGACTCTGAAAACGGACGAGATGATAACGACCCCGATCCATAAAATCGACGATCTCTCCTTCAAAGATATTTCTTTTTAAGGATTCCTTTACAGGCTTTCCCTCCCGTAGAATCATGACCTCTTCAGGACGAATAAAAAGATTCCATTTTTCCCCTTCCCTCCGGTCGGGAGTCATTGGGACAGAGAAAAGAAGGCCATTGACCGACAAAAGCCATCTTCGTTGATCAGAATCCTTTGCCACGGAGCTGACGGGATAGAGGTTTTTCCATCCCAAAAATTGTGCCACTTTGTTTGAGCTGGGTTTTAAAAAGATTTCCTCTTTGGTCCCTACCTGTTGCACTTTCCCATCTATAAAGACAGTGATCCGGTCAGCCAGAAGGTAGGCTTCCTCAAAATCATGAGAAACGCATAGAATCGTTGGCTGAAAAGAGGAATGAAGGGTCTTTAGAAGTTGTTGAATCTCGAATTTAATAGACGGGTCGAGTCCCGTGAGAGGTTCATCGAGAATAAGAAGTTTGGGTTTTGACGCTAATGCCCTGAGGAGAGCGACTCGTTTCTTTTCTCCCCCGCTGAGACGAGCAGGATAACGTTCGAGGAGAGCTTCTATCTTGGTGATGGAGATGAGATCTCCAATATAGGATTCGTAATCCTTTAGGGGAAGTCCTCTTGCCTTAATTCCGTAGATAATATTTTCCCATACATTCAGATGGGGGAAGAGGGCTAAATCCTGAGGAACATAAGAAACCTCCCTTTTTTCAGGGGGAAGCCCTTGAACCTCTTTTCCATCGATCCAAATTTTTCCCTTTCGGGGTCTGTGCAGCCCCACGATGGATTCGAGGATCAGAGTTTTCCCGCTCCCTGTGGGTCCGAGAAGAAAATGGAACTCTCCCTTTTCAATGGCAAGATCGAAATCGGAGAGCTCAAAAGTTTTTAGGCGAATGGTTAATCCTTCAATCTTAATCATATCGGTACCCCTTCCCGATAAGACGCACACTGTAGAGTGTTCCTATCCCTATGAGGAGCAGGATGAAGATGAGGATAACCGCCTTTTCAATATTAGCAGAGGCTAAGGCAGAGAAGATGGCGATGGGCATGGTCTCCGTTTTCCCTGGCATGGCACCTGCAAGGGTGACCGTCGCTCCAAATTCACCTACCGCTTTGGCCCAGGAGAGAATCCCAGAAGCAAGGAGTCCCTTGTAGGAAAGAGGAAGGGTAATTCGATAGAAAGTCTTCCATGGAGAAGAGCCGAGGGAACGAGCAACCGCCTCGTATCTTGGAGAGATTTCATCGAGCGAAGCCTTCATTAATCGGGTGGCAAGACCTGCTACCGTAGCAAATTGAGCTAAAATCACTCCTGGGATTTCAAAGACAAAATAGATCCCTTTTTCTTGAATGAGTTTCCCCATCGGGGTATTGAAGAAAATAAGGAAGGCAGCTCCAAGGGCGATAGGGGAGAGAATCATCGGGATCTCCAAGATCGTATCAATGATATTTTTCCCAGTAAATTCGAATCGGGAGAGGGCATAGGCTGAAGGAAGGGCAATCAAGATGGCCAGGAAGGTCGAAATGGTTGCGGCCACCAAACTTAATCGAATAGAATATAAAGTATAGGGATTCACCCATGCATTCCAAAAACCCTTTCCCCCGATAAAATAGAAAAGGGATAGGATTAACCCAACATAAAAAAGGAAAATGAACAAGGCTGCTCCCATCAGGGTATGACGAAATCCCATTACTTCCCCTTCCTCCATTCTAATGGAAGAGCGTATTCTCCCCCTACAGGGGTTTGAGGTTTGGTAAAACCATAAGCTTCTCGGAGGTCCATCAGATAATGATATTTTCGAAAGATATTCTTACCCTCTTGAGAAAGGAGAAAATTGATAAATTTTTGGGCTGAGGTTCGATCCTGGGTGAATTTTGAAATGGCGATAGGAAGATAGCCTATCCTTGGGATCTCTTCCGGTTTTAAATAGATGGTTTCTATTCTTTCAGGATCCCAGTATTGAAAGACCCTCCATCCAATGACCGCGTCTACGGCCTTCAGGGAAATCGCATTGGCTGTTTTTTCACAGCTTTCTGTATAATTCACTAAATTCCTTTTTAATCTCTCTTTTTCATCAGGGGTTAAGTTCTTTTCAATAATTTCCACCGCATAAGCCCCCACACAGACGATTTCAGGATTGGCGATCGCTACCCGGATCCCCTCCCGGGTTAAGTCCCTGAGGGTAAAGATCTTTTTCGGATTTCCTTTTTGAACATTGATCGCAGGGATAAGATAGACCACGATTTTCTCTGTTTCTGGAAAGACTAAACCTTCTTTTTTTGCCTTTTCCATAAAATCGGACGACCCCGGAAAGTAGAGGTCTCCCTTTTTCGCTAATTTCATTTGTGAAAGAACAAAGCCCGAACCTCCAAACGTCGCATCGATCGAGATTCCGATTCGTTTTTGGAAGAGTTGGATGACTTCTTCGGTTGCAGGTTTACTGGCTGCTCCTGCGAAGAGAAGTAGTCGTGAAGCGTCCGACTCTTTTTGAGACCATCCGATAAGCATCAGAATGATCCAAATCATGAACCCTCGTTTCATTTGGATTTCTTCCTTTCCGATGAATAAAAATGTCTTTGAAAAATCTTCTCGATCGCCTTCCTTGCCTCTTTTCGAAAAGGCTCGTAACGAGCCATCAGGTCTTTGGCTTCTGGAGTAAGGAGAGAACCGCCTCCAAACTTTCCTCCCACCTTTCTTTGAAGAAGGGGGATTCCGAGTCTTTTTTCCATCGTCCGGATGAGCCGCCAGGCCTTGCTATAGGACATCTTCATTTGAATGGCGGCCTGATGAAGAGAGCGGGTCTGCTCCACCCTTCTTAAGAGTTCATAAGGCCCATCCCCAAAGGCTTTCCCATCATGATCGATCCAGATCTTTAGTCCTACCTTCATCCATCTATCTCAGCGTTATTTTTATTTGAGAATAACGGTAAGAAAGATTTTTGTCAAGGTGTGCTTTGAAACCTCTATCAAGAAGAGAGCTTTCTTACTCCTCGTGTTGATGAGGAAGGGGATGGAAATGGAGATGGCGATGGACTATCGGCCCATGCCGATGGACATGCTCATGGATCAGATTGACCTGAAGTAACAAGTCAGGGTCTGAAAGGATATTTTCAGTGCGGTCTATTCTTACGAGGCGATGCTCCTCTGAGAGGACAGCGACACGGGTTGCCATCTCGCCTACCAATTCCAGATCGTGGGTGGCAAAGACGATCGTTTTTCCTGCCTGATGAAGCGTGAACAGAAGTTCGACCAAAAAAACCTGAGTTCGGGGATCGAGACCATTGGTTGGTTCATCTAAAAGGAGGATTTCAGGATTAATACTCAGCACGGACCCTATAGCCACCCTCTTTTTTTCCCCCTCAGAAAGCATATAGGAGGGCCGATCTTTTAGGTGTTCGATTTGGAGCAGTTCCATCACTTGCGAAGCCCTATCAAGGGCCTCCTCGTCTCCCATCTCTAACTGGAGAGGGCCATAAAGAATTTCATCCAACACAGTGGGGCAGAATAATTGGACATCAGAGTCCTGAAATACATATCCCACCCATTGACGAAACCATCTCAGAAACCCTTTTTCCCGTAATGCCTTCTCAGTGACCTCAGCGCCTTGAAAGAAAAACCTTCCCTCCGTGGGATAGATCAGGCCGGCCATGATCTGGAGGAGGGTGGACTTTCCGCTCCCATTGGCACCCACAATGGCGAAGTTTTCTCCCTTGTCAATGGCAAGATTTATTTCGCAAAGGGCCGGGATGTGATCGTAGTAACGGTAACTGACATTTTCAAGTCTGATCAGATCCATAACAAAAAGATCCCCAGGCAAAAAAACAGCGAAGTCACTGCCCAATCATATTTTCCCATTGCTGGAAAACCATAGAATCGAAGGCTATCAGAAAAACCCCTGGCCGTCATCGCCTTAAACACCTCTTCGCATCGAAGCCGAGTTTTTCTGTAAATGAAGGCCATTCGACTCACCACCCATTCCCTTGCTTCAGCAGGCCTCAATTCTCGCATGAGTCTACTCTTCTTGGCCAAGTGCATCTCTTCAATGGTCTTGACTAAAATGAAGATATATTTATAACAAAGAGAAATAATCAGGAGAAAACTATTGGGGACCTTTAGAATCTTAAGCGCTCGGATGATCTCATGAAATGGAGTCGTATATAATACAAGAAACGATAAGGAAAGGGAGTTTATCACTCTCATCGTAAGCATTGCCACGCCGTAAATTCCTGGTTTTGTAAATCCAATTTCCTGTGGGATATGGTAAATCCATACCCGATAGGACTTTGAGAGCCTCCCGATCGGAAGAAGAATTTCCCCTTCGGTCACCACGTTAAGGGCAGAGGGTAAAGCAATGAGAAAGCCGAAGAGAAATCCGAAGAGCAGGACTTTTTTGTAAACTCTTAGAAGATTCAGCCGAGAGAGGACGGTCAACATCAAAACGAAGAGAAAGATCCCTACTTCGGGAATCACCTCTTTTTTTACGCTTACAATCAGGAGGAAAAAAAGGAGAAAGAGGATTTTGACTCGAGCATCCACCCTTTGAAAAAATCCGTTTCGAAAGGAATATTCCCATTGGATATAGCCCTGCTTAACGATACTCGCCAAATGATCCACCCCTTTTTCAAGGAAGGGGAACCCGATCTTCCCACCTCCTCTTTGGAGGGGTTGTTGGGAGGATGAACCTAAAAGAAAAGACGGAATGTTATTGCCCATTCTTCGCGATCAATTTGGATATTAAAAAAACAGCAAGCGCACAGATTCCAACACCCAAAAGCCCAGAAATAAGGTATGAAATGACCTGAACGGTCATCGAGGCCTCTTCCCCTCCAAAGTTGTAATCAGGAATTGGAGCCCTCCAAAAGTCGGACCATTTTTTTAAACCTTCAGGGATGTAGCCCAAAAGTTTTTCCAATTTTTCTATTCCCCATTCACCCCATGCCTCTTCAGCCCCAAATTTTTCTGGAAGGAGAATCCCCAGGGGGGTCAGCAACGTTAGGATCAAGAGTCCTACCCAAAGCTTTTTCTGAAAGGTGGTCATTTTCTGCCTCCTTTAATGGAAGTCTATTCCGCCTTTACGCCAATGGTGAAACTGATTCACTTCAGGTAGATAGACCATAAACAAGATCAGGCTCATATTTAAGAAAGTATTTGAGCAAGAGCATGGTGATCAATCCTTCTATGAGTCCGAATGGAAACAAATGTTCCAGGAGCATCGCTGGGACAGCTACGGAGAGAGGGTAGGGGGCATAAAGAGGTCTTCCATCGGTTCCCACTGCGATTAATGGCTGAATCCCAAACTCGATAGCTGTAACCAAGGCAGCGACGACCAGGCCCAGGTAACCTGAAAGAAAGCCGGATAGGGCCACTCGGGGTCCCCTTTTCGACTTTCCTCTCACCCATTTAAAGATGCCGTAGGAGACAAAAGGCATAACCACAGCCATGTTGAAGCAGTTAGCACCAATGGCCGTAATTCCGCCATCACCAAAGAGTAAAGCCTGAAGGATGAGGACTACGGATACGGCCAAGACCGCTGTCCAGGGTCCTAAGAGAATGGCAATGATCGCTGCTCCCACAGCATGGCCTGTCGTTCCACCTGGAATGGGAATATTGAACATCATAATCACAAAGCAAAAGGCGGCAGCCATGGCGAGATAGGGGATATGTTTTATGGAAAGCTGAGCTTTAAGTTTTCTCTGAGCCATTGCCCAAAAACTCACTGAAATCCCATACAAAGGGATGTAGGTTTGTGGACTTAAATAGCCATCCGGGATGTGCATAATAACCTCCTTTGAAGAACATTATACCTTTTTAGTAGGAGCCCAGTTCTATTTAGGTTTAAAGAGTAGAGTCAATCCAGTGGTCAGGCGAAAATCAGACGCAGCCTTGTTCATTCCGATTTCAAGGCCCATGTCCCAAACTATATTGTCTCTAATGAGATAATAGATGCCAAAAAGAGTGGAGATAGGGTCATTTCCTGTTTGACCATCAAAGTTATTTACTCCCACCATTTCTCCAACCAAGCCCCACTGGTCCGAAAGAATGAATTGAGCTGCCACGGAGTAACTCAGTTCATTATTCACTCCGTGTTCTCCAATCCAGGTATACCCTATGTTAAGATGGAGAGCCCATTTTTGACTCAGGTTTTTAGTAAAGATGGTATTGAGGCTCCAATCTGTTTTACCGGAGCCCAAACCCTTGGACTCACTTGCTGTGGGGATCTTTATTTTACCTGTCAGGGCAAAAGCAGGGAACATATCCTTTTCATCAAGAATCCGGAATTTGAGTTTCAATTCTGTGTCTCCAAGACCCTTCTCTTTTTTTCCCTCCTTTGGGTGAAGAAACAGATAGGAACTTGCAATCCCCACATCCATCCTTTCCAATAAACCGTAACTGACCGTTAAAGAGGGTTCGATCTCTCGGTCATGGTTATCCTCTCGAGTGAGATCAAAGCCTAATTCAAACTGAAATTGACCCTTCTCTACCGTTCCAGCATCGTCAGTACTCAAGGGGCGCATAGCCCATACGGACGGAGCGAATAGAAAGAGAAGAAAAAAGATCAGGCAAAAGTTCAAATGGACTCTGAGCCTCGGGGAATCAAAAAATAGGTTCATTCTTCCCTCTCCTTTCCTTAAGAACCAAAAAAGGCCACGAAAGCTTCCATGGTTTTAAAATTCAGCCTTCGTGGCCTAAATCCAACCTTTCTTAGGTTTCTTTTATCTTACCAGAAGTTTCTAATTTGTCAAGAATCTTAACCTCATCCCTCACTCAGAAGTGGGGGATAAGCCCAAGAGGGGTATTGTAGAAACCTATTTCTACGATGGATCGATTCGTATTCTTTAAACATATAAATTGATCCGCATTCTATGGGTTTCGGAAATACTCCTTTTGGGCTTAAATTTATTTCCACCCTTTAGTGAGGGGTTACATCTCGACCGATAAGAGCCTTTAGATTTCTTCTAAAAGGATACGATGGTCAAGGAGATTCATCTCTTTGATTCTTGCTTTGATTCGTTTCTGTTCACCGAAGATATTCTGAAGGTATAACGATTCCCCTTCCGGGCGAAGGATCGAGAGATCCTCAAGGATTAATTCTTCTTTACCCTCTTTTATAAGATAAGCATTGGCCTCACACATCTATGGTTCCTCCTGTTTCAAATCCTCCGATCTCCTTCTGAAAGGGGGAAGGCGGAGATCGAGGGTTTAGACTTCAATCGTCTCCTGAATTTTCTTGATCAGGGTATCCACTAAATGGGGGAGGGGCTCCTTTGGAGCCCCAAGAATTTCTACCCCTGAGATCTTTAATGGCAATAGAAATTTCGTCGCCGGAGAGGAGGCGATATGTTCTGCCATCTTAGGAGTCAATTCTCCCATCATCGAATTGGCAAGGACAATTCCCGTCGATCCGATAATGAGATCCACTGTTTTCACGGTCTGAACAATCGCATTCTCTCCTGAGGCACCTCGATTTGCTCCTGCTTTGAGCATTGCCCCGGTGGCCATCGCATTGGTTCCTAATCCGATAATTTCGAAGGCTTCGCCAAAAGCTTCACGGAGACGCTTGATAATGACAGCCCCGATCCCACCCCCCTGCCCATCCACCACGGCAATCACCTTCGTTTTCTTTTCCATGATCCGGCTAATAAAAAAGCCACCTTAGGCTCTTTCAGAGCATCACCTTCGTGGCTGAACATTTTAATAATATACTTGGACGGAGTTTGTCAATAAATCAAGTCAAAGTATTTTAGAATGGCATTCACAATCGCTCTGGCCATCTTTTCTTGAAATTCTGGATGATTGAGCATCTGTTCATCTTTTTTGTTCGTAATATAGGCAAGCTCGATGAGGACGGAAGGGATGTCCGGGGCCCTCAGGACAATAAAGTTTGCCTGCCGATAGGTGGTGTATTTTAGATGATTGATTCTCTTCATCTCTTCCAATACTCCTTCAGCAAATCGAAAACTTTCCCTCATGGAGTAGTTCTGGAGAAGATCGAATAGGATTTGATTCACATGAGGATCCGGAGAAAGGGAGGCGGGCCGAAGGAAAGCCCCTCCCAGAATGTTGGACATATTCTCTTTGTCGGCGAGGACTTTGGCGGCTTGGTCCGTTGCCCCTGAAAGAGAGAGACAGTAGACTGAGGACCCTCTGGCTTGGGGGTTGAAACTTCCATCCGTATGGAGACTGATAAAGAGATCCGCTTTATATTCCCTCGCGATCCGCACCCTCTGTTCCAAAGGAATAAAATAATCTCCTTTTCGAGTCAGAAAGGCTTTTATTCCCTTTTGTGGCGCTAAGAGAGAGAGGATTTTTTCTCCCACCTTTAAAACAATATCCTTTTCCATGGTCTTCCGAGGACCTACCGCTCCTGAATCTTCTCCCCCATGGCCAGGATCGATGACGACGATTTTGGTTCCCTTAGGTTGGATCTCTTTCTGCCGTTGTCGATCTTCCTTCTCTTTCTGTTCCTGATGAAGGTCGATCAAATCGATGACAAGGCGATAGGGTTTATTCAGGTAGGGTTTGAGAAGGAAGGGATGGGCACTTAGGGGTTTTTTCTGATATAGGACTAAGTTTGCTTTTCCCTTTTCGATCAGGCTGAGGGTCAATTTAGAGAGATGGGGATCATTGATGTCGATCTCACTTATTTTGGGTAAGGAGGTAATGGAGAAAAGTTCCAGATGATATTGTAGGGGATCCTCCTTGGATATCGTCCTGTATTCGATAGGACCCGAGAGATCCAGAACGATCCGGGTATGATCTGGAGCGGACCAGAATCGAATATCAATAATCGAATTGGCTAAAAGGGGAGAAGCAATAAATAAGATTAACAATAAAGAAAAAAGAGAAAGAAAACGGAATAGCCTCTTCATTCTTTAACATCGATACCATAACATCCATTGGATGTCAAATGGCGTTATTTCCTCACTGAAAGAGGGAAACCATTTAAGTCAGAAAGGAGTATTTCTGAAACCCATAGAACGCGATAGCCACAATTCCGACCAAGTCGGATCCGCCTTTGGCAGAATGGGTTTCTTCAATACCCCTCTCGGGCTTATTCGCCACTCCTGAGCGATGGATTCCTTTCTTCTGTAATGCCTCACTGAAGCGGGGAAATCATTTTAAGCCCGACAGGAGTATTTCCGAAACCCATAGAACGCGGATGGATTGAATATAAATGAATCCTACGAATCGATCTATCGTTGAAATGGGTTTCTGATTAAAACCAACCAAAGTAAGGATTTCTATGGACCATTTAAGGTAGCCGCACTTCCGACCGAGTCGGATCCGCCTCTGGCGGAATGGGTTTCTCCAATACCCCTCTCGGGCTTATCCTCCACCTCTGAGTGAGGGATTACTTTCTTCTGATTATTTTTATTGACAGACCGAGTGAATTTTAACTATAGATATAGTATAAAAAACTTATGGGACTTTGGAAAAGAAAAGGGAAATTAGAGGAAAAAGGGATACCGATAGAGGCTTCCGCCCAGAAGGAAGCGTTTATCGACCTTTTGATCCACGACCTTTCGGGCCCCCTTTCTATCGTCGCTACCAGTGTTACCTCCCTTCTTCAAAAATCAGAAAGATACGGACCTCTGACAGAGGCTCAAAGAAGGGTTCTTGAACGAATTGCAAGAAATACTTTAAAGGCTCAAATTCTTGTTCAGGAGATCATCGAGATTACCCGTTCTAAGGAGGGTCTGTTTGAGAAAGAACATTTCCCAATAGAAAGGGTGGTTCGTGAATCCATTTTAGAAGTTCTCGAAGGCGCTGGGGTCGAAGGAATCGAGAAGCTTTATGAAATGGAGGATGGAGAGAAGTTTAAACAATCCCTAACCTCCTATGGAATCTATGTGGAAGTGAGTGGGAAATGGTGCCACACCCCTTTTTGTCATGACCCCAAAAAGATCCGACAAATTCTTAGAAACCTGATCAGTAACGCCATGAAATACCGGAGGACGAGAGTCGATCTTTCAGTGAAGGGAGAAAAGGACCTTCTCATTTCAGTAAGAGATGATGGCCTTGGGATTTCTCCAGAAGATCAAACCATGCTTTTTCAACGGTTCCGGCGATTGGGTGATAAAAGAGAGGGAGCGGTTCCGGGTTTGGGTTTAGGACTGGCAGGGGTAAAAGCCCTGGTGGATGCTATGGAAGGAGAAATTGAATTAGAAAGCAAAGAGGGGATAGGAACTTGTTTTATGGTCCGGCTCCCTCCCTTTAATCTTTAATCCTTCGATGGGGAACAGGAGGTGGAGGAATGGAATCGATTCTCAATGGTAAAAAGATTTTGGCTGTAGATGACGAACCCGATGTCCTGAAAATCTTGGAAGAAGAGATTTTAGAGGCCTGTCCAAATTGCCAATTCGACACGGCAAAGACATACGAAGAGGCCTGTGAAAAGTTAAACGCTCAATCCTACGATATCGTCATCCTTGATATTATGGGAGTGAGAGGGTTTGACCTGTTGGAATTGGCAGTAAAGAAGAATTTGAAAGTGGTCATGCTTACAGCCCATGCCCTTAACCCCGAAGCTTTGAAACGTTCTTTCGAGATGAAGGCGAGAGCCTACCTCCCCAAGGAGAAATTGGGTGAGATCGTCCCCTTCTTGGAGGACGTTTTGAAATACGATTATTTACCTGGATGGAGGAGGCTCCTCGAGAAATTGAAGGGGTTTTTTGATAGCAAATTCGAATCCGATTGGGAGAAAAAGACAGGGATGCACTGGCAAGAGTGGGGAAAACTTTAAACATGGGAAGAAAGGAGGAGAGGTGATGACCGAATCGATATTAGATGGGAAAAGAATATTGGCTGTCGATGACGAGGCTGATGTATTAGCCGTCCTGGAAGAGGAGATCAAAGGGGCCTGTAAGGACTGTGTTTTTGATAAGGCAATGACTTATGAGGAGGCTGTGGAGAAGATGGTCTCATGGACCTATGACCTGGTCATCCTTGATATCATGGGAGTGAGGGGTTTCGATCTCTTAACCCTTGCAGTAAGTCGAAACTTCCCGGTGGTCATGCTGACCGCTCATGCCCTGACTCCGGAGGCATTGAAGCGCTCCATTGAGCTTAAGGCCAGAGCCTATCTTCCAAAGGAGAAATTAGGCGAAGTCGTTCCCTTTCTCGAGGATGTCCTCAAGCATGAGTATTTACCGGGATGGAGGCTTCTCTTTGAAAAGTTGAAGGGATTCTTTGCTGGTCGCTGGGGAGAGGACTGGCAAAAACCGGATGAAAAATTCTGGAAAGAATTCGAAGAGAAGACTTCTTCAAGCTCATCCAAAGGCACTTAAAGAAGCTTTAAAACACTTTATCTTTTTTCCGTTGCGTTAAGCCTCTTTTTCCTTAACATCCGCGTGGTGTTTGATCACCAGGGCATCTACCATAAAAATGACGTCCTCAGCGATGTTGGTGGCATGATCGGCGATTCGTTCCAGACACCGAGCGACAATCATGAGATGGACAGCCCGGGGGATTGTTTTGGGATCGGCCATCATGTAGGTCAGAAGTTCTCGAACCACCTGATCATTTAGCCCGTCCACCAAATCGTCTCTTTCACAAACCGAACGGGCGAGTTTGGAATCTCGGGTTACAAAGGCATCCAATACATCCTTCACCATGGATTGGGTAATCTCGGCCATTCGTGGGATATCGATATAAGGTTTAAGTTGAGGCTCCTGGTTTAAGGAGATGGCCCTTTCCGCAATATTGACCGCCTGATCTCCCATCCTCTCCAGATCGGTGACGATCTTCATGGCAGAGGTGATAAATCGGAGATCCACGGCCATCGGTTGCCTCAAGGCAAGAAGTTTAAGGCACATCTCATCGATCTTAATCTCCATCTGATTAATTTGATCCTCTTTCTGAAGCACCTTTTGCGCAAGGTCCGAATCCCTTTTGACCAATGATTGAACCGAATCACGGATCACCTCCTCGACCAGAGCCGCCATCTTTAGGAGATTTTCTTTTAGGGTTTCCAACTCTTTTTGGAATTGGGTTTCAGTGATCATGGATAGACTCCTTTCTTCTGCTTCGTCATTCCTTTAGCCAAAGCGTCCCGTGATGTAGTCTTCAGTTAACTTCTTGGACGGGCGGGTAAAGATCTTTTCTGTTTTATCGAATTCAATAATTTCTCCAAGGTACATAAAGGCCGTATAGTCTGAAACCCTTGCAGCTTGTTGCATATTGTGAGTCACGATGATGATGGTCACGTCTTTTTTGAGTTGCATAATCAGTTCCTCGATCTTCGAGGTGGCGGTGGGATCCAGGGCAGAAGTGGGTTCATCAAAGAGAAGAATTTCAGGGTCTGTCGCCAAGGCTCGTGCAATACATAACCTCTGTTGCTGTCCTCCTGAGAGATTGAAGGCATGATCAAAGAGTCTATCCTTTACCTCGTCCCAAAGGGCAGCCTGTCTTAAGGCTATCTCCACCTTTTGATTAAGAAAACTTCTGCGATTCTCTCCTCTCACCCGAAGCCCATAGGCCACATTCTCATAGATCGTTTTTGGAAAGGGATTGGGTTTTTGGAAAACCATGCTGATCCGCATTCGGACCTCAATGGGATCTACTTTTGGGCTGATAATATTTAAACGGTCAGGATAAAGAATGATCTCCCCTTCGTAGCGATTATTTGGATAAAGATCATGCATCCGATTAAAACATCGGAGATAGGTCGTTTTCCCACATCCAGAAGGACCAATCAAAGCCGTAATACGATTTTCAGCGATCGAGAGATTGATATTCTTTATAGCCTGGATTTGATTGTAATAGAAGTTAAGATTCTTGACCTCCGCTTTTAACCTCTCTGAAACGATCATCTCTCTTTCCCTCTTTCTGTCACCATTTAATTCTTTTTCTGAATCGGTATCGTAAATAGATGGCCAACCCGTTCATCACCAAAGTCATCACAAGAAGAATAATCCCAGCCGAAGCCGCATTCAAATGAAACTCTTTTTGAGGCCGGGAGATCCAGTTGAACATTTGAATGGGCATTACCGTGAAGGGATCAAAAAGCCATTTAAAAGAGATAAATGGAAAAGTAGGGCTCAGGGGAGGAGACGGTAAAAATGCAATGAAGGTTAAAGCTCCCACAGTAATGATGGGTGCCGTTTCTCCTATGGCTCTGGAAAGACCAATAATCACGCCGGTCAAGATTCCCCCCATTGAATAGGGGAGGATATGATCCTTAATCGTTTGCCATTTGGTTGCACCTAAAGCATAGGAGGCTTCACGAATCGAGTTAGGGATCGATTTGATGGATTCCCGAGTGGAAGTGACCACCATAGGGAGGATCAAGAGACCCAATGTTAACCCTCCAGTTAAGATGCTCTCTCCAAATTTAAAAAAATAGACAAATAGCCCGAGTGCCAGAAGTCCATAAATAATAGAAGGAACTCCTGCAAGGTTGTTCATATTAATTTCGATCAGATGGGTCAACCAATTCTTTTTCCCGTATTCCTCAAGATAAATTCCTGCAGCGATTCCAAGAGGAATGGCCGTTAGGGCTGTGACTACCATCACCAGAGTAGTCCCAACCCAAGCAGAGAGGATTCCTGCCTTTTCGGGGAATCGAGAAGGATAAGAGACAAAGAAGGACCAGCTTAATCGTGGAAACCCATCGATAAAAAGGTCGATGATGAGAGTGAAGAGGACGACAAAGCCAATAAGGGTGGAGAAGAATCCCAGGAGCCAGAAGAGGTAATCGTGTAATTTATTCTGGACGATTCTTTTTCTGATTTCCTCAAATGGGTTTCTCTGGGGTCCCACTCTCAATAGACCTCTCGAATCTTTCGTTTAAACCAAAAGCCAATAATATTTAGAAAAAGGGTCATCAAAAAAAGAGTAATGCCAGCCGCAAAAATGGTTTTATACTCAAGCGTGCCGTGAGGGAGGTCTCCAAGACTCACTCCCACGATATAAGCGGTCAAGGTCTGAACGGGTTTAAGGGGATTGAGGGTAAGATTAGGCATCATTCCAGCGGCAATGGCCACGACCATAGTCTCTCCAATAGCCCTGGAGATACCAATAATAAAGGAGGCAGCGATCCCTGAGAAAGCGGCGGGAATGATGACCTTAAAGGCTGTCTGAAATTTTGTCGCTCCCATGGCATAAGACCCCTCACGGATATGCATTGGAACGGCCCTCATGGAATCTTCACTCGCCGAACTCACGTAAGGGATGATCATAATGCCAATGATAATCCCCGGACTCAAGGCATTAAAGCCTGAAAGATCGGGAATAAATTTTTGAAGGATAGGGGTCAGAAAGAGAAGGGCAAAGTATCCATAAACCACCGTGGGGATAGCCGCCAGCAACTCAAGGATAGGTTTGGCCATTTCCCGGATTTTGTGAGGAGCATATTCACTGAGATATACCGCTACAATGAGACCGATAGGTAAGGCGACGAGAACAGCAATCCCAGTGACTAAAAGAGTACCGCAGATGAGGGGCAAAATTCCAAATTTAGGCTGGGCAAAGAGGGGAGTCCATTGGGTTCCGGTCAAGAACTCCCATAGGGGAATATCTTTAAAAAACCCAAAAGATTCGTAAAAGAGGATAAATACGATGCTTAGAGTTATAAAAATTGAAGAGAGGGCACTCAGGAGAAGGACTCCTTCAATCGCCCTCTCTTTAAAGATGGTCAATAGGGGTCGTTTCAACGGATTCTATTTTTTCTCCTCTAATTTGAGGAGCTCCTCGATTTTGATTCCGATCTTTGCCTCTCCCCCAAATACGGTTCCAGCGATTCGTTTAACAAATCTCTCTTCGGCAAGTTGATAGGCCCGCTCAGGGAGAGGGACGTATTTCACTTGCTTAACTAACTTAAATGCCTGTTTCAAATAGAACTCTACAAACTCTTTCACCTCAGGCCTCTCCGCAGCCTTTTTATTCACATAGATAAAGATCGGTCTGGAGAGGGGCTGGTAAGTTCCATCCATAATAGTTTTCTCAGATGGGGTAACGGGACCTTTGCCTGCATCAACGGGGACGATCTTCAGTTTATCCATATTCTCCGCGTAATAGGCATATCCAAAAAATCCTAAAGCGCCTCGATCGGTGGCAATCCCCTGAACCAGAACGTTGTCGTCTTCACTTGCTGTAAAATCCCCACGACTCGCCCTCGATTTTCCTACGATTGCTTCGGTGAAATAGTCGAAAGTTCCCGAGTCCACACCAGGGCCATAGAGATTGATTGGGACTTCTGGCCATGTGGAGCGGACATGGCTCCATTTCGTGATCTTCTTTTCGGCTGCAGGTTCCCATATCTTTTTAAGATCCTCTGGAGTCATCGAGGTGACCCAGTTATTTTTTGGATTAACCATGACGGCAATCCCATCATAAGCGATTGGAAGTTCGATATACTCGATTCCAGCTTCTTTACATGCCTCTATCTCTTTTTTGACAATCGGTCTGGAGGCATCGGAAATATCCGTTTCGCCTCTACAAAACTTCTTGAAGCCTCCTCCAGTCCCAGAAATCCCAACAGTCACTTTGATAGCCCCTCGTTTGGCCTTCTGGAATTCTTCCGCTACCGCCTCTGTAATCGGATAAACCGTACTCGATCCATCAATCTTAATGATTTTCTCTACGGCCAGACCAGGAGTAGCGTGAGGCCCGAAAACAGTGAGTCCCCATACCGCTAATGCTAACATTATAAATTTTTTACATAATTGAAACTTCCTCATTTGGTTTACCTCCTTTTTATTTTAGATTTGTTACAATTCTGTTACAATTTTTTAACATTTTTGTTAATTTCATCTATCACCTCCTTTCTTCTTTATCTGGGGTCTTCTGAAAGGGTTGGCCCTCAGTTGATCCAATCATAATAGGCCTGTTTTACAACGGGATGACAGGATTGTTAAATTTAGATTAAGATTTAAATGGTCTAAAAAGGAGGGTTTTGGAAGAATTGAGGGAGAGTGACGTAAAATGTAGAGCCTTCGCCTAAGGTGCTTTCAACCCAGACCTTTCCTCCATGAGCTTGGATAATATGTTTGACGATGGAAAGTCCCAGCCCTGTTCCTCCTAATTCGCGACTCCTTCCTTTGTCGACTCGATAAAACCTTTCAAAGATTCTTCCCAAATCCTCTTTCGGGATTCCAATCCCATCGTCTTTGATGGAAATCTCGATTTCCTGCTGAAGGTCTTTTCCTTTAACCGAGATTTCAATCCTTCCTCCTTCTCGCCCGTATTTAACCGCATTATCCAAAAGGTTTAATAACACCTGCTCCAGATATTGTCGATCTCCATTAACTTGAAGGATAGGGGAGGTTTCATTCACCCAAACCGTCATTTTCTTTTTTTCGTAAGATTCTTTTAGTACCCCTAAGGCCTCCCTAATAAGTTCAGAGAGATAAAGAGGTTCCTTATTTAATCGAAATTCATGGGATTCGATCTTTGAAAGCATCAAAAGGTCTTCAATAATCCTCTCCAACCGATCCGAATGTTTTTTAATAATTTGGAGGAATGGGTAAGCCACCTCTTCCTTCAATGCCCCTTCCAGAAGGGTTTCTACATAGCCTTTGATACTTGTCAGAGGAGTCCTGAGTTCATGGGAGACATTGGCAACAAAATCTTGACGAATCTTTTCCAGTTCCTTCAGTCGTGTGATATCGTGGAAGACCGCGATGACACTTCCATAACCCGAATTCTCCATGACCATTCTATCAGAAGGGGAGGAAACCCGAGCGATATTGACTTCAAAGATTCTTTTTTGAGGTTCAGGGAGCCTTAACTCTAAGGTTTCGCTTTGGCCATCATGAAGAACCTTTTGAATGGCCTCTTCTAACTCTACATTCCGGAGCATTTCAAGAACGGTCCGTTTTTCAATTTCAGGGGGGAGGGAGAGAAGTTGACGGAGGGCCGAATTGGCAATCAAAATCTTTCCCTTTTCGTCTACCACTAAAACACCCTCTACCATCCCTCCCAATAGCGTTCGAAGATAATCCTTTTCTCTCGATATGTCCTCAATTTTTTCCATTAATTGACGCCTCATTTCCTCAATCGCCACAGAAAGTCTTCCTAATTCATCGTTGGACTCCACCAAGAGTCCTCTGTCTAAACTACCCGAGGCAATGCGATTTGCTGATTCCGTAAGGGTTTCAATGGGTTTAATGATACGCCTTAGAATTAGGTAGGTTAGAGGAGAAACAATAGAAAAAGCAAGCATTGAGGAGAACAGAAAGGAGCAATGGAGCAGAAAGATGAGGCTAAATTGAATGAGGATAAAAAAAATGAAAAGGAAGAAAAAAAGGAGTGTTAATTTTAAACGAAATCGAGCCTCCATTTCATCACTCTCGAAACCGATATCCCACTCCCCGAAGGGTCTCAATCCAATCCCCTTTTTCACCCAGTTTTTCTCTCAATCTTCGGATATGGGTATCTACGGTTCTGGCATAACCTTCGTAAGTGTATCCCCAAATCTTATCGAGAAGCCTCTG
>Ga0209102_1000382_pt1 | contig 30046 bp, 25 predicted proteins | sample ConPoolayeHmetaG_FD_185483 | JGI IMG/M metagenome (GOLD analysis project Ga0209102, IMG submission 185483) | Hot spring microbial mat communities from California, USA to study Microbial Dark Matter (Phase II) - Cone Pool mat layer H metaG... ...
TTCAAGCCAGTAATTTATTAGCTCTTCTTCGTCAAAATACCCTACGCTATATATTTCTCCGGTAATAATATTAGAGTATTTTACTTCCCTTAACGCCTTTTCAAGGGGATATTTACTTTCTTTTGGCTTAATTTTTAATTCATTAAAATTTATAATAGCCTCTGCTCTTTTAATTGCTGCCTCTTCTAGTTTTTTGTTTGTTTTAAGGGGTTTAAGGTTATTTTTCTTTCTAATTTCATTTAATTTTTCGTAGTAAAGAGATAAGTTAAAAGATGGTAAACCCATAAACTCTTTATCCATAGAGGCGTCTCTCCACCCGTTTTTATATTCTTCTTGTTTTTCAAAAGGTAAAATATATTTAATCTCATTTATAGATACCAGCCCTAAATTTCTTGAATCTTCGCTTCTTTTCCTATTATCTCCCAGAACAAAAAAATAATTATTGGGAATTTTAAAAGGCCTACATTCTTCTGTGAAAGTTCCGCCAAAGGTAGAACGAGGTTTAAGTATATAGGGCTCCTCCAAAATTTCTCCATTCAGATAAACGAATCCGTCTCTAATTAGTATTTCGTCTCCGGGAACGGCAATGATTCTTTTAACGTAATCAACCAACTCTCCATCTTTAATTGTTTTTCCCGACTGAAAAACAATAACGTCTCCTTTTTTGGGTTTTTTTAAAAAACTCAAAAACTTACTAAAGTGATAAACTTTAATTATTTCTCCGTCTGAAAATGTTGGAAGCATAGAATTTCCTTTAAGAGGGATATTAAAGGGATTTAGACCAAAAACCAGCGTAATAAAATAAGCCACTAATCCCATTCCCCCTATCCAAATAGGAAATAAAATACCCAAAACACCCGCCGTTGCTCCAATTTTACCTATTAATAGTTTTAAGTTAATTTGTTTAAAACTGTGGTTTTTTATTCTTTTAATTAAATCAAGGGGCTTAAGAACGTAATTAAAAGCGTAAATAGGTAAAAAAGTGAAAATAACCAAGAATCGTAAGAAAAAAATAAAAAAATTTTGTTTTTGAGGAAAATTATTCTTTAAAATTTTAACTGCAATGACAATACATCCAACTAGAAAAGTAAGAAAACCTAGAGTAATGAAAGCAAAAAGAAAAAACCCAAAAATATCGGGAGCTTTATCAATGGTTTCTTTTCTTATTTGAGTTACGTAGGAGATAAGGCCTAAAACAATAATGATACAAATTATCCAGAGAATTGCCAAGGTTTTAATTACTTTGTTACTAATTTTCTCTCTTTTTAAATTTTCAGTCACAGCGTTTTGATTATATTATACATAAACCAGCCGGCCTTCGACCTGGGCGGTGGCGTTGGGATGATTGCGGAAGTATTCTTCTAAAACTTGTTGGGTTGAAGTGGTGATGACTTTTGTTTGGCCTGAGGCTAAAAGTTCTTTTGAGTTGGGCACCGGTAGGAGAAAAAAGGCGCTTTTGGTTTTTGCGGATTTTTAATTTCCGCCAGAAAGTCTCCATGCATATCGTTTGAATGGAGGATGGTGAATTTTTTGGTTTTCATTGAGTTATATTTTAGCAAATTTTTAGTATTTACTTTAAAAAAAGAAAGATGGTAAACTTTATTTAGTTTTGTTTATGAAAAAATTAATTTATCCGGTAGCGACGTTGTCTGGGACAATTGTTGGGGTTGGGCTTTTTGCCCTGCCTTATGCCGCTTCAAAAGTAGGAATGCCGCTGATTGCTGGCTGGTTTGGGATTTTGGGAGCGCTGGCAATTTTGGTTCACCTTTTTTACGGAGAAGTGGCCTTAAAAACTCCAGATTATAGGCGTTTTCCTGGATTTGCCCAGCATTTTTTTGGTAACAAAGGGAAAAAAATTGCCTTGATTACTACCATTGGCGGACTGCTGGGGGCGATTTTGGCTTATTTAATAATCGGCGGAGAATTTTTAACCCAAATTTTCCAACCTTATTTTGGAAAGGGAGAGATTTTTTATGCCTTGGTTTATTTTTTAATAGGGGCTATTTTTATCTTTTTAGGAATAAAGGCGATTGCAAAAATTGAGTTTTGGGGGTTGGTTGGATTTTTGCTAATTTTGTTGGGGATTTTTTTTCGGGGTTTGCCTCATTTTAAAATTAGCAATCTTTTTCCAGAGCCAAACATTTCCCAAATTTTTCTGCCCTATGGGGTAATTCTTTTTTCATTGTGGGGAGCGGCTTTGATTCCTGAAGTAGAGGAGATGTTGGGAAAAGAAAAAAAGCTTTTGGGGAAGGTGGTATTTATTTCCTTGCTGGTGGCAATTTTTATTTATCTTTTTTTTACGATTACAGTTTTGGGAATTACTGGTCCGGCAACTACTCCCTCGGCCCTGCCGGGATTAAAAAGCTTTTTGGGAGATGGAATTGTGGTGTTAACTTTGTTTTTTGGGCTTTTAACCACTTTTACTTCTTTTATTTCTTTGGGATTGACTTTAAAGCGAGTTTTGAGCTTTGACTTGGGAATATCAGAAGTAAAATCTTGGGCAATTACTTGTTTTGGCCCGTTTTTCTTATATTTTTTGGGGGTGAAAAATTTTGTTTCCTTGATTTCTTTTTTGGGAGCGGTGTTTTTGGGGATTGACGGTATTTTGATTTTGCTGATGTATAAAAAAATCAAACCGAAAAAAGGAAAAATTGCTTTGTTACTTTCGTTAATCTTTCTGGCAGGAATAGCTTACGAGATAGTTTACTTTCTAAAGTGATAAAATAGACTTGATGAAGATAGCTATTGTTCGGGGAAAACACCTTAATAAATACGAAATGCAGTTTTATGAGCCGTTGGTGGAGAAATACGAGTTGGTTGGTTTTGGCAGCTTAAGACCATTTCACGATAAATTTTCTTTTCCAGTGGTTAAACTTCCCTCGCCGATGGATTTACCTGATTTTCCTTTCAAAATGCCAATTTTAAACAGGCTTTTTGTTGACGCCCAATATTTGTTTGGTTTGGAGGAAAAATTAAAGGGATTTGATATTGCTCATGGGGCAGAAACTTACATGCATTTTACCCAACAATGTCTAAATGCTAAAAAGAAGGGTTATGTTAAAAAGGTGGTGGCGACGGTTTTTGAAAATATTCCCTTTGGCAATGAGGGAATTTGGGGAAGAAAAAAGTTTAAGCAAAGGGCGATAAAAGAATTAGACCATATTATTGCTATTTCCCAAAGAGCAAAAGAAGCCTTAATTTTAGAAGGGTGCGAACCGAAAAAAATTACAGTGATAAACCAGCATATTAACACCGCGGTTTTTAAACCGCGAAAAAATATCAAATATCAAATACCAAATATCAAAAAGATAAATGTCTTGTTTGTGGGGAGGTTGGAATTGTATAAAGGGGTTTATGAGGTGATTTTTGCTGCAAAAAAACTACTTTCGGATCCCCAATTGGCTGACTATGATTTAAATTTTACCCTGATTGGGGAGGGGAGTGAGAAAAAAAGATTACTGGAGTTGGAAAGAAGAATGGGAATTGCAAAGCAGATTATTCACAAGGTTGTTTCCTACGATAAAATGCCGGGAGAATACCAAAAAGCGGACATTTTTGTTGCTCCAAGCCGGGCCACAAGGCATTGGCAAGAGCAATTTTCTACGGTTTTGCTTGAGGCCCAAGCTTCGGGGTTGCCAATTGTAACTACCCTATCAGGGTCAATTGAGGAGAATGTTGGGGAGGCGGCGATAAAAGTCCAGCCGGCAGATTTTTACTCTTTGGCGGCGGCGATTAAAAAGCTGATCTTAAATCAAAAATTAAGAACGGAGCTTGGCCGGCGGGCGCGGGCAAGGGCGGTGAAATATTTTGATATCAAAATTGGGGCAAAAAAACTAGAAGAAGTTTATGAAAGATTATTAGCTTAGTTTAATTAATTAAAGTGAAAAAAATATACGTTATTATTCCAAAGTTTAATGGAGAAAAAGAAATAAGAGAGTGTTTGAAATCACTCCAATTAATTAAACTACCGGAAAATTGGGAGATGAGGACAGAAGTGGTAGATAACAATAAAAAAAATTTGGGGTTTGCAGGGGGAGTAAATGTGGGAATAAAAGATGCTTTAAAAAACGGCGCCGAGGCGGTTTTACTTTTGAATCAAGATACGCTGGTAAAAAAGGATTTTCTTGGTCCCCTTTTGGAAAATCAAGCGGAGATTGTTAGTCCGGTGATTAAGTTTAAGCGGGAGGGAAAGTGGGTATATGATTTTGGGGGAAGAATAAATTGGTGGCTGGGTCGAGCTACCCATGCCGAATTTTCTAATTATCAAATTGCCAAATTACCAATTATTGATTATTTAAGTGGCTGTGCAATGCTTATCCGCCGCCCGGTTTTTGAAAAGATTGGACTGCTTGATGAACGGTATTTTTTGTATTTTGAAGACGCTGATTTTTGTTTGCGGGCGAAAAAAGCAGGTTTTAGGATTGCGGTTGAGCCGCGGTCTGTAATTTTACATAAACTTTCGCCAACGACCAAAAAACCATTATGGCAAAATTTACATCTTTTGCGCAGTAATTTAATTTTTATCAATCGCTGGATTTTTTGGTGCCGCCGGCCGATTGCCTGGTTTTATTGGTTTTTTCTATGTCTAAAAATATTGTTTTTTTCTTAGCTTTTTTGCTAGCAGCAGTGGTTTTTTTAGCCCATTGGTGGGTGGTAGGTTCAGCGGTTTGGGGCGATGGCCGGTTTTATTACAGTTATGCCCGCTCGCTGGTGGTGGATGGGGATTTTGATTTTAGTAATGAGATGGAATATTTTGGCGAACCGAGAATTTTAACCAAAACAGGAATGGTAGCTAATAAATACTCAATTGGCCCGGCGATATTTTGGTTGCCGGGATTTTTAATTGCCCATTTGCTAGTCAGGGGAGACGGCTATTCTCATTTGTATCAGATTTTGGTTGGGTTAAATTCGGTTTTTTGGGGGATTTTGGGGCTTTGGCTTTGCTGGCGAACTGCCTGCCGCTATTTTTCTGAAAAAAATGCTTTATTGGCAACATTAGGAATCTGGTTGGCAACTAATTTGTTTTTTTATACTGCGGTTGACCCGATAAATTCCCATCCTGTTTCATTTTTTGTGGCGAGTTTGCTTGCTTACCTGATTTTTGGAGACAAGTTGAGGCGTTTGGAGATATTAGGGCTGTTGGTGGGGATTTTGGGGATGATAAGGGCCCAGGATTTGATTTTTTCTTTGCCGGTAGGGATTTACCTTTTGAAAAAGAAAATAAATATTATAAAGACTATAAATTTTATAATTTTCATAATTTTGGGGTTTTTGCCCCAGATTTTGATTTGGAAATATATTTATGGAGAGTTTGCTAGTCCTTATTTGCTTGGAGGGGAAAAATTTAATTGGCAAAATCCTCAAATTTTTGGGATTTTGTTTGGTCAAAACAATGGCCTTTTTTATTATTCGCCGATTTTGCTTTTCGCTTTGCTTGGTTTTTACTTTCTTTTTCAAAAAAACCGCCTCCTTTCCCTCACAGGAATTTTTTTATTTTTAGCCCAAACTTATCTTATTTCCAGTTGGCATATTTGGTGGGGCGGAGCCGCTTACGGGGGAAGAATGTTTGTTAGCCTGATGCCGTTTTTTTCCTTGGGATTAGCGGCTGTTTTAGAAAGGATTAGGAACTTAGGGATAAAGATTATGATTCTTATAGCTTTCATAACGATAAATTTTTATTCAATAATAAAATTTTTACTAATAAGTCCATGATTTCGGCCGTTGTTTTGACGAAAAACGAGGAGAAAAATATTATCCCGTGTTTGCAGTCATTGGGCTGGTGCGATGAGGTTATCATCGTTGATGATTACTCTGAAGATGAAACAATAAACAAATGTCAAATGTCAAATGTCAAATGTCAAATCTACCAAAGACATTTAAAGGGCGATTTTGCCGGACAGAGGAATTTTGGGTTGAAAAAGGCGAAAGGAGATTGGGTGCTTTTTTTGGATGCCGATGAGAGAGTTTCACAAGCGCTACGCGAGGAAATTACGAATTGCCAATTGCGAATTGCGAATTATAATGGGTTTTATTTGAAAAGAAAAGATTTTTTTGGGGGAAGGTGGCTTAAATATGGGGAAACGGCGAATGTAAAATTGCTTAGATTGGCAAAAAAGGATGCCGGATGCTGGAAGCGAAGAGTTCATGAGGTTTGGGAAGTAAAGGGGAAAATAGGGGAGTTAAAAAAACCAATTTTACACTATCCTCATCCAACAATTTCTGATTTTTTAAAACAAATTAATTTTTATTCAACTTTACATGCCCAGGCTTTCCGGGAGGAAAAAGTGAAGCCGAGTCTTTGGCGAATTATTTTTTACCCCCTGGGGAAATTTTTTCAAAATTATATTTGGCGGAGGGGTTTTTTGGACGGGATGCCGGGTTTGATAGTTGCTTTAATGATGAGTTTTCATTCATTTTTAGCTCAAAGCAAGCTTTATTTGGAATGGAAAAAATAATTAATTTTTTGCTTTTTTGTTATTTAGTTCTTTTTCCTTTTGGCCAGCTGGGCCGGCTGCCGCTAAAATTGGCAGGTATTCCCGAGGTAAATTTTTATTTAACTGACTTGCTGGTGGGGGGGATAGGGCTTATTTGGGCCGTGGGGGTGGTTGGAAAGAAAGGTTATCAACCTCCGCCCTTAACAAAACAAATACTGGTATTTTTGGGAATTACTGCTTTTTCTTTGGTGGTTAACATTCCCCTACTTTCAGGTAGGGAAGTGGTGGTTGCCAGCCTTTATTGGTTGAGATTGCTTGCCTATTTTGGGTTTTATTTAGTAATAGCTTGGGCTAAGTGGGCCGATTGGTCTGATTTGCTTTTAGCTTCGGGAACAATGGGGGCAATTTTTGGACTTGTTCAATATTTTCTTTGGCCGGATATGAGTGCCTTAACTGCTCTGGGCTGGGATCCTCATTATTATCGGTTAGTAGGAACTTTTTTTGACCCCAATTTTACTGGAATTATTTTAGTGTTGACGATAATTTTGTTAACGGCAAATTTTAGAAAAAAACCTATTTACTATTTGCTATTTACTATTTGCTATTTGGCCTTGGCCCTGACTTATTCTCGGGCTTCTTGGCTGGCTTTTTTGGCTGGAATTACCGCCCTTTTCCTGATAAAAAAAATAAAAAAGAAGGTGGGATTAATAATTTTTATAACTTTTATAATGGTTATAACCATCCTAATTTTACCAAGAGAACCCGGGGGGGAAGGAGTTAAATTGGAAAGAATAGTTTCTGTCCAGTCTCGGTTAGGTAGTTGGCGACAGGCGCTGGTAATTGCCAAGGATCACCCTCTTTTAGGAATTGGGTTTAATGCTTATCGTTATGCTCAAAAAAGATATGGATTTTTAGAAGAAAACTGGCAGTTATCTCATGCTGGAGCAGGGGCAGACAATAGTATCTTGTTTATTTTGGCAACCAGTGGGATATTGGGGTTGTTGGGGTTGTTGGGGTTATTGGGAATAATATTTCAGCTTTCTTTTAGAAACTCACCATTAGTTTTTAGTTCAATGATAGCAGTTTTAATTCATTCCCTTTTTAATAATACTTTGTTTTATCCTTGGGTGATGGGTTGGTTGGCAATTATTCTAAGTACAATGTGAGTTCTTCTTCGGTTTGGTTTCCTGCCTTATCGGTAGCAACGATTTTAACTTTATTTTCTCCTTCCGAAAGGGTAAGGGAATAGCGAAATTTTCCCCCCGCCTCCATTACTGCCAAACGGTCGTTGATTACTACGCTGGCGTCTTCTTCTGTTTCTCCTTTAATTTCAATCCTTTTTTGCATTCCGTAAAAGGTAGCGTTGTTTGTTGGTTGAAGAATCACTAATTCCGGTGGGGTCTGGTCAAGAAGAACAATTAATTTTTCCGAAGACTGACTAACATTACCAGCTTTGTCAGTGGCGATAGCATAAATTTCATTTCTTCCCTCGGTCAGCCTTAAATTATCTACAGAAAAACTACCATTGCTATCGGCGACAATCTTTTTTTGGCTTATACCGCTTACAAAAATCTCCACAATCGCCCCTGGTTCGGCAAAACCGGAAAGATTCAGTTGAGCACTGGAAGTAGCCTCGGGTAGGGGTAAAAGTAGAGGGGCTGGAGGAGGAATGTTATCCTCTTGTTCATTTGGAAGAGAAGAGCTTCTAATGTTTCCCAAAAACACCGCCATTTTAATCAAGAAGGGCAGGCCTAAAAAAACAAGACTAAGAACCAAAATTAGGCTTAAAAAAGCAAAAAGAACTGCCCGTCGGATGTTTTTTGCCTCTTGTTTCCTAGCCAGCCTTGAGGAGAAAAATTTTTTCATCAGAGCTGGCGGTGGGATTCGAACCCACGGCCTTGGCTTTACGAAAGCCCTGCTCTACCCCTGAGCTACGCCAGCACCTCGATAAACTCAGCGCAAACACAAGAGCGGGAGACGGGATTTGAACCCGCGACCTTTTCCTTGGGAAGGAAACGCTCTGCCAACTGAGCTACTCCCGCAAAACCCAAGGTGTCGATAGAAATACACCTTAGAGGTGTCCGCTTCCTTACCTTGGTATTATAAAAACGTTGCCTGGGTGAATCAAGTTGGGATTGGCTAACTTATTTTCACGGGCGATTTTCACCCATTGGTAACCATCGCCGTAGGCGCGGACAGCAATTCCCCAAAGATGATCACCCTTAACAACCGTATAGGTATCTGTGGTTATCGGTTCGCCAAATTTAGCTTCGGCAACTTTTGGTTTGATAACCTCTGCTTTTGGGATTTTTAATTCCTGGCCAGCCAGTAAGATATTGGGGTTTTTGAGATTGTTTTGTTTGGCAATATCTACCCAGTTGTAGCCTGAACCGTAGATATTTTCGGCAATTTTCCAAAGGCAATCACCACTTTTTACTGTGTAAACTGTTGGTAGCTCTTCAAGTTGTACTTTTTCTTCCGGTGTTGGAGTTGGGCTTGGACCGGTGGGCTGACGAATATTGCGGAAATAGTTAATGACTAAAGCACCAACAACCAAAACAACCAAAACCCCCAAAAGCATACTTATAGTCTGTTCGTTAAGTTTCAGCTGCTTTAGAAGTTTTTTCATTTAGGTTTTACCTCCTTTCTGGGCAGAACGAGGGGCAGTTTTTGGCGGACCCGAGCGGATTCGAACCGCCGATCTCGTCCTTGACAGGGACGCGTGTTAGGCCAGGCTACACCACGGGTCCAACTAACAACAACTCCTATATTAACAAAATGTTGAGCAACAGTCAACGCTATGTTAAGATAAAATCAATGAATAATCGGGAGATTGCTAAACTTTTGCGGGCAGTGGCGGCCGCTTATGAGGTTAAAAAAGGAAATAAATTTAAAGTAATGGCTTATGATAGGGCGGCAGTGGCGGCTGAACATGCCACCTCGGAGCTGAAAGACCTTTGGGATGATGGGAAACTTCAAGAGGTGCCTGGTATAGGGAAAAACATCGCCTCTCATCTTGATGAGTTGTTTCGCACCGGCAAAGTAAGGCATTTTGAGGAAGTGATGAGGGGATTACCGCCGGCAATGTTTGAACTTTTGGACATTCCCGGAATTGGGGCAAAAAAGGCCCACAAGCTTTGCAAATCTTTGAAAATTTTTGAGCCAAAAACGGCTGTTGAGGATTTGGAAAAAGCGGCAAAAGAAGGAAAAATTGCCCAGATTGAGGGGTTTGGTGAAGAATCCCAGAAAGATATTTTAGAAGGAATTTTGGCTTTTAGGCAAGGTCAGATAAAAGAAAATCGAATGACTTTACCTTATGCTGACGCTATGGCTCAAAAAATTATTTCCTATCTTAAGAAATCCCCGGCTAGCTTGAGGGTAGATCCTTTGGGAAGTTTAAGAAGACGAGTAGCGACTATTGGAGATGTAGATATTGCGGTGGCAACCTTAAAACCGGAAGAGGTAATAGCCTGGTTTGTCGGTTATCCTGAAGTGAAAAAGGCGGTCGAAAAAGGACCCAGTGGAGCGACAGTGCTTTTAAAAAACGGCAGGCAGGTTGATTTAAGAGTGCAAAACCCCAAGGCATATGGGGCAATGCTTCAATATTTTACCGGCAGCAAACAACATAATATTCACCTAAGAGAGCTTGCTTTAAAAATGGGGTTAAGCCTTTCGGAACACGGGATTAAAAAAATTAAAACTAAAAAATTAAAACTAAAAACTTTTTCTACCGAAGAGGAATTTTATCGGGCGTTGGGATTGCCCTGGATTCCAGCGGAATTGAGGGAGGATACAGGAGAGATAGAAGCTGCTCAGAGAGGGAAATTACCCAAGCTAATTGAGGTTAGCGATATTAGGGGTGATTTACATATGCATTCGAATTTTCCGATTGAAGAAAGCCACGACCCAGGGCAAGATTCAATGGAAAAAATGATAGAAACTGCCGCTGGTTTAGGCTACGAATATATTGGTTTTACTGAACACAACCCCTCCCAATCGCAGCACCGTCCCGAAACGATTATTAGCTTAATTAAGCGAAAAAAGGAAGCAATTGATAAAATAAATTACTCAAGAACAAAAAAATTACTCAAATGGATATTTAATGGGCTGGAAATAGATATAAAACCAAATGGGGAGCTGGCAATTCCTAAGGAAGGGCTGGAACTTTTGGATTACGGAATTGCTTCGGTTCATAGTAATTTTAGAATGTCTCGGGAGGAAATGACAAAGCGAGTTTTGAATGCCTTATCTTACCCCAAAATTAAAATTTTTGGTCATCCTACAGGAAGAAAATTAGGAGAAAGAGAGGGATATGAGTTGGATTGGGAAAAAATTTTTGATTTTTGTCTGAAAAGAAATATCTGGATAGAAATTAATGCCTGGCCGGATAGGCTTGATTTACCAGATACCCTTGTTCGTGAGGCAGTGAAAAGACGTGTGAAAATGATAATTAACACTGATGCTCATGCTGCTGAACATCTTGTTTTAATGGAATATGGGGTGTCGGTAGCTCGCCGAGGCTGGGCAGAAAAAAAGGACATAATTAATACTTTAAGTTATGATAAAATAATGAAAGAGTTTAAAAGTTTGAGAATTTAAATGAAAGGAGGTGAGAAAAGATGATAATTTGGATAATTGCTATTTTGGCGATTGTTGGTATATATGTCTGGTCACTTTATAACCAGCTAGTAACGATAAAAACCAGAATTGGGGCTTCAATTCAGGAGATTGGCAACCAGCTTAAAAGACAAGCGGATTTAATTCCTAATTTAACGGCGGCGGTGAAAGGCTATTTTAAACAGGAAAAAGAAATCTTTGCCTTAATTACTGAGGCGAGAAAAGCGGTAATGGAGGCTTTAAAAACGGCTAATGCTCAAAAGTTAATTGACGCCGGTGAAAAAATGGAGAGAGCTTTAAGGCCAATTCGGGCTCTTTTTGAATCAACTCCCCAGTTAAGGTCAGCCGAGCCGACGGTGAAGCTGATGGATGAGCTAAGAGATACGGCTGATAAAGTGATGTATGCCAGAAGAACCTTAATTGATTTGACAGCAGACTATAATGTTAAGATAGTCACCTTTCCTTCTAATTTGGTGGCGAGGATTTTTGGTTTTAAACCAGAACCTGGTTTGAAAACACCAACGGAAGGGGAGCATTTAGAGGTTTCTGGGGAAGAAATCAAAACGCCAAAGGTGGAAATGTAAATGGTCAACGTTTACGAATTACAAGATAAAAATAAGCGTAAAAGCGCTTTAGTGATAGGCGCGTTTGTGTTTTTTGTGGTTGGGGTAGTTTGGTTTTTAGCCAAAGCCTTAGGTTATGGGCTGGAAATGACGGGAGTTGCTTTAATTTTTGCTGGTTTGATGAGTTTTGCCAGTTATTGGTGGGGGGATAAAATAATTTTGGGAATTTCTGGTGCTCGGCCGGCAGACAGGCAACAGGATTTTTATTTTTTTACGGTCGCCCAGAATTTAGCAATGGCCGCCCAAATTCCCATGCCAAAACTTTATGTAATTGAGGATTCTGCCCCAAATGCTTTTGCCACCGGAAGGGATCCTCAACATGCAGTTGTTTGTGCCACTACTGGCTTACTCTCTAAACTTGATAGGACTGAGCTTGAGGGAGTAATTGCTCATGAGCTTTCTCATATTAGAAACTACGATACTCGACTAATGAGTATAGTGGCGATTTTGGTGGGAATGGTAACTTTGCTGGCAGATTGGTTTTTGCGGGGGGCAAGATTTGGAGGTGGTAGAAGAGAGAAAGAGGAAGGAAATTTAGGGGCAGTTTTATTTCTGGTGGGAATTATTTTAGCTTTATTATCGCCCTTAATTGCCCAACTGATTCAGTTGGCGATTTCCCGACGAAGGGAATTTTTGGCTGATTCTTCAGCAGTGATGTTAACTCGTTATCCTGAAGGCTTAGCCAGAGCCTTGGAAAAAATCTCTGCTGATAGGGAACCCTTGGAGGCGGCTAATAAAGCAACCGCCCATCTTTATATTGTCAATCCCTTGAAAAACCTTCATGCCGGAATAGGATGGTTTGCCAATTTGTTTAATACCCATCCGCCGATTGAGGAAAGGATTAGAATTTTGCGGCAAATGGTATAAAAAATGTCAAATATCAAATCTCAAACTTCAAATCTTACCCAGGAAGAAGTTAGGCATATAGCCAAACTTGCTGGTTTAACATTGACGAGTACCGAAGTCAAAAAATTCCAATTTCAACTGAATGAAATTTTATCTTATGTTAGCCAGTTGAGAAGGGTTGATACCAAAAATGTCGAACCTACAAGTCAGGTGACAGGGTTGGAAAACGTTTTCCGAGAAGATAAGCCTGCCCCTTCTTCGGTGAAATATAAAAATTTCTTTAAAACAAAATTGGTTTTAGAAAAATGAAGCCTTACCAATTAACAATTTCTCAAGCTCAAGAAGGTTTGAAAAAGAAAAGGTTTTCTTCCAGCGAATTGGTAAAATCTTGTTTGGAACAAATTAAAAAACTTGACAGAAAATTAAATGCTTTTATTACTATTTGTGAAAAAGAAGCCCTTGCCCAAGCGAGGGAAACAGATAAAAAAATCTGCAATTCGCAATTTGCAATTCGCAATTTACCCTTATTGGGAATTCCGATTGCAGTAAAGGATCTTTTCTGTACTGAAGGAATAAGAACAACGGCTGGTTCGAAAGTTTTAGAGAATTATCTTCCTCCTTATGATGCCACTGTTATTAAGCGATTGAAAGAAGCAGGGGCGATTATTATTGGCAAAACAAACTGTGATGCCTGGGCCCATGGTTCTTCTGGAGAAAACTCTGATTTTGGGCCGACAAAAAACCCTTATGACCAAAGTCGAGTTCCTGGAGGTTCAAGCAGTGGTTCGGCGGTGGCGGTAGCAAGCGGAATGGCGCTGGCGGCAACAGGGACTGATACCGGCGGTTCGATAAGGCTACCAGCAGCTTTTTGCGGGGTAGTCGGTTTAAAGCCAACCTACGGTAGGGTTTCCCGCTGGGGAGTAATTGCTATGGCTTCTTCTTTAGACTCAATTGGTCATTTTACAAAAAATGTTGAAGATTCGGCGATTATTTTAGAGGTTACCGCTGGGAAAGACACTTACGATGCCACTACCCCCCCAAAACCAGTTCCAAATTATCTTAAAAATTTAAAAAAGGGAATTGGGGGAATAAAAATTGGTGTTCCTAAGGAATATTTTATTAAGGGAATGGAGAGAAAAATTGAACTTCAGATTTATCGGGCAATTAAAAAATTAGAAAAGCGAGGAGCAAAAATTGTTAATATTTCTCTTCCCCATACTAAATACGCCTTGGCGGTTTATTATATTGTTCAACCAGCCGAGGTTTCTTCAAATTTAGCGCGTTACGATGGAATAAGATATGGCTTTGGCCGGGAGAAATTTGGGGCAGAAGCAAAAAGACGAATTATGTTGGGAACCTATACCCTCTCGGCTGGTTATTATGAGGCTTATTATCTGAAGGCAATGAAGGTGAGGACTTTAATTAAAAAAGATTTTGAAGAGGCTTTTGAGAAAGTTCAGGCGATTATTGCCCCAGTTTCGCCAACTTTGCCTTTTAAATTTGGAGAGAAAACCGCTGACCCTCTAAAAATGTATCTTTCCGACATTTTCACTATTCCTGCCAACTTGGCAGGATTACCTGGTTTATCTTTGCCGATTGGTTTTGTTGATAATCTGCCGGTAGGAATGCAAATTTTAGGACCACAATTTTCCGAAGAATTGCTTTTCCAAATAGGATGGGCTTATGAAAAAGAATAATTTTTTAAAAATTTTAACCAATAAAATTTTCTTACGAGTTTGGCTTGCCCAACTTTTTTCTTTAGTAAGCGCTACCACTTTAAATTTTATTTTAATCGGGAAAATATACTCTTTAGTTCATTCATCGGTAGCAGTGGCCTTTTTTATTTTTTTATATTATCTGCCAACAGCTCTTTTAGGCTTCTTTGCCGGAGTTTTAATTGATAATTGGAGTAAAAAGTCAATTTTTATTTTTAGTAATTTAACCCAATCGATTATTGTTCTTTTTTATTTAGGAATTAAGGAAAAAATCTGGCCTGTTTATTTAATTGTTTTTCTTTATTCTTTATGTGATGAATTTTTTAACCCGGCAGTCGGTGCAAGCTTACCAGCAATTGTTAATAAAGAATGCTTGCCTGCGGCAAACAGCTTATTTTTTTTCACCTCCCAAGGTTCAATAATTGCCGGCTCTTTGGTTGGGGGAATTTTGTTGAAATTCCTCCCGAACGAAAATTATATTTTTATAATTGTTTCCATTTTGCTTGCTTTCTGTACAATTTTAGCTTTAAGCTTGCCCTCTCGCCCATTTCGAGGAATAAGAAAATTGAAAATTGATTTTTCTGACCCTTTAAATATCAGCCAAACATTGGACTTGCCCGGCTTTTGGGAACAAATAAAGGAAGGTTATTCTTTTATTAGGAGTAAAACGCTCGTCCTTTTTCCCCTGTTGCTTTTATCTGGCTTGGCAAGTATTGTGGGAATGGGGATGGTTCTTTTTCCTTCATTGGCGGAAATTTTAAAGATCGAATATGCCGATACCTCGGTTTTTGTTGTTTTACCGGTGATATTTGGAACAATTGCTGGTGGCTGGTTGGTAGAAAAATTAACCAGAAAATTAAGAAAAAACATTTTGGTTTTAAGCGGTTTGTTTTTGCTGGGGGGAGGGGTGATTAGTTTAGTTTTTATTAGTTTGCTTTTCTCCCGGCCATTTATTTTTTCACCGCTGCTGATATTTTTAGTTGGTTTGGGTTATGTTTTAATTTATGTGCCGTTGCAAACTCTATTGCAGGAACACACTCCTTTTAAAGTCAGGGGGAGAGTTTTTGGGGTTTTAAGCACTTTGGTGACTTTAGCCTCTGCTTTACCAATGTTGCTGGTAACAACTTTAGTTGATATATTTGGAGTAAGGTTGATTTTGCTAATTTTAGGGGGTGGCTTAATTTTTCTTGGGGTTTTTGCTGCCAAGAAAAAAGAGGCGATTTTAAGTTTTAATTATAAAAATGGGAGAAAATAAATTTTTGCCAATTATTGGCTTGGAAATTCATATTGAGCTTAAAACTGCTTCAAAAATGTTTTGTGGCTGTTTGGCGGCTCATTTTGGGAAAAAACCAAATACTCAAGTTTGCCCGGTTTGTTTGGGATTGCCAGGGGCTTTACCTGTTCCTAATAGGCAAGCAATAGAGTGGGTGCTGATTTTAGGAATGGCCTTAAATTGCAAAATTCCCTTGATTTCTAAATTTGACCGCAAGAATTATTTTTATCCGGATTTGCCCAAGGGTTACCAAATTAGCCAATATGATTTACCGCTCGCCGTAAATGGCAAGTTGAAGTTTCAGGTTTCAGGTTCCAGGTTCCAGGTTAGGATTCGCCGGGTACATCTTGAAGAAGATACGGCAAAAATGATTCATGCTAAAAATTTTACTTTGTTGGATTTTAACCGCTCAGGGGTACCACTGGTGGAAATTGTTACCGAACCTGATTTTAGAAGCAGCGCCCAGGTAAAAGAATTTTTGAAATATTTGCAAAATTTAGTTCGTTGGTTGGGAATTGCCGATGCGGATATGGAAAAAGGGCAAATGCGGTGCGAACCGACAGTAAATTTAAAAATAATTAAAGAGGGAAAGATTTTTTATACTCCTTTGGTAGAGTTGAAAAATATAAATTCTTTCCGGTTTGTTCAAAAGGCAATTGATTGGGAAATTAAAAGACAGCTTGAGGAATTTTTAAAGACGGGGAGGGTGAAGGAAAAAGGAAACAAAACTACCCGAGGTTGGGACGAAAAAAGAGGGACGACGGTTTTGCAGCGACAAAAAGAAGAGGCATCTGATTATCGTTATTTTCCTGAACCAGATATTCCACCAATTAAATGGATGAAATATCAAATATCAAATATCAAATATCAAATATCAGAACTGCCAGAATTCAAGTTTGAAAGATTTGTCAAAGAATATGGGTTAACTGAGTATCAGGCGAGACTCTTAACTACCAAGAAAGAAATGGCTGATTATTTTGAAAAGGCAGTAAAAATTACTGGAAATAAACTTACTCCCTCCCAAATTGCTAATGTTATAATAAACAAAAGGGTAGATATTGAAAAAATTTCCCCAAATAAACTGGTAGCAACTTTAATTAAACAGCAAAAAATCTTTAAATTTACTGGTAAAAAGTTGGCAGAGATTGTTTTTGAAGTTTTGAAAGAAAATCAAAAGGCAGTCCAAGACTATAAAAAAGGAAAAACTAACACGATCCAGTTTTTAATCGGGCAGGTGATGGGAAAGACTAAAGGGCAAGCAAAACCAGAAGAAATCAAACAGAAGATAATTAAGTTAATTAGTTAACTAAAAGATTTACCTGGGGTGTCAATATGAGTTCACTCCTGGAGTGTCTTGAGGAGGAGTGTTTGGAGGAGCGTCTGGAAAGGCAAACCCAGAAGAGGTAAAAAAGGAGATAAATGGCAAAATTTACTCATCTTCATGTTCATAGCGAATATTCGCTTTTGGATGGGTTGGCGAAAATAGACCAGCTTTTAGCAAAAACGCTGGAATATGGGATGGATAGTTTGGCTTTAACCGATCACGGAGCTTTATATGGAGCGGTAAAGTTTTATTTAGCCGCCCAAGAGTTTGGAATAAAACCAATCATTGGGGTTGAGGCTTATATGGCTGCTCGCTCGCGGTTTGATAAACAGGCAAATATTGATTCCGACCGCTATCATTTGATTTTGCTGGCGAAAAATGAAATCGGTTATAAAAATTTACTTAAATTAGTAACTTTGGCTCACTTGGAGGGATTTTATTATAAACCAAGAATTGATATGGAAATTCTTCGCCAATATTCTGAGGGATTAATTGCTACTTCGGCTTGTTTGGATGGAGAAATTCCCCAGCTTTTAATTCAAGGACAAGAGAAAAAAGCGGAGGATAAAGTTAAAGAATTTTTGGAGATTTTTGGGAAGGATTTTTATTTAGAAATTCAACATCATCCAAAGTTAGAGCATCAAGATGAGGTAAACAAAAAGTTAGTAAGGCTTTCAAGAAAATTGGGAATTCCCCTGGTGGCAACAAACGATGTCCATTATGTTGAGCCGGACGATGCCGAAGCCCAAGATGCCCTTCTGGCGGTTCAAACCCAAAAGACCGTTGCTGATAAAAATCGACTAACAATGATTGACTCCCCGGATTTTTACTTACGCTCCCAAGAGGAGATGATTGAGGTTTTTCGAGAGCTTCCGGAGGCAATTGAAAATACCCGGCGAATTTCTAAGGCTTGTAATTTGGAAATTCCGATTGGGCGCTGGATTTTGCCAAATTATCCTTTGCCAGAAGGGGAAACAGCAGAGGAACATTTAAAAAAATTAGCTTATGAAAGGTTAAAAGATCGTTTTCCTAAACCCAACAGACAAATTCTTCAAAGGCTTGATTATGAGCTGGAGGTAATTTGTAAAAAGGGCTTTGCTACTTATTTTTTGATTGTTCAAGACTTTGTCAACTGGGCTAAAAAACAAAAAATCCGCGTTGGTCCGGGACGGGGTTCGGCTGCCGGGTCCCTTGTTTCTTATGTTTTAAGAATTACTTCTGTTGATCCCTTGCGTCATAATCTTCCTTTTGAGCGGTTTTTAAATCCCCAACGTCCGTCGCCTCCGGATATTGATTTGGATTTTGCTGACGACAGACGGGATGAAGTAATTGAATATATTACCCAAAAATACGGCCGAGATAAAGTGGCTCAAATTGTCACTTTTAATGTAATGAAGGCGAAAGAGGCGGTCAGGGATGTTGGTCGGGTGCTGGGAATGCCCTATTCTGAACCGGATAAAATTGCCAAGCTTATCCCTTTTGGAATGAGTATTGCCGAGGCTTTAAAGACCGTTCCTGAGTTGGCTTCTTTTTACCGAGAGCCAAAATATAAAAAACTTTTGGATTTATCAATGAAAGTTGAGGGAACCGCCAGACATGCTTCTACTCATGCTGCCGGTTTAGTAATTGGCGATAAGGCTTTAACCGAATATGTTCCCCTCCAGAAAGAAACTCGGGGAGATAGGTTGATGACCCAATATGATATGTATTCTTTGGATTTGAATGTTTCCGAAAAAGCCATCGGACTTTTGAAAATTGACCTTTTAGGTTTGCGGAATTTAACGATTTTAGAAAAGGCTTTGGAGTATGTTAGACATACCCAAGGATTGGAGATTGACCTTTCAGAAATACCGCTGGATGACAAGGCAGCTTTACAAATGATCGCCTCCGGGGAGACAACGGGAGTATTCCAGCTTGAAAGCGCGGGAATGAGGAGATTGGCCCGAAAACTTAAACCAACGAAGTTTTCTGATATTGCCGCCATGGTTGCTTTGTTTAGGCCGGGGCCAATGCAGTTTATTGATGAATTTATTGCTGGCAAAGAAAACCCGAAAAAAATTCACTATCCTCATCCTGATTTAAAACCAATTTTAGCTGAGACTTATGGTATTGCTGTTTATCAGGAGCAATGTTTGCAGATTGCCAATGTGATGGCTGGTTATAGCTTGGGTGAGGCGGATATTTTGCGCCGGGCGATTGGGAAAAAGAAAAAAGCAATTATGACGCGGGAAAGAAATAAATTTATTAAGCGAGCCCAGGATTTGGGATATAAAAAGGAGGTTGCCGAGAATGTTTTTGCCTTAATTGAGAGATTTGCCGGATATGGATTTAATAAAGCCCACTCAACTTCTTACGCAATGATTGCTTACCAAACTGCTTTTATGAAAGCTCATTATCCGGTTGAATTTATGGCCGCTTTACTAACGGCGGAATCAACCGGTTCATCCGGGCCGGTAAAGGACGAAAAACTTGCTTTGGCGGTTGAAGAATGCCGAAGAATGAAAATTGTTGTTTTGCCTCCAGATATCAATAAATCGAAAGCCGGCTTTACGATTGAAGATGAGCTTGCTTCTTTAAATGGGAAAGCGATTCGATTTGGGCTTTCGGCAATTAAAAATGTTGGAGAAGCAGCAATAAAGGCAATTTTAGGGGCAAGAGAAATAGGGGGAGAATTTAAATCTTTAACAGATTTTTGCCAACGGGTAGATAACCAAAAAGTCAACAAAAAGGTTTTAGAAAGTTTAATCAAGGCGGGAGCAATGGATGCTTTTGGGAAAAGAGCGGCAATGCTTTCCGCCCTGGATAAAATTAGAGAAAAAGGGGTAATTTTACAAAAGCAAAAGGCAAATGGCCAAACTAGTATTTTTGACAATAATCCGGGGGATAGTGTTTCTTTTGAAGATGATTTGCCAAAGATGGAAGAATTTAGCCGGGAAGAATTGCTGTCGCTTGAAAAAAACCTTTTGGGATTTTATTTAACCGAGCATCCCTTGACTCCGGTTTTGGCGAAAATTAATGGTTATCGCAGCCACAAAATCTATCAGCTTGACAAAGATGAACACAAAAACCAAAGAGTAAAAATTGCCGGAGTGGTTTCTGATTTAAGAATTGTTTTTACCCGAAACACCAATCAAGAAATGGCTTTTGTTAAACTGGAGGATGATACCGGGTCTTTGGAGGTTGTTGTTTTTCCCCGGGTTTTTTCTCAAACTCGTTCCTGCTGGGTTAAGGATCGACTGGTGGTTGCTGAAGGAAAAGTGGAATTCCGAGAAGAGAAACTTTCTGTTTTAATTGAGAAAGCCCAGCCATTTGAGGAAGCGGCGAAAAACTCCGAAGAAAAAAAGCCCTCTTCAGCTGATTTTGATTTTGAGATAAGAATTCCTGCCAGGATTTCTCCTCAAAAGTTGGTTGAACTAAATAAACTTTTAAAACAAAATCAGGGAAAGGACAAGATTGCTTTGGTTTTTGTTGACAGTTTAGGTCGGGAGAAAAGAATGGTTCTCTCTTTTGGGGTAAATTATTGCCAAAAACTTCAGGAAGAAATAGAAAAAATCATTCAAGATTAAAATTGCCACTTGACAAAGGTTTTATAAACCTGCTATTCTGGAATCCCAGAGAAATCTGGGTTTTTTTATGGGAAAAAAAGTAATTTTAGCTTTCTCCGGCGGTCTAGATACCTCTTTTTCCGTTCCTTATTTAATTGATAAAGGCTATGAAGTTGTGACCATGACTGTTGATACAGGAGGCTTTTCTTCCTCAGAACTTAATCGTATTGCCAAAAAATCAAAAAAGCTTGGAGCAGTAAGACACTATCAGATTAACGGGAAAAAGGCGATGTTTAACAAGATTATTGCTTATATCATTAAAACTAACGGGCTATATGAAGGTTCTTACCCAAATATGTGTTCTGATAGATACATTATTGCCGAAGAGTTGGTAAAAATAGCAAAAAAAGAAAAGACAAAATTTGTTGCTCATGGTTCCTCGGCGATGGGTAATGATCAGGTTAGATTTGATGTTGCCCTAATGACGATTGCTCCCCAACTTGAAATTATTACTCCTATTAGAGAAACAGGGGGAGACAGAGAAAAAGAAAAAGAGTTTCTTGAAAAGAAAGGTTTTAAAGTAGACAAAATTAGCAAGAAATATACTGTAAATCAAAATATATTAGGAATTACTTATTCTGGCTCGGAAATAGACAATTTTGGTGAACCTGATGAAGAAATGTTTTTATGGACGAAACTTAAAAGAATAAAGCCAGAGTATCTGAAAATTTCTTTTTTTGAGGGGATTCCTGTTGCCATAGATGGGAAAAAAATCTCAGGTGAAAAAATCATTCAGTTTCTTAATAAAAAAGTAGGCGAGTTTGGCTTCGGAAGAGGTTATTATACAGGAGATTGTGTAATTGGCATTAAGGGGCATATTGTTTTTGAGGCACCAGGGATTTTAACCTTAATTAAAGCTCATTTAGCCTTGGAGCAACTTGTTTTGACTAAGCACCAGTTAACTATTGCCCAATTCATTAATCAGCAATTTACCGACCTTTTGTATTCTGGAAAATTTTATGAACCGGCAGTTGAGAATTTGAAAAAGTTTGTTGATTCCCAACAAAAAAGGATTTCCGGTGAGGTGGTCTTAAAACTTTCTCCAAATCAAGTTGAACCGGTAGAAATTAAATCTCCCTACTCTTTGATAAATCCCAAAATCGCCACCTATGCCCAAAAATGTAGCTGGACTCCTGATGACGCCCGTGGTTTTATTAAACTTTATGGTTTGCAAGGAAAAATAGCCCGGAGTATTTTAAAAAATGAGAATTGAAAATAATAATTTAATAGTCTACAGTGGTTCTGAAGCGGCTAAACTTAGTCAAAAAACTATTTTTTATTTTGCCAAGCAGGCTCATCGCCTGCTTTTTTTATATCCAAAAACAATGTTGATTAATACCCCGGGAGAAATAGCTAATTTTATTAAGGATGGCCGGGCGGTGTTGTTGGTTAATAAAAATAAATCAGAGGAACTTATTGCCTACGCTCGCCTTCATTTATGGCCAGGTTTTAACCAGCGCAATCAAAGATTATTTGAATTTCGAAGTTGGGTTGTTAAACCAAATTATCTTCATCAGGGATTTGGGGCTTATATCCTTTGCCAAACGATTGCTTTGGGAAGGGGTTTAGATTTAAATTCTCAAATTGTAGCCGTAGTCGAAAAAAGCAGCCAAAGAGCCTTAAAAATTCTTCAGGTTGCCGGAGGGAAAATTCTTAACAAAGAAGAATGGCCGAAAAACCTAAAAATTGTTCTCCAAGAAGGTAAAGCAAAAGTAAATGTATTAGATGTTACTAGAATTAATAACTTTTTAGAATCTGTAAAAGGCTCGGTGGTCCAAATGAAATTTTCAAAAAGAAGAAAGAAAAATATTTTATTGTCTGTTGGTCGGATAGCTAATAAAAAATACCTTTTCCCTTTTATTAAAGAACTTTTTGAAACAGGAGGGTTTAAGTTTTACGCCACAGAAAAAACCCACAAGTTTTTGAAAGAGAGAGGCATTCCTACAAAAATGCTTTTTAAAATAAGTCAAGAAAGAAGTTTTCCTAATATCCGCGACTTTATTGAAGAGAAATATCTTGATTTGGTGATTAATATTCCCACCAATCGCAGTTTGAAAAAAGAAATAACTGATGGTCGGATTATTCGTCGGCTAGCAGTTGAAAACGAAATTCCCCTTATCACTGAAGTAACTGTGGCTGAAGATTTAATTAAAAAGTTAGTAAGAGAGTATAAATGAAAAACTCAATTTTGATTAAAAATATAAGTTACCTGGTAACCATTGATAAAGCCAGAAGAATTTTAAAAAATGTTTCTTTGTATTGCGAGGATGGGAAAATAAAAGAAATTGGTTCAAAAAGAAAAAAGGCTAAAATCACCATCGATGCTAAAAACATGGTTTTACTTCCTGGGCTGATTAATACCCATCATCACTTATTTCAGACTCTTTTTAGAGGAATAGATAAATTGAAAAAACAGGAAATTATTCCCTGGATTAAAACTTTAAGCGAATTGGCCTATAATTTAAATGAAGAGGCAGTTTATTATGCCTGCCTGATCGGTTTAGGAGAACTTGCTCTTTCTGGGAGTAGTACCTGTGCTGATTTTCTTTATTTATATCCTGCGGGAAGAAAAAAAATATTTGAGGCAACAATTAAAGCCGCCAAAGATATTGGTTTAAGATTTGTGCAAGTAAGAGGCTATATTCAAAAAGAAAATGCTGGTCTTTGGCCAGATTTCATTACCGAGGAAAAAGAAGAAATTCTTGAAGAGTCAGAAAGGGTAATAAGAAAATACCACGATAATGATGATTTTTCGATGTGTCAGGTGGCCCTTGGACCTTGCGGTTATTATTCAACTTCCGAGGAACTTTTGAGAAAAATCAGCTTATTGGCAAGAAAATATCGTGTGCGGCTTCATACCCATTTTGGAGAAACGCCCGGCGAAAGAATTTCTTTTTTAAAAAGGGCTAAATTTTTGGGTAAAGACGTGTGGTTAGCTCATGCTGTTTATCTTCAACCTAAAGAGATTAGACTTTTGGCAAAAACTGATACGCGAATTTCCTATTGTCCTTATTGCAATACCGCCAAAAAGAGGGTTGCCCCGATAATTCAAATGGCAAAAGCGGGAATTAAAATTGGCATCGGTGTTGACGGCAGTGCTAGCAATGATTCCTCTAACTTATTGGTTGAGGCAAGGTTGGGAGGGCGCCTTCAGGGATTAAATCAGGAAGAAGAAGGTGTTTCTTATTTACGAGGCAGCCAGATTTTAGAAATGTTAACCCTGGGAGGAGCAGCTTGTTTGGGAAGAGAAAAAACTTTGGGAAGTATAGAAGAAGGAAAAGCAGCTGATTTTGTCTTAATAAGGCTGGATAATAAGGTAGAGTGTGCCGGGGCAGTTTCTAATCCTTTGGAGGCAATTTTTCATACTGCCTTAACAAAGGTAGATTATCTTGGAGTAAATGGAAAAATAATTGTGAAGAATGGTAAATTAATGACAGTAAATTTAGAGAAATCAGTTACTCGCTTAAATTATTTAGCAAAAAAAATAATTAAAAAAGCGGAGAAAAAATTGGGTTATTCTTTAAGTTTAGGTTGGGTGCCATTTTTAAAATGTTAAAAACTTTATTCAGACCAGTTTATGTTCCCGGCTCTTCTCCAAAAAACGAAAAGCAAGAGAAAAATTTTAAATTTCCAACCCTAAAGGAGATTTTTCAATATCCAATTTCCGAGGTAGAAATTTTTCCTACTCGTCAATGTGCTGAAAATTGTGTTGGTTGTAGTGTTCCTACTCAAATCCGCTGGGGACAAGAAACAAGAATGCCAGTTGAATGGTGGATAGATTTTATCAAAAATATGGCAAGAAGAGGCGTTAACTATATTATGATTATGGGGGGAGAACCGACTACTTATCCGGGGATAGAAAAAATTATTAAAATTTTAGCTGAATTAAAACAGGAAAAAAAGATAAACGGGGGAATTTTTACTGATGGAATCCCTTTATGCCGAAACCCTCAACGGCTTGAATTTCTTATTGCCAACGGACTTTTAGAAATAACTACTCATTCAAGCGTTGATTTTTTGGTAGAAAAAGAGCCTCTCTTGGAAGAGGGGAAAAAGGTTATTACCAGTCGCCATCATAAAGCTTTTTATGGTTTGGAAATTTTGCAGATTCTTAAGAAAAAAGGGGCTAGGGGAGTAGTAGCTAATACGGTGGTAATGCCTGATAATCTTGACCAAATTATTCCTCTTTATAGAAAGTGCGAGGCCGAAGGAATAATAATGACCATTGTTCCTTTTCAATGGCAATGTCATCTTTATCAAGGAAGAGAAAAATCCTCGTTTACTAATTACTTAACGGATAAACATATTCTCAAACTAAAAAAGATTGTAAATTTTATCCTCAAAAATGAGAAAGATAAAATAGAAAAAGGGGAAGAAAGAACGGTTTTAAATTCCTCAAGATTCCTACGGGCAATACCAACTTTAGGAGTAGCTCAACCGGTGAATTGTAATAATTTTGCCGGACCCCCTGGAGTTTTTGCTGTTTTACCTGATGGAACATTTCGCCATTGTCCAGTAGTAACTAAATTGGAAGATGTTTGGAGGTGTCCTGGCTGCCATTATGGCTTTAGAGATAGAAACCCAAAATTTGAAAATTACCTTGAGGCAATGGGAATTTTTGATGACCCGGAAGGGAAAGACTTTCCTAATATAGTACATCAAATATAAACAATGTTTAAAATTGAAAATTTAAAAGGAGTTGTTGACTCTCATTTTCATATAGGGGTTGGCAACCCTCCTTTTGACGGTTTTATTAGGAGAGGGCTAAATCTTAAGAGTCTAACTAGCCTTTCCTTAAAAACAGGAGTAGTATTTCTCCCTAAAATGCATTTTGGTAGTTTAATTGAACCGGTGGCAAAGAAGGGGAAAGTTTTGATTTTTCCCTCTTTAACCTTAAATTCTAAAACGAATGGTTTTAATCCAGAATTAATAAAAAAATCAGCAGAAAAAGTTTCCCCGGTAAGGTTAGCTGTTTTTTTTCCCACCATAGAAGCAGAAACTCATTTGTTGAATATTGACAAGCCGTGGTTTTCTTTATTTAAACCCAAAAAAAATGCTCCACAATGGCAAAAGGAAAAATTTGTTGCCTACTACCAAATTTGGAAAAGGAAAGGAGGAATTAAAGTCTTAGATAAAAAGGGAAATTTATTACCGGAAGTAAAAAAAACAATAAAGATAATTAAAGAAACTGGCAGTTTTTTGCATACGGGTCATTTAGGAGGAGAGGAAGTAAAGAAAGTGGTGGAAGAGGCGATTGAGCAAAAATTAGAATTAGTTATTACTCACGCCAATGCCCGAACAAGTAAAATAAAATTAAAAACCCTATTGGATTTAATAAAATCAGCTAAAAAAAGAGGGGTAAAAATTTGGATAGAACTTTGCGCCGCTACCTGGATATGCGGCTTAAAGGGAGCATATTCAATTAAAAAAAGCTTTGTTGACTGGATAAGGGCTTTGGGGGCGGAGAATTGTATTTTGTCTTCCGACGCTAATGGTTTGGAACCAAACAGAAAAAATAAGCAAACTAATGCTTTTGATATTCCTAAAGAAGTATCTTTAAAAACACCTTTGGATTGGTTAGAATATTTTGTTAATCTTTTGATTAAAGAGGGAATAAAAGAAGAAGAGATAAAAGAAATGTTAATTTATAACCCCCAAAAGCTTTTAAAAATTAAAATTGATGAGGAAAATAAAAGTTAAAACTTATTTACCAGAAAGTGGGTTGCCTAAACATATTGTTAAAAGAGACTCTGGGTTATGGGTTGAGGAAAAAATAATCGCCGAGGGTTCGGCTGGGCCCTATGATGTTTTGTGGGATTTTGGCAAAAATTTAGCCAGCACCAGGGATGTTGTTCCTCTCCAAGAAAGATTTAGGGAAAATACCGAAAATATTATTTTTTTAGGGCTAGTTGATGAGCAAATTAAAAATGCCTTAGAGGCAAATACCAGGTTAGTAAACAATCACGAAGCTAATCCTGATAATCCGGAGCAAAGATTTGCTTACCAGCAAAATTTGGCCAAAGTTTATCGGATATTAGTTGGAAAAACATTGGAATTTGCCGGTGTTGATGCTGTTCTTTTTCCTCCGAAAAGAGGGGGGGAGTTGGTAGCTAAATTTTTTGAAATTTATGGTGATTTTCCTTCGGAAAAGATTGCTGACTATACCTTAAAAAGAATTGTTCTTAATGATGGCTCTATTTTGGCTGGGGTAAGAGATATTAATTTTTGGCCGGCAATCACCACGGGAATAACAATCATTTTTGCAGATGATTGCCTGGCTTCTTTTATTTCCGCTTATGCTACTTTGGATTGGGCTCGTCAAAAAACAAACAAACAACCCTTTCGACTAGCAGCCTGTGTTTCGACCGCCACTCAAAGAGGAGTGGAATGGCTTTTGCGGGCCGCTAGTAACTTCGGTTATAAGGAAATTAAATTTATTGGTGGGCTTCCTATTTTTGGAATGACGGAGGAATATTATTTACTTCGCTTGCCAGATGAAGGGTTTTCCCCAGGTACTTATGCGGTTGGTGATATGGGTTTATGGACAAGGGCTTTACCGGAAAAATTTAATCATAAAGCTCCTTGGAATGTTGGTCGGAAACCAGAAGGTTAAATTATGAAAAAGAAATTTATTTTTGTATCTGGAGGGGTAATTTCTGGTTTAGGAAAGGGGATTACTACCGCCTCAATTTCCCTTCTTTTGAAATCCTGCGGATTTAAAGTATTGCCGGTGAAGTGTGATATGTATTTGAATTTAGATGCGGGGACGATGAATCCCCTGGAACACGGAGAAATTTTTGTTTTGGATGATGGGATGGAGTGCGATCAGGACTTAGGGCATTATGAGAGGTTTTTGGGAGTAAATTTGACCAAAGAAAGTTATATCACTAGCGGGCAAATTTATAAAACGGTTTTGGATAAAGAAAGAGAGCTGGAATATGGGGGAAAGTGCGTTGATGCTTATTTGCACATTCCTCAAGAAATTGTTCGCCGGCTGGAGCTGGCAGGAAAAAAGGCAGAAATCGTTGTTGTTGAATTTGGAGGAACGGTAGGGGAATATCAAAATATTATGTTTTTTGAAGCAGCCCGGCGGATGAAAGTTAAATATAAAGAAAATATTTTGTTTGTTCATGTTGGTTATCTCCCAACCCCTGGTTTTTTAGGAGAAATGAAAACAAAACCTCTTCAACAATCTGTCTGGGCCTTAAATTCTTTAGGAATCCAACCGGATATTATTATTTGTCGGGCAGAAAAAGAAGTTGACCAACGCCGACGGGAAAAAATTGCCTTTGCTAGCTCATTGGAGTTTGAAGATATTTTTGCTAATCCTGATGTGGAGACGATTTATGAAGTGCCGCTTATTTTAGAAGAACAAAAAATCACCAAAAAAATTCTGGAAAAACTAAGAATGAAGCCACGAAAGAAAAATCTTTTTGAATGGCGACAATTGATTAAAAAAATTAAAAAAATTAAAAAAGAAGTAAAAATTGCCATTGTTGGTAAATACTATACCTCAGGAGATTTTTCACTGGAAGATTCTTATGTGAGTGTGGTGGAGGCGATTAAACATGGAGCTTGGGCAAATAATGTTGCCCCAAAAATTTTATGGTTTGATTCGGAAAAAATCGAAAAAGAGGGAATTCCGGAAAAGCTTAAAGAAGCGGGGGGAATCATTGTTCCTCAAGGATGGGGAAGCCGGGGAGTAGAAGGGAAAATTATGGCGGTAAAGTATGCCAGAGAAAATAAAATCCCATATTTAGGGCTTTGTTTTGGGATGCAAATGGCAGTAATTGAATTTGGAAGAAATGTGTTGGGATTGAAAGGAGCGAATTCAACTGAGGTTAATCCCCAAACTCCCTATCCGGTAATTCATATTATGCCGGCGCAGGAAGAATACTTACGGAAACGGCAGTATGGAGGGACGATTCGCTTGGGAGCCTGGCCGTGTAAATTAGCAAAAGGAAGTTTATTGAGGAGAGTATACAGTCAAAATTTAAAATTTAAAATTAAAAATTTAAAATTGATATATGAGCGACACCGACACCGTTATGAATTTAATAATAAATACCGAAAACAATTTGAGAAGGCGGGAATGAAATTTAGTGGGCTTTCACCGGACGGAAAATTGGTAGAGGCAATTGAACTCCCCAACCACCCATTTTTTGTTGGAACCCAATTTCATCCAGAATATAAATCTTGGCCTTTACAACCCCATCCTCTGTTTGTAGAATTTATTAAAAATGCAATTTTACACTCTTAAACTTTGTGGTTTAACTCGAAAACTGCCAATTGTTGCTTTAGGACCAAAAATTAAAATCGCCTCTTTTAATTTGTTGGGAGACGGAGAATTAGTAGAAAAAGTAGCTAAAAGATTAGAAAAAGAGATTAAAAAATTTGAGTTCGATTATCTTGTGGGTCCTGAAGTAAAAGTCGTTCCCTTACTCCAGGTTTTATCTCAAAGAGTTAATAGACCTCGTTATATTGTCCTTCGCAAAAATATTATGGGTTATATGATTAGGCCAATTTCTGTTCGCTCAAAACCGACTTTAGTTTTAGACGGGAGAGACGCAGAGATTTTACGTCATAAACGGGTGATAATTATTGATGATGTTGTTTCTACCGGCCGTACTATTAGAATTGTGAAGGAATTAATGGAAATGGTTGGGGCAAAAGTCGTTGGGGTAGTGGCGGTTTTAAAACAAGGACAAGAAAAGATTAGCATGAATGCCCCTTTTGTTTTTTTAGGTAAATTGCCTATTTTTGAATCTTGACAGCTCTCCTAAAAACTTGATAGTCTAAAGATGACAGAATAATAACCTCTGTGTCCGGAGGAAAAAAAATAAAATGGCAAGAAAAGAAGATATTAGCTATCTTCCAAAAGAGGTTCTTCTTCAAGAATATCTTCGGAGTTTAATTTTAAACCAAGGAAAAATTAAAGAAAACGGAATTCTTGATGTTACCGCTTTTTTAAATCACCAAATTGACCCTCTTCTAATGAGAAGCTTGGGCGAGGTAATCGCTGAAAAATTTCGGAACTATTCAGCAACAAAAATTTTAACCGCCGAAAGTTCCGGTATCGCCCCTGCCTTAGGGACAGCAATGGCATTGGGGATACCCTGTATTTTTGCTAAAAAAGCACTTCCAGTAACCCTCGGAAAAACTTATCAAACATCGGGAGAATCTCATACAAAAGGGATGAAGGTTGCCTATTTCGTAGACACACGGGTTTTAGGTCCTGAGGATAAGGTGTTGATTGTTGATGATTTTTTAGCAAGTGGAGGAACGATTAGGGCTTTAGTAGAAATCTGCCAGCAAGCAAATGCCTGTGTGGTAGGGATTGCCACCGCCATTGAAAAATCTTTTGAAGGTGGACGCCAGTCTTTAGCCAGATATAATATCCCTATCTATTCAGTAGTAACAATTACCAGTATGGATGAAAATACCGGAGAATTTACATTCAGTGAAGACTAAAAATTTTATTAAAAAAACAATAAAAGAAATTAAAAATGTTGTCGGAAAAAACCAGGCAGTGGTTGCCTGTTCGGGTGGGGTAGATAGTACTGTCTGTGCAATTTTAGCCCATCAGGCTTTGGGAAGTAGACTTTTGGC
>Ga0209102_1000383_pt1 | contig 29903 bp, 22 predicted proteins | sample ConPoolayeHmetaG_FD_185483 | JGI IMG/M metagenome (GOLD analysis project Ga0209102, IMG submission 185483) | Hot spring microbial mat communities from California, USA to study Microbial Dark Matter (Phase II) - Cone Pool mat layer H metaG... ...
CAATGCTTGCAAAATTGTCGTCTGTAAGAACCATGTCCGCGGTTTCTTTCGTAACATCAGTGCCCGTAATACCCATTGCTACACCTATCTCAGCCGCTTTCAAAGCTGGTGCATCGTTGACGCCGTCACCAGTCATGGCTACAATATGTCCTTTACGCCTAAGGGATTCGACTATTCGGTATTTATGAGTTGGAGATACACGGGCAAAAACCGAAATATTTTCTATAACGTCGTCTAAATCATCGTCATTCATATTGTCCAGTTCTGCTCCGGTCAAAACTTTCGATCCAGGTTCCACAATTCCAATTTCTTTAGCAATGGCTTCTGCTGTTAGCTTATGATCTCCCGTCGCCATGATAACCTTAATTCCTGCTCTTTTGCAAAGTTGTACAGCTTGCTTTGCCTCCGGCCTTGGCGGGTCAATCATTCCTGTAATGCCCACAAAAACCAACTTTGTATGTTTCCGCCTAATGTTTTCCTTAAAGACCTCAAGATCGTCCGGCTCTATGATTTTATATGCTATGGCAAGCACTCTAAGCGCCTCGCTGGCCATTTCAGTGCTAACTTTGAGAAGTCCCTCCCTCTCTTTCGGCGACAACTTTTTTATTTCACCATCTACTAAGATGTCTGAGCACATTTCTAAGATTGTTTCAGGTGCTCCTTTTACGTAAACTCTCAAATTTTCCTCAGAAGATTTGTGAAACGTAACCATGTATCGTTCTTTCGCATCAAACGGAATCTCATCTACGCGTGGTAACCGTGCTTCCAACTCTTCTTTGTTGAAGCCTGCTTTTTCTGAAACAACTACTAACGCGCCCTCTGTTGGGTCTCCGTATATTTCCCAACGATATCCATCTGTCTTATGCTGCCTAAGCCTGGCATCGTTACAAAGTGCAGCGATTTCAAGCAAAAGGCTTAGAGTATTATCCTTTTTTGGGTCTATTGGAACACCGTTTATTTCAAATAAGCCCTCTGGAGCAAAGCCCACGCCAGTTACCTTAACCATTTTATTATTTACGAATATTTTTTGGACTGTTAATTGGCTGGTTGTCAAGGTTCCCGTCTTATCCGTGACAATCACTGTGGCTGAACCTAAGGTGTCTACTGCTTGTAGCTTTCGTATAATGGCGTTGCGTTTTGCCATTCTGTTAACTCCAACAGCCAAAGTTATTGTCATAACAGCAGGTAGTCCTTCTGGAATGGCTGAAACAATTGCGGCTAAAGCAAAAAGAAAAGTTTGATAAAACTCAAACCCACGTGTAAGACTAACCATCAGTATCAAGCTGCCAGTAATCAGTGCAAAAAGCCCTAATTTTTTACTCAGATCCGACGCGCCCTTTTGAATAGGAGTTTCGGCCTTTTCAGTTTCTTTTATAAGTTCAGCGATCTTGCCAATTTCCGTTTTCATGCCTGTTGCAACAACAACAGCTTTACCTCTTCCTTGAGTTACTATAGTTCCTGAAAAAGCCATGTTTTTCCTATCCGCTACAGGCAGATTCTTATCAAGCGGCTCGATTGTTTTCCTCACCGGAGTTGATTCGCCAGTGAGCATTGACTCGTCAATTTCAAGATTTATTGCTTCAAAAATACGAGCATCTGCAGGAACTTTGTCTCCAGCATCTAAAAGAATTATATCTCCAGGAACTATTTCCCTTGCCTTAACGCGTATCTCGATGCATGTTCCTTTTTCAGGGCAGTCTCGGATTACGTCTGCTTCTGGGGCTGCTAATGATTTTAGAGCTTGAAGAGCCGCCTCAGCTTTGTATTCTTGAAAGAACCCAATTGACGTGTTAAAGGCGATTACAACAGCCACAACTATCGTATCAATTATTTTGCCAACAAGAAAAGAAATTAGCGCTGCTGCAAAAAGTACTCCGACTAATGGATTTTTAAGCTGATGAAACAGCAAAGCCAGCTTTGTTATCCTTTTTTCTTCTTCCAGTTCGTTTGGTCCATACTCGATTAATCTTTTTTCCGCTTCAACCGTTGTTAATCCGCGTACGCTGGTTTTAAGGTTCTTAAATATTTCTTCAACAGACAGGGCATGCCAAATGTCTTCTTCTGTCAAGCCGATCTCCTCTTCTTTTTATAAAATCGCTTTATTAAAATTTTTCCTTCATGGATGCCTTGTAGATTTCTGTATTTATTCTGCAGCCTTTCTCCATGTGCGCGCGCCTGCTCTCGGAAGCTGACAACTTCACGAGAGCCAACGACAACTGTTTCTCCATAGCCGTGGCTTCTAGGCTTACTATGCCGAATGGTTCGTAGGCAGAGGGAAATATACGGACATCTGCGGCAGCATAATGTAGTATTCTCTCGTCTTCAGTACAAATTCGAATCTGTAGATAACTTTATCCTTTATTCAAGTCTGTTTGCAGTTTCAATTATGTCTTTTTGCTTTAAGCCTTTATCCAAATGACAAGTTTAGTTTTAGGGCATTCTTCCAGAAGCATGAGCATTGCTTACATCAGGTTTTGACGCTTTTCACCCACGTAAGTCTTCCAACAAAGAGATCAGTTTTCGTCAGATTCTATGCCATATCTCTTGCGAAGCGCCTCTACATCCTCGGGTTTGCAAGTCTTCGGATTGTAACCTTCTGGATCTACACTATTCCACACAGCGTTTATTTTTGACAGGGACCATCTATGCCAGATGTAAGCTCAAGATTAAAAGCATTATAAGAGGTGGTGAGAAAGTTTATAGGCAGGTTGCTCGCATTTATGAAACGAATATGGAGGAGTTGAATGGTGTCTAAACTAAAAGAGTATTCTGGGATGACTAGGAGCAAATTGATGGGGTATACTTTAATCGCGCTTGTGATTCTTTCGGTTATATCCAGTATTATTTGGTGGCCAGTTAACCAGTCAGGCTGGTCATTAGGGTTAACGGTTGCTTTGACCTGCATTATTTCAGTTGGAGTCGCCGTAGCTCTCGACTATCTGCTTTCACTCATAATGAAGAGCAAAGGACCTGTAAACACAATGTCTGCAACAGTTTTTGGCATGATTGTCGCCCTTTCATATTCATTTGGTATTCCTAGAGCAGCGAGAAGCGAATTGTCGCCACTTACAGCCCCTGAAGCGTTTGTTTATGTAGCGGTAATCGTTGCGGTGGGAATGATAATATTCAAGAAACTTCAAAGTTTGCTTGGTAGAAAATATGTAAATCCAGCCGCAGCAGCAAAACTTTTGGTTTTACTTCCCTTCGTTCATGACATCTTATTGCCAAGAGCTCATGCAAGAACGGTGCTTACAGCTCCTCTTACTTATGAAGGAACCAATTCCTTTGCAAGCTTTTTGCAGTCTTGCTATGGTAACCCTGTTCTTGTAAGACAAGGAGCCTACACGCTTCCACCCTCGCCGGCAGATTTATTTTCAACACTGCTGCTAACCAAGTATCATGGTTGGCCAGGCGGAGCTTCAAGCTTCGCTGTTATTATCGTTGGAATAGGCCTTTTCTTGGTTGCGCGTAGATACATAAAGTGGCGAATAACACTATCGTATCTTGCAACTGTTACGGTAATGTCTCTAATTCTGACCGCAGTTTATGGAGGAGAGGCGTTTCTACGTCTCGGTTTTCACTTATTTATTGGAAGCTCAATTTTCTTAGCTTTTTTCATGGCCACTGACCCCGCAACCACTCCATTAACGGGTTTGGGACAAGGAATATTTGGGTTAGGATTAGGCATAATAACAGTCTTGATACAAACCTACATGAACTTTCTTGGAGGCTCTTTTATAGCGTTACTAATAATGAATCTAACCTCGCCACTCTTGGACAAGGTGGGATTACCTGAACCAACCGAAGCAAAAAGAGAACTGAAACTTCCAAAAGCTCAACGGTTTGAAACCATTAAAGTTGCTCAATGCATACGATGCGGAGCATGTATAGCTTTCTGTTGCCACAACTTGAGCCCGATTCAAATAAAGGAAGCATTTGATAATGAAAACATGGAAATGATAAGGAAACTTCGAGCAGACCTCTGTGACGGTTGCGGACACTGCAGTTATGTCTGTCCAGCGAGAATTGATTTAAGAAGCTTCGTGCTTAAAGCTAAAGCATCGCTACGAGCTGCGAAATGAAGAGTGCCACGCCAGTTCAATTGAAACTTAAAAAGCCGAAACGATATTGTCTTGTAGAACAGAAGAGTAAGGCAGTTGCTTTGCGATTGCCTAAATCCTTTTGGCATAAAAAGAGCTTGCAATCTTCTATGAAGACTCCACGCAGCATCTTCATTCCTACAATCCCTTTACAAACTGCTACCGATTATCGTTGAAGCAATTATTGCGACTGCAATAATTACCAGTGTCTCTAGAAGGGTTATTTTCCAAGGCACTCGCGTTTTTTTAGTGCGGTAGTGAACAAGGAAAACTGATATTGTAACTCCAACAATGACAATTGCTAGAGTAAAGCCGAAAGGTTGTGGCAGAGTTAAGAAAGCCGCTATCGGTATAATACCTGCCAGAAAGGTTGTAGCACTACAGACTAAAGCTGCCAAAAGATTTGACTTGGTTATCTCGTTTCCTAAGATAGCGAATAGATGTTTAATAATCCTCAATGATTTAATTCGCTCTTCTTTGTCTGGGATGTCACGTAAGCTATAGTCCATCAAGGCTTTGAGAACAAGGAGGTCCGCTACATCTTCAGTTTTTCCACCTAACATAAAGCTTGAAAAATTTGATACAGCCGCAGCTGTCACGGTTAGAACAGCGGCAAATAATGCCATTTGCGCTGGTAAACTAGTTAGGAAAGCTGAAAGAATAACCATAAGGCCAGTGATGGTGCCGTCGGTTAATCCAGCCACGAACTCAAGCACTGGTTCTCTCTTTATCAACAGACTTCTCCATCCCTTACTCAATCGGTTACCTTCCGCAGTAAACTCAAAGTTACCATAGTGTTCTATTAAAAGACCCTCAGATACCATCTGTCGTAATGCTTTATCTATTTCATCCATTCCAATTGCAATCTTGGTTGCCAGATACTCCTCCAATTTTTTCTTAAGTAAAGATTTTGTGAACTTGGTCTCTTTTCTAAAGCTTAACAAAATAATGAGTCTTATGACATCTGGTAATTCTTGTACTTCAAATGACAACCTAGTAAGTAGAGGGCACGCGCGCTATATAAATTTTCCTTAATGTAGTACTACCGAACAAATGTGCGTTAAAAAATGAAACAATGAGTAGAATGAGACGTAATGTGGTTGCAAAGAATTTAATTAATCTTAAAGGAGTTAACATCACGCATACTTGTCTTAAAGACATGCATAACACAGTATATCTTGAAGGAAGAATTTTACCTAAACACAGGATTGACGCGCGCCGCGAGCGGGAAAATCGTGAGGAAAGTTTATATGCAGGTTGCTTGCATTTACGAAACGAATATGGAGGAGCGCGCGCTAATACCTGAGATGAAGAATGAGTTTGGATTATGGGCATCGTCGATTTTGGGAACGGTGATGGCACTCATTGCGATTCTAATGATAAACAAGTATTCAGAAAAATTTGAGGTTGAGGAAAAACCTTGTCTTTAAGAATTGGTAAACTTCTAGGCGTACCCGTTAAACTTCACTTTACACTAATTCTTAGCGTTTTTCTTATTGCTTGGACTCTTGCCGGAGGTTATTTACCTTCGGAATATCCCGGATTATCTTCAACAACCTACTGGTTAATCGGCGTAATAAGCGCTGTTACGCTTTTCATCTCTGTTTTGCTTCATGAATTGGCGCATTCATATATGGCTAAGAAAAATGGTTTACCAGTAAGACGTATCGTTCTCTTTATTTACGGTGGCGTATCGGAAATTGAAGAAGAGCCGAAAGAAGCCAGTCTCGAATTTAAAGTAGCCTTGGTTGGACCCTTAACCAGCTTTGTAATTGCCCTAATTTTATGGTTTTTAAAGGATCCAGCAAGCGTCTTTGGAGTTCTAGCTGTTGCACCCCTAGAATATGGAGCTTACATCAACCTGTTATTAGGCGGGTTTAACTTGCTTCCTGCATTTCCCCTCGACGGCGGACGAATTCTAAGGGCAGGGATTTGGCACTGGAAGAAGAACCTTGTGCAAGCGACTAGAATCGCAACCAGAGTTGGAATTTTCTTTTCTTACGTGCTAATTTTCTGGGGTTTCTTTTTTATGTTCGGAGGGGTATTTATTGGAGGATTATGGTTTATACTGATTGGATGGTTTCTGAAAAGTGGAGCTGAAACAAGCTACAGACAGACTGTTATAAGTGAAGCTTTAACAGACGTTTTAATACGGGACATAATGACCCGCGAGGTTCACACAGTTACCCCTGAAGCATCCATTATGGACGTTGTAGAAACCCATTTTATGAGATACAAGCATGGAGGATTCCCGGTGGTAGAAGACCTCAAATTACTTGGTCTTATTACACTTCAAGACATAAGAAAAGTTCCTAAGGAAAAGTGGCAAGAAACCAAAGTAAGCCAAGTCATGACGCCATGTGAAAAGCTTATATGCATAGGCCCCAATGAAACCGCAGTAGACGCCCTTATGAAAATGTCAAAACATAATGTAGGGCGACTTCCAGTTCAAGAGAACGGAAAGCTTATCGGTATAATAACTCGCAGTGATATTCTACACGCAATTCGAATTAAAACGGAATTAGGAGGGTAAAAAATGATGGTGAACGTAAACATGCTCCTTGGGAAAACTGTAGTAGGTGACGATGTCCGATTGGTTGGCAACGTCACTGACATAGAAGCAAAGCTGCTACCGAAATAGCAAATCGCCTACTTACATGTAAGCTTAACAGAAGAGACTACCAGAGAACTTGGATACAAGAAGCCTTTTTCTCGGATCATTAGAAGTTTTAATACCAATATCCATCGTCAAAGCTGTAGGAGACATGGTCTCATTAGACAAGAAAACTGCTGAACTAAAAGATATAGTGGAACCTCCCAAAAAATAAACAAATATCTTCACTGGCTTAAGCTCCTTTTAAGCGCTGAATTTGTTCACTTATGTAGGCTACATTCAACGTAAACTTTCAGCGCACGCAAAGTTACGAGGCGAAAATAAATTCTCCAAGATATAGTTTAACAAGCTCATTTCCTTTTCAACCATTTATGATGAAAGCATTTCTGCCAGACGATATAGTTGCCCATTTATATTCTTCTTTTGTTGCCATGAATAATCTAAATCTACCGAAACTATTTTTCCGCCTTTAACTCCAACCATTCTCTTTTTTTCTCCTTTCAGTAGAAGCTCTACTGCGTGTACTCCAAATTGGTTGGCAAGGATTCTGCTTTGCGCTGTGGGCGCTCCTCCTCTCAAGGTATGTCCAAGAATTGTTAGGCGAACATCATATCCAGTTCGCCTCTTTATTTCATTAATGATTAGAGGAGAATCGCCAGCACCTTCAGCCATGACAATTATCTCTGATGTTTTCCCCTTTTTGCGGCCTTCTTTAAGTTTTTTACAGATAGTTTCTATGTCAAATTTTAACTCTGGTACGAGAATAAATTCTGCTCCTTCAGCAAACCCTACTGCAAGAGCTAGAAAACCACTTTTTCTTCCCATCACTTCCACAACGAATACTCGCTCATGGGATGTTGCAGTGTCGCGAATCCTGTCGATTGCGAATAGAGCAGTGTTGACAGCAGTGTCAAAACCTATAGTGGTTTCAGTTCCAGCGACATCATTATCGATGGTTGCAGGAACCCCTATCACGGGTATTCCGCTGGCTTTGTAAATTTCGCTTGCTCCTCTAAAGGAGCCATCTCCCCCGATTACTATGAGGCCATCGATTTTTTTAGTCTTCAAGTTGTCAGCGGCTTTATTAATCCCTTCTTCCGTTTTTATTTTTTCACAGCGGGCAGTCTTTAACACTGTTCCTCCGCGGTTAATTATTCCGCTAACAGAACGTGCATTTAAAGGACGCATTTTTCCCTCAATAAGTCCAGCGTATCCCCGTTCTATTCCTACAACTTTCAATCCGTTGAATATGGCGGTTCTAACTACAGATCGGATTGCTGCGTTCATTCCCGGAGCGTCGCCGCCAGCTGTTACAACACCAATTTTCTGCATTGCTAATCGCCCTGTTAACAAACACCTGCAGCCTTAAATCTCTTCCTTTTTGGCTTGGCTCATACTTTGACGACAAAAACATCACCCTTTCACCTTTTTTCTAACGAGCTTTCTTAATTCGTCAGCTATGAAGACGGAGCTTGAAACAAGCATCATGATTGTCCAATCCAATGCCGAGAGCGGCTCGGTTTGCAGGGCTAGTTGGAAGAGGGGCAGCGTCGTCGCCATTATTTGCAGGGAGACTGAGGCGGCGATGGCTGCGAAAAGATACTTGTTTTTGAAAAACCCTATTTTGAACACGGATTTAGTTCTAGAGCGGCAGTTCAGCGCGTTGAAAACCTGAAACATCGCCATCGTTGTGAAACCCAGGGTCCGCGCGCGCGTCAAGTGCCCGTTAATCCATTCTGCCTTGAAAAGCCATAGGGTTCCCGCAGCCATGAATAATGATATGTAAAGCGTGTTTAACAGAATATCCCTGTTGATTATCTTCTCGTCGGGTTTTCTCGGAGGTTGATCCATAACGTCCTCCTCCTTAGGTTCCATCGCTAGAGTCACGTCGAGCAGCCCGTCGGTGACTAGGTTAACCCAAAGGATTTGAACAGGAGTAAAAAGGATGGGTGCATCCGGCAGGAGGAAAAGGGCGGTGAATATCGTGACTATCTCCCCCAGGTTCGTGGAAACTAGGTATTTAACGACTTTCCTAATGTTTTCAAACACCACCCGGCCCTCCTCCACCGCATTAACGATGCTGGCGAAATTATCATCAGTCAAAACCATGTCGGCAGTCTCCTTCGTAACATCAGTCCCGGTTATGCCCATCGCAACTCCAACATCCGCAATCTTTAAAGCCGGCGCATCATTCACCCCATCGCCGGTCATAGCCACCACGTGTCCCTTTCGTCTTAGCGACTGGACTATCCTATGCTTATGTATAGGAGAAACTCTTGCAAAAACCGCAACTTCCTCGGCCACAACATCCAGCTCGCTGTCGCTCATCTGATCAAGCTCCGCACCCGTCAGGACTTTCAAGCCTGGCTTCAGAATGCCGAGCTCGCTTGCAATAGCCTGCGCCGTAAGCCTATGGTCTCCGGTCACCATAACGACCTTAATGCCTGCCCTATCGCAAAGCTGCACCGCAGTTTTCGCCTCCGGCCTAGGAGGGTCTATCATTCCAACAAGGCCGATAAACACCATACTGGGTTTAGCATGAATATTTGATTTGAACCCCTCCAACTCTTTATCATCTATTTCTCGATATGCAATCGCGAGAACCCTCAGGGCGTTACCAGCCATACGGCGGGCAACCTCAAGAATCTCTTCTTTTCTCTCCTCCGACAAATCTTTAGCCTCTCCATTTTCTAGACATTGTGAGCACATTTCCAGTATGGCTTTAGGTGCACCCTTAGCGAAAGCAATCAAACCATTCGACGAAGTAGCCTTCTTGTGAAACGTAACCATGTATCTTTTTTCAGGTTCAAAAGGTATCTCGTCCACACGTGGATAGAGCTCCTCCAGCTCCTCCTTTCTCATACCGGCCTTGGCTGATGCAACTACCAATGAGCCTTCAGTCGGGTCTCCGCGAATTTCCCATCGGAATCCGCCGTCAATCTCATGCTGTATTAAAGAAGCATTATTGCAAAGGGCGCCCGCCTGAAGAAGAAGCCTCAGAGGCTCAAATCCCAATGGTTCAATCGGCTTGTCTCCCACCATGAACTGTCCTTCAGGAGTAAAACCCGATCCAGTAATCTTTACCGTTATATCATCTACTAGTATCTCTTTCACCGTCATTTGGTTGGTTGTCAGTGTCCCAGTCTTGTCAGTGCATATGACTGTTACTGAACCAAGAGTGTCAACAGCCTGAAGCTTCCTGATTATGGCGTTACGCTTAACCATTCTGTTAACCCCTACCGCAAGAGTTATCGTTATGACTGCAGGAAGTCCTTCAGGAATGGCGGACACGGCGCTTGCAAGCGCGAATAGAAAAACCTCGAAAAACTCGAAACCCCTTAGAATACCGATTACCACCATTAGGCTGCTGGATGCTAGAGCAAGCAAGCCAAGTTTCTTTGAAAGATCGGAAACTCGCCTCCGGATTGGTATTTCAGCCCTCTCAGTTTCCTTTATCAACTGCGCTATTTTACCGATCTCCGTTCTCATCCCGGTGGCGAATACAACCGCCTTCCCCCTGCCTCTGGTTACGACTGTTCCGGAAAAAGCAATGTTTTGTCGGTCCGCTACAGGAAGATCCTTTTCAAGAGGCCTAACCGTTTTTCCAACTGGAATTGATTCACCGGTCAACATGGACTCGTCTATCTCCAAGTTAACCGCCTCAAAGATTCTTGCATCCGCAGGTACTCTGTCACCAGCTTCTAGAATAACTATATCGCCTGGAACAATCTCTCTGACTTTAATCCGCATAGGTACACAACCGCCAGCCTCGGGGCAATCACGTATTACCGTTGCTTCTGGTGCTGCAAGGCTCTTTAAAGCCTGTAATGCCTTCTCCGCTCTAAACTCCTGTGTGAAACCCAAGGAGGTATTGAAGATTATGACGACACCTATCACAGCAGCGTCAATCAGTTCCCCGATAGCTAAGGAAATCAGCACCGCCGCCACAAGCACCAGTATAAGGGGGCTCCTTAACTGATCGAGGAGAAGGGTTAGGACGCTCGCTCGCTCCTCCTCTTCTAACTCGTTTGGACCGTATTCTCTAAGCCTCTTCTCTGCCTCATGTCTGCTTAGGCCTCTCATACTCGTCTTCAATCTTTCAAATACTTCTTGCAACTCGAGAGCATGCCAAATGTTTTCATTCTCATTCATGTTTCCGGAAGGCATGTTGAAATAGGGTTTATAAGATTATCTTTTTTAAAAATATTCTGTTTATCGCAATGCCTGCCCGTGAGTTATGTCCACTTTGCATGAGGACGCTTAAGATGCTGCATACAGACTATAGTATGTATGCAGTCTTTGAAGGAAAAGCGAAGGGTTAGTGCGAGCGATTTGTATTCCAGATACGGTGTTGGGGGAAGCTGTATGTTCTTCGAAAATCTGCCATTGCCATCCGGGACGAGTGTGAAATTGAATTCTGGGAGCGGTGCGAAGGCTTGATCTGAAGCTGGAAGAAAAAGGGTTGGATGATGGTTGGGCGTGGGTCTCAATCACCTTGGATTGCATAAGACGACCTAGACTTGTTGCGAGAGAAACTGGGGAGGATAAAGTGCTATAAATCGGTAAACTTTATTCAGCGTGAACAATACCTAGAGGGCTTCCCAGCGTTGTCTCGAGTATGCTGCATGAATTTAAGAAACTAGGGTATGACTTTATCGTTGTTTCCACCATTTTTCTTACGGCTTTTTCCATCCTATTACGCAGCTATGTTTCGGCACGCGCACGCGTGAGCAACTTGGAGACCATGTATAAAGTTGGATTGAAATATGGAAGCTCCTTAACTTGATTATTTTGTTTTAGAAGACATTTTTAATTCCTTTTTCTGCAAATCCTTAAGCATAGATGTCTGCCAAATCGTTCTTTGAAATCGTTAAGTGAATGGGCTATGAGAAGGTAACATTTTGATCCATATCTTGGTACTAAATATTCTGGATCTGCCTGGCTATGAGAGGGAAATAAGCGCGAGCTTGTAGCGCGCACTACATTCTTGCTTTAACACTGTTTCGCTACTATTTTGCAGTTAGTAATGAGAGGAGTTTCTTCAGCGGGGCCGTTGCTACGCAGACATAGGTGTCTGCAGCTCCATAGTACAGGTATATTTCGTCTTCCCTAACTATGGCTCCACACGGGAACACAACGTTCCTTACGTAACCCTCTTTCTCGTAGCTTGTTTGAGGCTCTAGCAGGTATCCCAATGTTCTAGCCACGACGTTTTCAGGGCGGCCTTTATCTAAGAGTGCTGCACCAACTCTGTACACATTGTCGGCGGAAACTCCGTGGTAGAAAAGGAGCCAGCCAGAGCGGGTTTTAATGGGTGGGGCAGCTAAGCCAACCTTCTTTCCATCCCACATTCCTGTCCTTGGCCTAATCAGTTTAAAGCTTAACAGCCTATTCGGATCGATTGAATCGAGGTCTTGAATATAATCGTAGACTATGTTTATGCCTCCGGTTCTGTGAATGAACATGTATTTGCTCCCTATTCTTTCTGGGATTATGCATGCATTCTTATCGTCGATTCCCGGGGGAGAGATTATTCTGGGCGTCGCCCAGTTCCACTCGTATGCGAGGAAATCATCCATGTTTATGTATGTCAAGGCTACTCTGGGTGGGTTTACATTGTCGTAGGCTGTGTAGAACATGTATATCCTACTGCCCATCTTAATAATCCTCGGGTCCTCGCATCCCGAATGGCCTGGTACCAATTTATTCTCAAATTCTTCTCTCGGTACATATATCGGCTTATTCAGTCTTTCAGCGATGTTTAAGCCGTCCTTCGTGACTGCTAACCCAATGGTCGAGGTTTTATCGGCCGATAGTGCTCTGTAGAGTATGTATATTTTCCCTTCCAGTTCTATTGCCGCCGGGTTAAAGGTTGCAAGGCTCTCCCAATCGTGTGCTGGAATAGGCTTGATTATTGGTTTTTGCGGATACCTTTTGAAGACGGGCAGAGTCTTAGCCCTCATGAAAACCATTAACTCCCGCAGGCTGGCAGTTGCAAGACAACATGTAGTGTCGGCAGCCCCATAGTATATCTTAACTCTGCCTTCCTCCAGGACTGCAGATGTGGGGAAAACCACCCTCGGCACATGTCCATACCACTCGTAAAACTCTTGAGCCACCATAAAAGGGTACTCTGTTTTTGCAACGACCTTCCTAGGGTCATCTGGATCGAGTATGAGTGCTTCGACTCCGAAGACTCTGCTCCCCATGTCCTGAGAAAAGTAGTTTTGGATGTAAGAGTATATTAGTAGCCAACCCTCCTTTACTCTTACCGGAGGCGCGCCTACCTCGATGTGGTCAAGCAGATGTCTCCTTGGATCGGGTGTCAAAACATGCTCCTTCAGGTTCCTATACCATTCTTCCATCTGACTATACCAGAGGACTGGGTCGTCTGACAGTTGCGCAATACCAATGTATGCTGGGGGAGAGTCGGTGTTAACGGTCAAAACGGCCGTCAGCTTCCCTTTGATCCTTTTGGGGAAAAGCGCCATGGCCTTGGCGTTGAAGGGTGTCACGAGGTGCTTCTCCTCGATCCTCCTGAGATTCCTGCTTATAGCCACTCCGACCCTAATTCCTTCAGCCCTAGGCGGAAGTGTGGATATGGCAGTATAGAAAATATAATACTTTCCATCGATGAACGTTATCCTTGGATCTTCGCAGCCAAATCTCTCCCACTCCTCCTCTGGGAATACGAGCCTCTGCCTATTCGAAAAATTCACTCCGTTCTTACTTTCCGCTATGCCTATCGAACTGAAACTCGATCCCTGTTTCTTCAGTAGGTCTGAGGAAGAGATCGCCCTATAAAGCATATAATATTTCCTGTCCTTCCTAATCACGTTGGGATTAAAGACGGCGAAGGCCTCCCAAGCCCTCTCCCGTGTCGGAGACAAAACAGGATTATGCTCGTATCTTTTCATCTATAATCCCCAACTAACGATGAACATACTAATAAAGTATATGTTTCTAGTTTTGTAACTCGTGTAAATGTATATAAGCAGGGTTTTTCAACAAATAACAAAGATGAACGATTCTTATCTGGAAAAGTTACTGTTAAAGTATTCGGGTAATCCAATTATATGTCCGAATATTACTCACCCTTGGGAGGCTTATCAAACTTTCAACGCGGGAGCAATCTTACTTGAAGGCAAAGTTCACTTGGTGTACAGGGCCGTAGGGGTTGACGAAGTCTCAAGATTTGGATACGCGTGTTCAGAGGACGGGTTCCAGGTTGAAGAGAGGTCAGAATTTCCAATCTACGAGAGGCCGATTTATGAGGCGAGATCCCGTAATGAGGACTTTAAGACACATCCAGTATCAGGAGGCGGATTCTACGGGTGTGAGGATCCCCGGCTTGCAATTGTGAAGGACGATGACAATGTATATATGACCTATACCGCCTTCGATCCATATGAGCTTAGAGTTGGCATAACATCCATTCGTGTAAGCGATTTCCTCAGTAAAAGGTGGAGGTGGAAAGGGGAAAAACTGTTAACTCCGCCCGGTGAAACGCATAAAAACTTCGTCCTCTTTCCTGAGAAAATACGCGGAAAATATGCGGTTCTACATAGCATCTCGCCCAAAATATCGATAGCATACTTGGATAGTCTAGACCTTGAAGAGGACGAATACATACTAAGCCAGTATCGACCCACCTATAATCCTGAGGGGTGGGAAGCGGTGGTTAAGGGAGCTGGGGCACCGCCATTGAAGACTGACGAGGGATGGATCCTCTTTTATCACGGGATAGATAAAAAGGATGGAATGTATAAAATAGGGGTAATGCTGCTAGACACCGAGAACCCTGAAGAAGTGCTTTATAGGTCTCCCAAACCCATCCTAAAGCCAGATCACTGGTATGAGAACAACGGGTTCAAGCCGGGGGTCGTCTACACATGCGGGGCCGTAATAAAGGATGAGAGACTACTGCTTTACTACGGCGCAGCTGACAACTACGTATGTGTAGCCCACGCTCAGCTAGAGTTCCTCGACGCATTAGGTAAGGGAGCTTTAAAAGAAAGGTCAGCCTAGACTGAAGTGCGATGATGTCCTCGGTCTTAGCGCGCGTTTTCATTCTCATTCATGTTTTCGGAAGGTATGTTGAACTAGGGTTTATAAGCTTATCCTCATTTTTAAAATATTCTATTTATTATAATGCCTAGCATGCGCTACAACCTTTATGTTCGGGTTAATCTTTTATGCTCAATCATCATGCACCTGTTCATTATAACCGTTAAACCGGCTTTCTCCGCCTGTTCAGCAGCCTGCGTGTTAACTATGCCTAGCTGCATCCATATGAATAGGGGATTACCGTGTTTCTGCTTTAGGCGAACCGCCTGCTCAACAATTGGGAGAGCTTCTTCAGAAGGCCTGAAGATGTCGACGACTTCAATAGTCTTCTGAACTTCCTCCGGGATCTCGAGCAGGCTTTTGAAACACTTCTCGCCAAGGACCTCGTCTGCGAAAGGGTTGATCGGAATAACACGGTATCCGTTTTTCTTCAGGTATTCAGCCACCCTATAGCTGTCCTTATTCGGGTCCCTGGATAATCCAACTATTGCAATCGTCTTGCATTTAAGAACCAGCTTTATCTTTTCATCGATCAGCGTTTCCAATAGCGTTGCCACCTGTGATTATGTGTCTGAAAAGGTCTGCACGAAGTATTAACTTTTTCCCGAGCACTTCCTCCGACACCTATGGTTGATTTCGTTTTCAATCGTTCAATCCGCGTTTCTTAAGCGTTCAAACGAATATTGGAAGACCGTTGCATGGAAGCAGGAAGACTTGGTTGACGTGTGCAATGCCTCAGGCTCTAATCCCGTATTTTTCAGGGTTTCTCCGGAATTCCTCCTCGCAATGTCTGGAGCAGAAGTAGATGGTTTGCCCCCGGTATTCCAGCCTGCTGTAGGCTGTTTCAGGCTCTATCTTCATCCTGCAAACCGGGTCGGTGACGGTTCTCCTCTTCATCCTCCTCGCCTCCTCCGGCTCATATTTCCTAAGGGTTTGAGTATTTAAGGCAACTATGACTGTGCTCAGCGACATGACTAGTGCTCCAGCCCAGGCTGGTAGAACCACGCCGAGCCCGTGGAGTACGCCTGCCGCCAGAGGTATGGTGACGATGTTGTAGCCGGCTGCCCACCATAGGTTTTGAACCATTTTTGAAAACGTTTTTCGCGAAAGCTCAATAATCTTTGGAACATCCCTCGGGTCGTTTCTAACCAGGATTATGTCCGCGCTCTCTACCGCTACATCCGTGCCTGCGCCTATGGCTATGCCGACGTCTGCTGTGGCGAGGGCGGGCGCGTCGTTCACACCGTCCCCAACCATCGCGACCCTTAGCCCCCTGTTTTTGAGAAGCCTGATCTTCTCCGCTTTCTCATGTGGCATGACTTGGGCGAAATACTCTTCTACGCCCAGTTCCTCAGCAACCCATTTCGCGGCTTCCATAGAGTCCCCGGTGAGCATGTAAACCCTTATCCCCATTCTCTTAAGCTTCTCAACCGCCTCGTAGGATTCTCTCCTCACCTTGTCCGAGAGGGCGAACGCGCCCGCGAGCCTGCCGTCGACGAGTGTGAAAACCATTGTCTTACCCTGCTTCACCAGCCCGCTTATCTCCCGGTTTTCTAAAACCTTTTCAGCATCGTTTAGAAGGCTCAGGCCCCCGACGTAAACCTCTTTCCCGTCAACCCTGCCGTAAACGCCTTTCCCAGGGATTGCTCTAAACCCTTCTGCTTCAACGGGTTGAACACCCTTCTGCTTCGCGTGCTCGACAATGGCTTTCGCAATCACGTGTTCAGAGTTCAGCTCGACGCTTGCAGCCAGTTTCAAAAGCTCCTCCTCCGGGATCAGGGGAACGGTGTCGCTGACGCCGAAGCTGCCGAGGGTTAGTGTCCCAGTCTTGTCGAAGACAACGGCGTTAATGCTCCTAGCTGTTTCAAACGCTCTCCTGTCTCTCACGAGTATCCCGTTTTTCGCGGTTATCGATGTTGACAGGGCTACGACAAGCGGTATGGCTAGGCCGAGGGCATGCGGGCATGCGACTACGAGTACTGCAACCATGCTTTCGAAAGCCATATCCGGGTTTCCGGTGGCGAACCATGCTGCGTAAGCAGCCAGCGAGACTGTTAGCGCAACGTAGAAAAGCAGGGCTGCAGCCCTGTTCGCCAAGTCTTGGGTCCTGGACTTGGTTTCCTGAGCCTGCTTAACGAGCTTTACGACTTGAGCCAGGTAAGTATCCTCCCCGGTTTTCTCGACAACCATTTTCAGAACACCGTCGCCGTTTATCGAGCCACCGATTACTCTCGATCCTGCTTTCTTCCCGACTGGTTTAGACTCGCCTGTTAGAAAGGCCTCGTTCACGAAGGATTCTCCCTCTAAAACAGTTCCGTCAGACGGGATTTTCTCACCCGGCCGTATTAAGACAGTGTCGCTCGGCTTAAGCTCCGAGACCGGCATGTCAACTATTTCACTGTTTTTTAAAACGTGGGCTGTCGTAGGCATTATTCTCACAAGCTCCTCAAGGGCTGTTGAGGCTCCGAGAACGCTTTTAGCCTCTATCCAGTGTCCTAGAAGCATCACGTCCACCAGGGTGGCGAGCTCCCAGAAGAACTCCATGCCGAGCGGAATGAAGACTGTCGCGGCAGAGTATGTGAACGCCACCGTTATGGCTGTGCCGATGAGCGTCATCATGCCTGGGAGCCTGGCTTTCAACTCTTCCACCAGTCCTCTCAGGAACGGCCAGCCGCCGTAAACATAGAGGGAAGCGGATAGGATTAGCAGCGCTTGTTTCTGCATTGGGAAAACTATTGCCTTCCCGCCGAGGATCATTGTTTGAAACGTTTCTGAGAAAAGCAGGATCGGGGCTGTAAGGATTAGGCTTGCGATAAGCCTGTTTCTAAACTCGACGATGTGGTGCGCATGATGCTCGTGCAAACCCCCTCTCCTTCTCAGGGAGGCGTTTGGAACCATACATAAGGCTTTAACGAAAACCCTTTCCCCCAACTGGAGGATGGTTGAAAACATGGCGACGCCTGGATCACGCGTGCCCAGGAGGTTGAATACGTCCCCCATAATAGTAGGGTTTTCCCCGCCTTCTGCGCCAGCCTCGTCGCCAACCGTCTACCCAGTGTTGAGCGTAAGGCTTTAATGTCGCGCGGAGCATGCTACCCTGGTGTCCCGTGGAGAGGCTTACTGTTCTCGCGCTTTTCAGCCTGGCGCTGGGCGCGCTTAGCCTTGCTCTACTCGGGTCCTCCAGCATTGTAAGCGGTTTTCTCGAGAACGCTCTATCCCTGCCTGGATTTGCCGCGGGCCAGCTTATCCTGGTGTTTTCCGCCGCATCCGGCTTGGCGAGTGTTTTCCTAATCGTCTGGACGTGTCTCACGGCTGCGGCGAGGAGGCTTAGGGCCGCTGGGCTCGTCGCCCTAGTCTACGGGGGCTTGGCTGTGCTCGGCAGCGTGGTTTTCATGGTTAACGTTTCCTCCATAAAGGGTGGGAAGCTTGCACCGCTCGTCGGCCTGATGTTCTGCGCCGGCGCCGCTGTCTTCATTCTGGGCGTGGCTGTCATCCTGCTCGGCTACAGGGTTTTGAAGGCTTCCGGGAGGAATTGTTGAAAAATCCTAGCGCGCTACGCCTGAGGACGAGGGTTCTTCCAACCGTCAGGCTTCATTTACGGCGGAACATGGAGGTAGAAGTATGAGTACGGTGTTACAATGCGAATAGCGTTGTAATCAGGCTTTAGAGACAGAGGCTATGAGTTAGCAGTAAAAGAGCAACTATACTCTCATGTTGCCGGCGGGGAATAGTATTTAGCGTCTGATCTGAACACAGCGGGATAATCAGCCTCCGACAGGTGTAAAAACCTTATTTGGAAAGCGAGGATTGTGAGAATGGTTCCGTGCAACTCTTAAATAAAGCGTCTGCCAGACAATGCGAATGGAGGGTTCTCAGAGAAAACAGTTGGAAAGGTCGATAGGTGAAATAGTTGGTGCATGCAGGGCTGTCTTCAGGGAGGAGCTGCGCTGCGTCATCTTGAAGGGGTCTCTGGTGACTGGCGACTTCATTCCGGGTTACTCGGATGCTGATATTCATGCCTATGTTGACAACAGGGTTCTAGAGGATGGTGAGGCGCCTAAGCTGGAGTACGCGCTCAGATTCCAAGGGGCAATCGGCCGGCTTAAGCCCAGGGACGCGGGGGTAAGCCAGTTCCAAGTGTACTTCCTGCCGGCTGAAAGGAGGAGAGAAGGGTGGAACCCGCCAGCACCGGGGACGTTTCGTGTCCTCTATGGCTGTACAGTGCCGGCGATGGAGATGCTCCCTTTAAACGAGTATCTTGAGAACGAGTGGGGGTATTTGGCGGAGGCGAGGCGGTGTAGGCTGTACATCCTAGGAAGGTTTGTCGACAAGCCTGATTCCTCACTCCCGGTTATGGTGAGGCTCACCGGAACCTGCATCAAGGGTCTTCTCTACGCGCTCTACTCAGTATTATCTAAGAATCCTGAGGAAGCTTCCTCCTTGGACCAGCTTCTCCGCGAGGCTTGCAACCGGGTTCCGGATCTTTCCTGCGCGGCTCGGTTCTTCCGGATGGTGCGGAACTGGCCTGTTCTAACTAGGGACAGGGAGCAGATGAGGGAGGCGCTCGCATGGGGCATCAGGGCTCTTGAGGCTATTGAAAGATGGCGGGCGTCTGAACCGAAGCCCTTCTAGACGTAAGCATTTACTCTGGCTAGAAAAATAAACCTGTTCAAACCCGTTAAGCCACATTGGAATTCAAAACGGCTATGGTGCAGCGTTGCGTCAACGGGGGAGTGGAAATCTAAATATACGACTGAGCCGCGTGCTTATTGAGCCGGAGGGAAATGAGAATGGCTTCTAGAAGCCGAGTCAATCTAATCCCGAGGAGAGTTCTGTTCGGAAACCCGGATAAGGTTCAAGCCAGAGTCAGCCCTGACGGAATCAGGTTGAGCTACCTGGCTCCGTTGAACGGGGTCCTGAACGTTTGGGTTGCTCCTGTTGACGAGCCTGATGACGCGAAGCCCGTTACGAAGGATACCTACAGAGGGATTCGCTTCCACATCTGGGCCTATACCAATGACCACGTTCTGTATGTTCAGGATAAGGCGGGAGACGAGAACTGGAGGGTTTACTCGGTTAATCTTAGGAGCGGCGAATGCAGGGACCTAACTCCGTTTGAAGGGGTTCAGGCACGCATAGAGAGGGTCAGCCATAAATCTCCGAGCGAGATCCTCGTCGCCCTGAACGACCGCGTGCCGCAACACCATGATCTTTACGTTCTTAACATCGTGAACGGTGATAGGCGGCTTGTTAAGCAGAACGACGGGTTCATAGGGTTTGTCACGGACGATGACTACAGGGTGCACTTCGCTAGCCTGATGACTCCTGACGGGGGGACTGAGCTGTTGAAGCCGACGGGGGAGGACACGTGGGAGACCTTCATCAAGATCGATATGGAAGACTCCTTGACGACCGGGCCCATTGGTGTCGACAAGACTGGGAGGATACTATACATGACGGACAGCCGTGGCCGTAATACTTCTGCATTGGTAGCATTAGATATTGAGACGGGTGAGAAAACCATCATGGCTTTCGACGAGAAATCGGATGTCGACGAGGTGTTGGTTCATCCGGTGGAGAGGAATGTTCAAGCCGTAGCGTTCAACTACGAGCGGAGAAGATGGAGCGTTATTGACGATTCGATTAAGAGCGACTTCTCTCATCTCGAAAAGGTTTCTGAAGGAGACTTCTATTTAACCAGTAGAACACTGCGCGACGATAAATGGATGGTTTCCTACATGGTGGACAATGGGCCTGTCCGCTACTACCTGTACGACCGTGACGCGGGGGAGGCTAGATTCCTGTTTACCGACCGGAAAGCCTTGGAGCAGTACGCCTTGGCGAAAATGCATTCGACCATTGTTAAATCGCGCGACGGCTTAAACCTAGTCTGCTACTATACTCTTCCCTTAGGCAGTGATCAGGATGGTGACGGCCGTCCAGATGCTCCCCTGCCGATGGTGCTGCTGGTTCACGGCGGTCCATGGGCTCGCGACACGTGGGGTTTCAACCCGTACCACCAGTGGCTGGCGAACCGTGGATACGCGGTTCTCAGCGTGAACTTCCGGGGCTCCACTGGCTTCGGGAAGGATTTTGTAAACGCTGGGAACATGGAGTGGGGGCGCAGGATGCATGACGACCTGATCGACGCGGTCGACTGGGCCATCAGAAAGGGGATAGCTTCCCCTGAGCGAATCGCGATTTTCGGGGGCAGCTACGGCGGATACGCGACTCTGATCGGATTGACACTAACCCCGGATAGGTTTGCATGTGGAGTGGACATAGTTGGGCCTTCGAACCTCGTAACACTCTTGGAATCCATCCCGCCCTACTGGAAGCCGATGGTTGAGCTTTTCGCTACGCGTGTCGGAGACCATAGGACGAGCGAGGGAAGAAGCCTCCTGCAGGAGAGGTCTCCCTTAACATACGTGGAGCGGATAAGGAAACCGTTGCTAATAGGCCAGGGTGCTAACGACCCGCGTGTGAAAAGGACTGAGTCAGACCAGATAGTTAAGGCGATGCGGGAGAAAGGCATACCAGTAACCTACGTGGTCTTCCCGGATGAGGGCCATGGCTTCGCGAGGCCTGAGAACAGGCTTTCGTTCAACGCTGTTGCCGAAGCGTTTCTCGCAAGGTTTCTAGGAGGATTGTCTGAACCGATTGGCGACGACTTTAAGGGTTCAACCATAACTGTTGAAACAGGCGTGGAGGAAGTGCCTGGCCTATGTGAGGCTTTAAGAAGGAAGAAAAGCTAGGGCAATCATGCCTATATTGGGCTCCTGCATTATTTGGCTAAGAACGTGATATTTTCCTCATGCTTTTTAAAGCGGGGAAAAGTTGATTAAAGTTTAATAGTGTTACCACGGTTTTTCGCGTGATGCTGGGTTACTCGATTATCACGAAGGGTTTAAGGAAGGCCTATAGAAAGGAGGAGGGTGGATTCCCCTTCAGGAGGAAGAGCTCTGAGACGATCGTGGCTCTCGACGATGTTGACTTAAGCATTAAAAGGGGTGAGCTTTTCGGCCTGCTTGGGCCTAATGGAGCTGGGAAAACAACACTGGTGAAGATACTTAGCACGATCATTATTCCGGATGCTGGAACCGCTTTGGTCAATGGGCATGATGTTTTAAAGGAGCCTGAGAAAGTAAGGGCTTCGATCGGGGTTGTTTCAAGCGGCGAGAGGTCTCTTTACTGGAGGCTTACGGCAAGGGAGAACCTGGAGTATTTCGCGAGGCTCTACAAGGTTCCTGACGATGTTGCTAGAAGACGGATCAGTGAGCTGCTCAGCCTTATGGGGCTTGAGGATAGGGCTGACGAGCTTGTCGAGAAATACTCAAGCGGGATGAGGCAGAAGCTCGCTATTGCCAGGGCGATACTGCACGACCCTGAGGTTCTTCTCCTGGATGAGCCGACATTAGGCTTAGACCCCAGTTTCTCAAGAAGCATACGTGTTTTCATAAGGGAGGAGCTTAACAGGAAGCAGGGTAAAACCATACTTCTCACAACTCATTACATGGATGAGGCTGACCAGATGTGCGACAGGGTAGCCTTCATAAACAGGGGTAGGATAGTTGCTGTGGATTCGCCGGAGAGGCTGAAAGCCATGATCGGCATGAACGAGGTTTTAAAGATAGTTGTGAGCAACCTGGATGAGAAAGTTTTAACCATGGTTAAAGGCTTACCGTTTATAGAGGACTGTGGAGTGGCTAATGTTGAGCAAGACGGAAGAGCCATGGTTAGGCTTTACATGAAGAATGTTGACGCTAATATTCAGGAGGTTGTGAGAGTCTTTTCTAAAGCAGGCTGCCGGATTTTCTCCTTAAGCATAGAGAAGCCGACTCTCGAGGATGTCTTCGTGAAGCTTACTGGGGAGGTGTTGAGTGGTTGAAGCTGGATTTGGGGGACATGGTTCTGGAGCTTAGGGCTGCGGTTTCAACAGCTAGGAAAGAGATACTGATTAACCTACGGTATCCTCTCTGGGTTGTTTTCTGGGCGATAATTCCGATTTTCTGGCTGACACCCTTCATATTCCAGGGACGTGCTCTCGTCGGAGGAAGGTTCTCAGAATCCTTCAGAGAGCTCGCCGGAAGCCCCGACTACGTAACCTTCACGATAATCGGAAGCTCGCTCTACGCTTACGTTATGTCTGCGCTATGGGGGATGGGGCTCTCCCTTAGGAGGGAGCAGATGGGAGGAACGTTGGAGACGATCCTTGCTGCACCCTGCAGCAAGTTCTCAATACTTTTTGGGAAAGCGTTGTCGGACAGCGTGTTAACAACCTTCTACGCGGCTGTTCAATTCATCCTAGCCAGCCTCCTCTTCGGAGCCAGGATAAGAGTGGAGAACCTGTTTTTCGCAGTCTCAGCAGTATTGCTGATGATCCTGGCTCTTTACGGCATTGGGTTTGTGCTCTCCGGTTTAATTCTGATGTACAGGGAGCCGGGTGCGTTGCTGAACTTCGTTGACACATTAATATACACCATCTGCCCGGTTAACTATCCTTTGAGGACGCTGATGCTTTTCTTCGGAGGCGTCGGCTACTACGTCATGATGGTGAGCATAGTGTTCCCCTTGACGCCTGCCCTAGAGGCTGTGAGAGCTTTTCTTCTACCATCGTTCAACCCCTACTTGAGCATTGCAATAGCCCTCTCCTACCTTGCTGCAGCAACCCTAGCGTTTCTAATCCTAGGCATGCTTCTTTTCAGCCTTGTCGAGAAGAGGGTTAGGAAGAGGGGGGCTGTTGAAGCCTATTAGAAGGTGGTGGAGCATGAGTATTGTTGACGAGGCTAGGGTTGTCGGCGTCGTGTTGAAGAAGGAGCTCAAGCTTTACTTAAGGTACCCGGTTTGGGTGCTTTTCGACGCTTTAATGCCTCTGCTCTGGGTTCTTTCACTAGTGATATACGGTAGGGCTCTCGTAGGCTCACCCTACTCGGAAAACCTGGCAAGGCTGACTAACACTGGAGACTATGTTTCCTTCACGATAGTCGGAATGATTGTCTCTAGCTTCGCCTACTCAACCCTCTGGGGGATGAGCTATGCTCTAAGGGGTGAACAGTGGAGCGGGACTCTTGAATCAACCTTCCTAGCGCCGTGCAGCAGGTTTTCCATTCTTCTGGGGAAGGCTCTTAGCTCGATGCTGACAACCTCCCTATGGGTTTCCCTGCAGATAAGCCTGGTAGCGTTGGTATTCGGCTTGAACGTGAAGTTCTTAAACCTGCCTTTTGCAATGCTCTTCTTTCTAGTCGCCCTGCCGAGTTTCATAGGAATAGGTTTCTCGCTCGCCGGGATAGTCCTGGATTTTAAAGAGCACAGTGCTTTTGTCAATTTCCTAAGCTCTCTTCTAGGGCTGCTTCTCCCAATATCCTATCCGCTGAGCGTCCTGCCACCGGTCTTGAGATACTTCTCCTACCTGCTTCCACCGACTTACGCGATAGAGGGGATGAGGAGCCTGCTGATAATGGACTCAGGCTTGAACGAGGTGATGGGGATTGCAGTACCATTGATTTTCTTCGACGTTTTCTGGTTGTCGGCGGGGATAATGATATTTGTCAGAGAAGAGAGGCGGGTTTTGAAGAAGGGAACCCTAGGCTACTATTAGACTTTTTCCACATACTTGGTTGTAAGAGTACGAATTCAGTTAGCCAGATACTTAGCTGGCAGCGTTGCTGGACTCGTAAATCAGTCTGTAGGATGAGCTTTAAGAAACCTTAGGGTATGGCAGTTCCTCTGTTCTCCCTATTATTCTCCTCTTAGCCTTCAGGTAGTAGATGTAGTTGCTCAGCGACACGTCTGGGGGAACCCTATGGTCCACCATAGGTATGTACCCGCCTTCCTTCACAAGCTGCGAAAGGCTTTCAAGCTCCCTGTCTATTGCCCTCGGCCCCTCGATGAGCGCGAGCTTGTTAACCCCGCCCATTAGGAGAACCTTGTCCCCGTATTGTTCTCTAAGCCTCACCGGGCTCGTGTACTTCGCCTCTATGGGGAACATGCAGTTTATCCCTGCTTTCAACCATCCCGGGACAAGCTCATCTATCCTCCCGTCGCAGTCCAGGATGTTTATTTCAACACCGTACTCTTTTAAAACGTCCGTCACCTTCTTATACCTTGGAACCATGAATTCTTCGAAAAGCCTTACTGAGAGAAGCGACCCCATGTTGTAAGCCATGTCTTCCCACCATGTTGCGAAGTCAACCCTGATGTTTCTCAAGGCTCTTCGAATCATGTTTACCCAGAGGTTTACCAGCGTATCCATCATTTCAGCCATCCAGTCCGGGTCCCTGTAGAATGCTATTGAGATTCCCGGGACGCCCATCAGGTTTCTCAGCCAGCCGTAGAGGCTTCCGACGCTTATGCCTAAGGGATAGTCCCTCTCCCTGTAGACACTGATTATCTCATCGTAGCTTAACGGTATTCTCCCCGGAGTATCCGGGTTGAAGAACGGCCTTATTTTCTCCCAGTCCTCCCTGCTTCTAATCGGGTACCTTAAGTATTGCGGTATCGTGGAGGTCCATTTCTTCGTTATGTAGACTCCTCCCAGGCCATCGTCAACCACCATCTTGTCGTCGTACTCCCTGATTCTTCTCGCCGGCGGCGGGGGCCATAGTCCAGTGTTCACCGGAAGCATGTCTATCGTGTCCCAGCCTTCAAGCATGAAAAAGTCTTCAACGTCTCCAATAGTGTGGAGATGCAGGGGCAGGCCTTCAGCATGCCAGCGGTCGATCGTCTCAGTCCAGTAGCCGAACTCGAAGTCGGGAACCCTGTCAACCTCTTTAAACTGGAGTGTTCTAAGCAGCCTCTCCCTCTCGTTCATCGCCGGGGCTACACTAGTGTTGAAAATAAGTTTTTCCTCAATCCCTGCTGGCGGAGCAGGCTCCCCGGGTTTTCGCAACATTTTTAACTTGTTGAACCCGTCTTAAGCCCCTATGGGCAGCGTGTTTCTAGAGGAGGAGGCGTACGGCTTCCTAGCCGGCTTGGCTTCCCACGAGAGGCTGGCTGGGACCCCGGGTGAGGAGGAGGCTAGGAAATACGTTTTAAGCGTCGTGGAGAAAGCCGGCTTCAAGCCGCTGCTGGAAGGGTTCACTGTTAAAACGTTCCGGATTCTGAGGAGCGAGCTCCATGTTCTGGAGCCTTGGAGCGAGCAGGTTGACTGCAGGGGGGTCGGGTTCAGTGGTTCAACTCCTGAAGAGGGTGTTGTCGCCCCTCTGCGCTACGTTGAAACCGGCGACCCGTTGCTTCTCTCCGGGGCGAAGGGGGAGATACTGCTTTTCTCAGAGTCCCCGCCTACTGTCGAAAAGCTGTTTGAGCTCTCCAAGCATGAGCCCTCCGGGATTGTTTTAAGCGAGGCCACGCCTTTCAGGAAGCCTTCGCAGGTTGACAGGCTTTTCGAAGTAAGCAGGAGGTTCAGGGTTCCAACCGTCTTCATAAGGTTTGAAGACGCTTTTAGGCTTGTTAAGAACCATGCTTCCAAGTCTAGGCTGGTCCTCCTGCAGGAGGAGTTCGAAGCGGAAACGTTCAACATCATTGTTGAGAAGAAGGGTGTGAAATATCCTGACGAGATAATAGTCGTCGGGGCTCACTACGATACTGTCTACGGTGTGAAGGGTGGTGTTGACAACGCTGGCGGAGTGGCTCTTCTCATGGAGCTGGCTAAGTCTTTAAGCAGCATGGATTTGAAGAGGACGGTGAGGTTCGTCTTCTTCACGGGCGAGGAGCTCGGGCTCAGAGGATCCTTCAACTACGTGGAGAAGCATAGGGATGAGGTGGAGAAAATCATGATGATGATCAACCTGGATGTGAACGGGGGTGCGATAGGCGGGTGTAACGCTGTTGTAACTGGTCCTGCTGAGATTAAGACGTACCTGGAGGCCTTGTCGAAAGAGCTTGGTGTAAACCTAACATTGACCCAGGATGTTTACAGCTCTGACAGCGTGCCTTTCTCAAACAGGGGAGTGCCGTCGGTAAACTTCTACAGGAGGAGTGGAGCCGGGGCTCATATCCATACGCCTGAGGATGACGCGAGGTTTACAGCACCCATCGGCTTCAAGATGATTGGGATGGTTGTCAGTGATTTTCTCATGCGGATGGCTAACGCAGAGAGTTTTCCTTTTAAACGGGAGATTCCTGACGATGTTAAGAAGAAGATTCAGGAATACCTTAAGAACAGGGGTTTCGAAGTGCCTGGTGTAACGTCCGGTTGAAACCCTCCTGCTCTACCTAGGATGGTCTGAGTAAGATGGGGATTGAACGAGTAGAGGTTTACTCCGTGACTCTAAGGTATTTCGAACCCTTCCGGATAGCTCCGGGCTCGAGTGAGAAGAGCCGTAACATTGTGGTGAGAATACTCACGGATTACGGTGTTGAAGGCTGGGGTGAGGCTTCTCCCTCTAGACGAGTCACTGGAGAGACTGTTGAAACTGTTTTAGAAGTCTTGGCTAGGATCGCGCCTAGGCTTATCGGTACGTGTCCTCTTCGGATTGAGCAAAACGTGGAGATGATGGATCAGGTTGTCGAGGGTAATCCTGCTGCTAAGGCTGCTATAGATACTGCTCTACACGATATTCTTGGGAAGACAGCTGGGAAACCGCTTTTCATGCTTCTAGGGGGATACCGAACCAAGGTTTTAACCGACTTCACGCTGAGCATTAAGACTCCGAGGGAGATGGCTGCCGACGCTGTTAAGGCTGTGGAGAAAGGTTTCAGGGCTCTTAAGGTTAAGGTTGGTGTAAACTCTTCCGAGGATGTTGAGAGAATAAGGATGGTTCGCGAGGCTGTTGGAGATGGTGTTGAGATTAGGATTGACGCGAACGAGGGTTGGACCCCAGACCAGGCGATTGAAGTCTTAAACAGGGTGGAGAAGTTTAGAATACGGTTTGTCGAGCAGCCTGTGCCCGCTCACGATGTGAAGGGCTTGGCTATGGTTAGAAGGGATTCTCCAATACCGGTTATGGCTGATGAAAGCGTGCATTCGCCTTCTGACGCGCTGAGGCTAATCCAGGAGGAAGCCGTGGATCTCATAAACATTAAGCTGATGAAGAGCGGCGGGATATTGAAGGCGAGGAAGATATCTGACGTGGCTGAGGCTGCTGGAGTAACCTGCATGATCGGATGCATGAGCGAGTCTGAAATAGGAATAGCAGCAGGAGCACATTTCGCAGCCGGGTTGAGAAACGTGATGTACGCGGACCTGGACTGCGACCTGCTTCATGCAGACAAGCTGGTTAAAAAAGGCGGGACAAGGGTTGTGGATTCAACCCGGCTGTTCCCAAGGGGGAACGGCCTGGGAATAGAGGAGCTGGATATGGAGATGCTTGGGGCGCCTAGGGCTATTTACAAGAAGAATTGATTCATAGGGGGAAGCACTTATTGTTTTTCAAATGCCTCCTAGGCTTAGGCGAGGCTTCTCCTCAGGAGCCTCTCCCCTGCTTATTCTTTCAACCAGGCCCCTAACTCTTTCCTCAATCTTGTCTACTACTCTCCGAGCGTCCTCCAGGCTCATTTCCGCAGGGTCTTCAATCCCCCAGTTCTCAACATGCTTCACGTTAATCACTGGACACTCGGAGCCGCTGCAGACTATCACCGCGATCTCCGCCTCCGCCTCCATTTCCCCCGTCAGCTTCTTAGGCTCCCCGCCGGAGATATCTATCCCTCTTTCTTTCATCAGTTGAACAGCCTTAGGGTTTATCCTGTCAGCGGGCCTTGGGCCGGCGCTAACCGCAACCCAACCTGGTGGAGGGTTTGAGTTGAAAAACGCTTCCGCAACCTGGCTTCTGAAACTGTTCTGCACGCATACGAATAAGACTTTCCTAACCATCTGGCAGACAGTTGGTTCAACAGCTTTAAAAATGTTCTGAAAACAGCCTCTGCTTAACGCCTTATTGTGAAGCCTTTAAACTCCCCCCTATACTCCTCCCACTCAACCCTCACCCCAGTAACCCTGGCTCCAGGCGGCCCCCTTCTGCAGAAATCTATCATTCTCTCCACAAGCGCCTCCTCCCCTTCGAAAACCGCTTCAACCCTCCCGTCTGGAAGATTCCTAACCCATCCCCCGACTCCAAGTGTTTGCGCGAGCCTCCTTGTTTCATGCCTGAAGAAAACTCCTTGAACAAGGCCGCTTACATAAACGTGGGCCCTAGCCATCAACCCGAATAGTTTTTCAAACGCTAGGGTTTTTTAAAAGTTGTTTTCAACCCTGGGCTAGGCTTGAATCAAGGTTGTTGAGAAACCTTCTGTAGGCTTCAACACCCTGCGTGAACTCTTCAACCGTAATGCTTTCCCTGGAGCCGTGTGCCAGCGAGGGGTCTCCCGGGCCCCATGCTATTTGCGGCCTACCCCATTTCAAACCAGTATAGTTGAAGTCTGATGTTCCAAGCTTCCTTACCAGCAGAAGCTCTCTTCCAAGGGTTTCTCTAACCGCCTCCCTGACGGCGTTAATCAAAGCCTGGTCCTTCGCTGAAGCATAGCCGTCCAGATAGTCTAGAAACTCGTAGTCCACGTCCAGGGCTCCGCATGCTTTCTCAACATACTCTTTCAAGGCTTCGGCGAATATTCTTGAAAGCTCTTTGAAACTCAGGCGAGGAGGGTAGCGGAGGTTTAAGCGTGCCTCGCTCGAGTCCGGTATTCTAGAATCCCCGTATCCTCCTTTAATCATTGTTATCGAGACACCTATGTTTGAGAAAAGGTCTTTAGAGAAGGCTAGCCTAGTCTTAACGTGTTCAACAAGCCTCATGGTTTGAACAATAGCGTTGAAATCATCCAGGGGGGAGGAGGAGTGCCCGCCCTGTGTTGAAACCCTTACGCTGACGGTTGCGCTCCCCCTGTAGGCTACTGCCGCAGCCCTAATCCCAGTCGGCTCCCCTATGACCACGTAGTCCGGAGCCGGGATTTCCTCCAGAAGCCTCCTAACCCCCTTGCTGTCAGACTCTTCCCCGACTACTGACGAGTAGACTAGTCTGAGGCTTCTCCCCGAGTAGCCTGATGCTGCCAGCGCCATCGCCGCGAGAGAAGCCTTAGCGTCAACAGCACCCCTGCCGAACACTCTTCCTGATTCAAGCCTGACTTCAATAAGCCCTGGCACAGTGTCCACGTGAGAGCAGAAGAGCAGCGTCCTGTCCCCGCTCCCCTTC
>Ga0209102_1000384_pt1 | contig 29894 bp, 14 predicted proteins | sample ConPoolayeHmetaG_FD_185483 | JGI IMG/M metagenome (GOLD analysis project Ga0209102, IMG submission 185483) | Hot spring microbial mat communities from California, USA to study Microbial Dark Matter (Phase II) - Cone Pool mat layer H metaG... ...
GAACTGGTCAATGCCCTTGAGCCGGAGAGATACCCGAGGGCAAGGACCTACCTTATCAATTTCTCTCAGAACGTCCTTCTTGTGTTTGATTGTTGGCTTGAGGGAAAAGGATGGATTCCACTGACGAGCAATGCCATAGAGAGCGCATTTAGGGGTATCGTCAATAGAGTGAAGAGAATAGGGAGGCGATGGAGTGAGGGAAGACTTATCCATTGGCTTCTGATCGCCTTGAGGAAAATCTATAAACCTATGCTGTGGGAAAACTGTGGGAACAATACTTGAATGCTCATCAGCAATTAACTCTCCCTGAAATGAAGGTGGCTTATGCATGGATCTAATGAAATCCCATCACTTTGGGATAAAGCCAAAAATATAAAAAAATGTAGGCTTTGCCGAATTGAGAGCATTTAAGAGAGGGGATAGAATTCGAAGCGATTTGATTGATGGACAGGATAAATAATTTTCATTGCCTTACAGGTGACTCTAACCTATCTGAAAGAGCACAGTGCTAAGGGTTGGATTTTTACTTAGCGAAAGGATTAAAGCAGGCTTCAGAAAGGGATTTTACTTTTCACCAAGATGACTCAGTTTTCCCTTCGCTTCTTCGTCTCAAGGCTAACATCCATGCTGCAGATGAGCCGTGGAAATGAATAATTGGATAAGTCTTACTGCGATTTCCTGTTTACTTTAAAGAAAAGTGAAGGATAAAAATAAAAAGCTAAATCTTTTTATAGAATTTTGCGTATAATAAAAGAACGGGATTGTAGAATTTGATTTACACCTTGATGATAAATTAACTAAAGATCGATTGATAATCATAGGGCTTGTTTCAAAGTTACATGATGGCATTTGACAAAGGCAAAAAAGAAAGGCTAGAAGCTTATAATTCAACCAACATCAAAAAAAGGAGGAATGAATGGCGACTAAGAAGTATTTATTAAGAGCTTTTATTCTTTTATTTATCTGTATTCCTCTGCTTGCTCTAAATTTCCAAGGGAGACTTGCTCAGGAAGAAAAACTTCCCCTTGTAAAGCCTTTTACTCTTAAAGGTTTTGAAGATAAGGGAGTATTCCATATCTATCAAAACGAAGAGCCTCTCGTGGAAATTAACTTCGAATGGCTTGAGGACGGAACCTATAAGGAAGAGGCTGTGTTGAGTATGGCAGGCCAGAAAGCAACTTACGGGACAGAAATCGAAACAGATGAAGGGGGATACTGGATAAAAATCATCCAGAAGTCACCCCTTGGTGTCATGGAATTCAAAAGAGAAGGAAACACTGTGACTCGCACTTTCAAGGAGAAGACTGTAACTATTGAGATTAAAGAGGGGACCGTGCTTTTCGGGAATTTATCTCCTGCTCTAATCAGCCAATCTGTTAGAGCCTATGACTTGAATAAAGGGGGAAGACAGACTTTTCCTGTCTTTATCATCCCCGGCGCCATGGAGGAAGCATCCTTGGAATTCAAAGAAGAGGAAGAAAGGAGTATTCAAGGAAAAGATGTAAAATTTAAGAAATATATCTATTATCTTCCTGGAGTAGACATAGCTCTCTGGCTGGATGAAGATGGACGGCTCTACCTTGCTGATATACCGGAGCAAAAGGCAGCCTATGTTCGTGAAGGATATGAGATATTACTTCACAAGCCTATCACTGACCCGCTTCTTTCTAGACCCGTATACGAAATCATCGAGGAGAGGAATATAGGAGTTCCCATGCGCGATGGGATAAAGCTTGCCACAGATATTTACCGTCCCAAAGCGGAAGGTAGATTTCCAGTGATTCTTACCCGAACGCCTTACAAGAAAGAAATGGCTGAGCTCCAGGCAAAATATTATGCAAGACGAGGATATGTTTTTGCCGTCCAGGATTGTCGGGGAAGGTTTTCCTCGCCTGGGATTTGGGAACCATTTGTTAACGAGCCTCAGGATGGTTACGATACAATAGAATGGCTTGCAGTTCAACCCTGGTCCAATGGAAAGGTAGGAATGATTGGTGGCTCTTATGTTGGGTGGGTTCAATGGTGGGCAGCGAGAGAGCGTCCTCCACATCTTGTGACCATCGTGCCCAATGTGTCACCACCAGACCCCTTCTACAACATACCCTATGAATATGGGGTTTTTTTCATCCTCGGAGCAATCTGGTGGGCTGACATTTTAGAGACAAATGCCACTGCCGATATTTCAGGGGCAGCCATAAGCACCATCAGTGAAAAAAAATACAAGCAGCTTCTCACCTCCCTACCTGTCATCGAGCTTGATAAGAAGGTTCTCGGCAAGGAAAACCCCTACTGGCGAAAATGGATTGAACATCCTACAAACGATGAATACTGGGAGAGGGCAAATTTCCTCGAGTACCTGAAGGAAGTCAGGATTCCAGTCTTCCATCAATCGGGATGGTTTGACGGAGATGGGATTGGTTCCAAGCTAAACTACCTTGCCATGCGCTCACACGGTCATCCCTATCAAAAGCTAATCCTTGGACCTTGGGGTCATACAGATACAGCCATGAGGATGATGGGGGATATCGACTTCGGGCCCAATGCCATCGTGGATTTACAGAGAGATTACCTGCGTTGGTTTGATTACTGGTTAAAGGGAATAGAAAACGGGATAACCAAGGAACCTCTGGTGAGTATCTTTGTCATGGGAAAGAACATCTGGCTCCATGATGATGTTTATCCTCTTTCCTTCACTCAGCATCAGAAATGGTATTTTCACAGCAAAGGTCAGGCAAACACCTCTAAAGGAGACGGCTGGTTGAGCCCTGAACCATCCGGACCTCAAGAACCTCCTGACACATATATCTATGATCCAGGGGACCCAACACCGAGTCCAGATTTTTATGAGGAAACAGAGGAAGAGGAGAAAAAGGTAAAGTCATTGGAGGAGAAGAAAAAGGAGGCTGAAGAGTATCATGAGAAGGTCACTCAGAGCCGCCAAGACATCCTTGTATACCAGAGCAAACCCTTGGAGAAAACCCTCACTTTCGCAGGCCCAGTTTCGGCTGTCCTCTATGCCTCGAGCACGGCTCGGGATACAGATTGGTTCATGCGCCTCGTGTGGGTCACGAAAGAAGGAAAGACTTATCGTTTAGCCGAAGGCAAAATTAGAGCACGTTTTCGCAACTCGACGAAAAAAGAAGAGTTATTGGAGCCAGGGAAAGTTTACGAATATAAACTCGACCTCTGGCAAACAGGGATTTCCATTCCCGAAGGAGACTCATTGAGAGTTGAGGTTGCTTCTGCCTCATTTCCTCTTTTCTCTCGAAACCTCAACACTGGGGGACACAACGAAAAAGAAACTGAATTTGTAAAAGCACAACAGACCATCTTTCACAATGCCAAATACCCCTCTCATGTGCTTCTGCCCGTGATTCCTGAAGATAAATTAAAATAAGATGATTAAAATTAGATGAGGAATAAGAAATAAAAATTGATTAAGTGAATTTCTTCTTCGAGCTCTAATCTTTAAAATCAACCTCGAAGAGGAGGATTTGTGATGTCAATAGGCTTTGATGCCCATTCTGATATCCTCAATGATATTCACCCCAGGAGAATTCTTGGAGAGAGGGAAGTTCTCGAGAAGTTCTGGATCCCGAGGATGAGAAAAGGAGGGATTGCAGTAAGAGTGGTTGCTATTTACAGTGACATTCAGTATCTTCCAGAACTGGCATTGAGGAGAGGGCTTGACCTTGTTGCTACGCTTTATGAAGAAATAGAAGAATCATCAAGTGCAACGCTCTGCACGAGTTTCGAAGAAATTAAACGGGCAATTGAGAAGGGCAAAATCGGATTCATTCTGGGGATGGAAGGGGCAGAGCCTCTCGGTGCAGATATCCAGCTACTTACCATTTTTTACAAATTAGGATTGAGGGTGTTTGGGTTTACCCATGCCTTGCGGACATATCTGGCTGATGGCTCATTTCTTTCTCCCCGAAGGAGAGGTAAGGAAGGTGGTTTGACTGATGTGGGAGTAGGGTTTCTGGAGAAGGCGCAGGAGCTTGGGATCGTCATCGATGTCTCTCATCTTAATGACCCAGGATTTTTAGATGTGATGGAATTTTCAAAGGGGCCGGTCATCGCTTCTCATTCCAATTGTCGAGCTCTTTTCGACCACCCCCGAAACCTGAGCGATGAACAGATAAGAGCGATTGCAGAGAGGGGAGGAGTAATTGGAGTGAATGCTTGTGGAGCTTTCGTAAGACCCCCGACTCTTGAAAGACTGGTCGACCACATTGACCACATCGTTAAAGTGGGGGGTGTGGAGCACGCTGGACTTGGGCCTGATTTTGCCGATTACCTTCTCCAATACATGACGGAAAAGGAAAGAGCAAGAATTCCTGTGGAATGGATAAAGCCTGTTGAAGGATGCTGTGGCGATGAGGAGTTTTTTAGGATTGCAGATGAACTCAAAAGGAGAGGATATAAATCAAGAGAGATTGACCTCATTATGGGTGAGAACTTTCTCCGCGTTTTTGAAGAGATATTATAGATGAAGTGCTGAAGCCGTCTTGCGCTTCCAAATCCCCTTGTCCTCAAACCTTCTCCATCGTCTTTCTTTTCATCCTGAACAACCAGAGTGCCTCCAATATAAGGGGACACCTCTCCGTGGGGCTTAAAAGCTTTCCTTCATATAATAAGCTCTCGCTCTTGTAAAATTCATAGGAATCAGGGAATAAATACAATAATTTCTGGAGACGCTCCCTTCATTCGATTAAGAGTTCAAGAAGCTTTAAAGGAGGGGACTCTTCTTTTTTGAGTAATAACTTCTGCCAAGCTTTAGAATCTTAAGCTCTGATTCCGCGTAGCTGGGTATCGACACGGAGCGAATAAATCTTGTTTTTTCTCTTAGCCTAAGTGAGGGTTTCACTTGACAGGATAAGGAAAAGAAGTATAATCACCTTCTCGGATGAGTAAAAAAGATAAGTTTTTAAAGAAAGCAACAAGTTTCTCTCGAAAATTCTGGCTTCACAAAAATAATAATAACTGGACGGTTTGAACCGTCCAGTAATACCTCATCCTAACCCTTATTTCCCCTAAAGAAAGCCCAACGGGAGGTGAAGCATGGATGTAAATTTGATGATTCCCAGAGATTACTTTCCGGTTCTTAATCCGGGAGAAACAGAAAAAGCCATTAAATTGATTAAGGATTTCTTCGAGAGAAACCTGGCCAAAGCCTTGAATTTAAGGAGGGTGACGGCGCCACTTTTTGTCAGGGCAGAGAGCGGTATAAATGACGACCTCACCGGAGTTGAAAGACCAATTTCTTTCAAGATAAAAAACATGAACAACATGGGAGCTGAAATTGTTCAATCTCTGGCAAAATGGAAGAGATTGGCCCTTGCAACTCTAAAGATTGGTCATGGAGAGGGTATTTATACTGACATGAATGCCATTCGTCCGGATGAGCGCTTGGATAATCTTCACTCTCTTTATGTAGACCAATGGGACTGGGAGAGGGTGATTTCAGAGGAAGAAAGGACTCTTGATTTCCTTCAGGAGACCGTGCGCAAAATATACGAGGTAATTCGCAAGACAGAATATTTTATTTATGCTCATTATCCTCAAATTAAACCTGTTCTTCCCGATGAAATAACTTTCATCCACTCTCTCGAGCTTGAAAGGAAATATCCTGATCTTACTCCCTCTGAAAGGGAGGATGCCATTTGCAGGGAAAAAGGCGCGGTTTTCATCATCGGGATAGGGGCTCCCTTGCAGAGCGGTATTCCTCACGATGGGAGGGCACCTGACTATGATGACTGGACGACCCCAACAGAGAAAGGCCCCGGACTTAATGGTGATATAATTGTCTGGTACTCTTTGCTTGATAAGGCTTTTGAACTTTCCTCGATGGGAATACGTGTAGACCCGGAAACTCTTGAGCGGCAACTCGAACTTACAGGCACTGTTGAGAGGAAAAAGCTCTTCTTTCATCAGAAATTGCTCAACGGTGAGCTTCCTCTTTCAATGGGAGGAGGTATCGGGCAGAGCAGGCTATGTATGTTTTACTTGAAGAAGGCTCATATAGGGGAGGTTCAGGCGAGCCTTTGGCCAGAAGAGATGATTCTCGAATGCCAAAGGAATAATATCTTTCTCCTCTAAAATGAAGTTTGGTTCTTCTTCAGATTAGGTGGTGAAAACACGGGTAGTAAAAGGAGAACTTAAGACAAATCGTAGTCCATAAAAGAGACATCCCTCATTCTCAACCTAATTTTTCGGCCCTATTTTCCATGTTTGTCTCGATCATATCTTTCATTTCCCGCTTGAAGTTCAATATCTTTTGCCTTTCAAACGGAGATGAACCTTATTTTCATTTTTTCTTCAATTTAGAAAGAAAGACAATGATGAAGAGGGCCTTTTTTTAGGGGAATAGAGTTGAGAGATCAAACCTTTATAGAAAGGTGAAATTGGTTAAATTTTTTCTGATGCCCTATGCTTGAGATGCGAAATTTAGAAAAGTTAATCTTTTTCTCACCGAATCTTATTTAAGATTATTTCCTTACAATAAAATCGCATGCCTTCTTTTTTATTGTGGGTAAAAAAGGGAAAAAAGATAAAAAGAGATATTTTTAGGAAGTTAAGAATGGTTTATTCTGATGAGGGTCATCATGGAGGATGCAAGAAATCCTCATTATCATGTTTTCTCTGCGACATCTCAACTAATTCTCTGGATTTACCCACAAAAAGTCCAACGCAGACTAAAATCTTAATTTAATCCCGATTATTTTTACTTTATTCCCCGATGGCACAGCCATTCAGGAGGCTTGAGACACCAGCTTCCATTCTACCCCTATCAGGGTCAATCTTGATTCCTATCCAGTAGCCAAGCCCTGTTCGTTTCTCTGATTGGGAAGAAACAACGAGAAGCTCTTGTCCTTTTGCTCTAACCCCATTCACCAATTCCTCAGAAAAACTTCCTTCTTCAATCATCTGTTTTCGTAAATCTTCCCAATAGGGGCTGAGAAAATTCGTCGTATCCACGGCTTTTTTAGGATCCATCTCGAAATCAAGAATATTAAACAGATTCTGCAGAGTTGTGGAATGCAACCCTGACCCGATACAACTGGAAGCAAGGAAAGGCTTCCCACCTTTGAGAACTATGAGGGGGTTAGTTGGATCAGGTAGATAAACACCAGGGCCGACTTTCTGGATTAATTGCTGCTGGAAGCAGGCAGAATCAGGGATAGAAATACCATCGACAAAAATTCCGGTCGTTCCCCATCTTGTGGTGTTTATGGAATGGCAGATCGAAGCTACATTTCCCCACCTATCCACAGCAACGACTGCATCTGAGTGTTTTTCACTTCCGCTATAAATTTCGGCAAAAATTGCCTCAAGGGCCTTTGCCCATTCTCTTTTCTGCATCTTTTCCCAGAGGAGTGCTGCCGTTTGTTTCTTTGCCCTCGACTGGGGAGAGAAGTCTATTTCAGGAAAGTGAGACTTGAACAATTCCTGGGGGAAGAAGGTGAAGAAGATTCCAGCTCGCGAAATCTGGATGAGCCAATAGAGTGAATCCACTGAGGATGTATAATGGCCCATGCTCTTTAAATCAGAAACCTCGAGGAGGTTCAAGGCTTCGATTATATCCAGGCCTCCTGTACTTGGAAACCCGAGAGCATAGACATCAAAACCTCTGTAGTCTGTATGGAGGGGTTCGCTCCAGATTACCCTGTAATCTTCGAGATCTTTAAGGGTCATCTTCCCCCCTTCTTTCTGCACTGCATTGACAAATTTTTGAGCCCATTCTCCTCTATACATGTAATTAGCTCCTTGAGAAGCAACTTTTCTTAGAGTATCGGCAAGCTGAGGCTGCCTGAAGAGATCGCCTTCTTTATAGAGTTCTCCATTTTCCTTGGTAAAAATTGATTTTGTCTCAGGAAGCCTGGTAAGGACATCGCTGCGTTGAGGAATCATGTTTCCCAGCAGAGGATAGATGATAAATCCTTTCTCTGCGAAATAGATTGCGGGTTCGAAGATTTTAGCAAAAGGAAGCCTTCCGAATCGCTTATGTGCCTCTTCCACGCCTGCCATGAACCCAGGGACGAGTGCCGTTCTTCCACTCGGCGTTCCACTAACAGGAATAGTAAGGGGTTCTTTTTCTTCCTTTACCGTGTAATAGCCTGCATGCATGGAATATACCTTTCCTGTCTCGGCTTCGTAATAAACCATAGTCAGGATTCCTGCATAACTCACCCAGCATCCTGCAGCTAGACTTATCTGGGCCAAAGCCGTTGTCAGAGCCGCATCAATCGCACTCCCTCCTTGTTTCAAGGCTTCAAAGCCCGCCCTGATTGCAGGTGCACCCGTTGTGCCTGCAATCATGCACTTAATGCCTGATGCTAGGGGATGAGGACGATCAATGTTCTTGTTGAGCTCAAGGTAATTCTCAAGCTCTCCCTTCGGCCAGGCCTCAGGAGAAAGATTAACCTCAGCCGGTCCTTTCTTACATTGCCATTCAGAAAAGAGCAGACAAAATAAGAAAATAAGAGTGAATGAAAAAAAACGTTTCATTAAGTATTCCTCCTTTCAGGAATTTCCCTCCCTCAATAAATTTTTTTCTCTCCTAGGTTCTCTTCTTTATCAGTAAATCTTTTCTTGCAAAGGAGATGCTCTGTAAAATATCTTTTGAGTGCTTCAATCCAGTATCTCTGGCTTGCACCCTCAGGATGATGGTCTTCATCTGGGAGCACAAGAAAGTCAAACGGCTTATTGGCACGAATTAAGGCTTCGGCCATCTTGATTGAGGCAGAAAAAGGAGCATTCACATCACAAGTGCTGTGGATGATGAAAAGCTTCCCCTTCAGTCTTTCTACCAAATTTAAGTTTGAGCTATATTCATATGCCGCTCTGTTTTTTTGAGGCAATCCCATATAAGGTTCTATTGCAGCTGCGGGGTGGTCGAAGTGGTCATACACAGGATTTATGGCCACACCGACATGATAGACCTCCGGTGCCAATAACATTGCCCTCATGGTCATGTATCCACCCCATGAACCTCCGAAGATACCTACTCTTTTCAAATCTAGGTAAGGACGTGCGGCTGAGAGCTGTTTGAGCGCGGTCACATGGTCAGGGATTTCATGTCTCCCGAAATTCTTGTAGACCACATCCTGAAATGCCTTTCCCCTCTCTGGAGTCCCGCGGCCATCGACGACAAAGGTAATGAACCCAAGCTGAGCAAGTGCCTGAGGTAAGATTGAACGGGGGTCAGCAAAGGTTCGAGGTACCCAGGTGGTTTGAGGGCCGTTATAGATATAGTCAATTACCGGGTATTTTTTTTGAGGGTCAAAGTCATGGGGCTTAAAAAGAACTCCATAAAGGTCAGTGATCCCATCATCTGCTTTGACTATGAATTCTTCAGGAGGAACCCACTTCAAATCTTTAATTACAGAATCTATGTTTGCTTTAGAGAGAATCTGAACCAAGCTTCCCTCGGCTTTTTTAAGTTCCACGACTGGCTCTCTTGCCATGTCTGAATGAGTGTCAATGAAGAATTCATTCGAGGGAGAAAATTGAGTCTGATGTTGCCCTCGACCTTCAGTGAGACGTCTTAATCCCTTCCCCTCAAAGTCCACGCAATAAAGATGTGTGTCGTAGATTCTTGATTCTGCATGGGCTGTGAAAAAGACTTTATTTTCTTTCTCATCCACAGCGATTATTTCTAAAACGGGAAAACTTCCGTTTGTCAACCTTTTGATAAGATTCCCTTCGATGTCATATAGATAGATGTGTGCCCAGCCATCTTTTTCTGAAATCCAGAGGAATTTCTGTTTGTCTTTCAAGAATTTTATCTTTTCGAAAGGAGGTTTGTCGATTCCGAAGACAAATGTTTTCTGCATTTCGGTGAAAATAATCCTTGATTTTCCTGTTTCTGAATCTGCTAACATTAAATCCACTCTGTGGTGAGTTCTATCTGTGCGGCCAAAGAATATTTCAGAACCTGAATTTGACCAATTGATGAAGGTGTAATAATGGTCGGACTCCTCGCCAGTTTCAAGCTTCGTCTTTTTTTTCGAGAGTATATCCACCACAAAGAGCTCGAACTGAGGAATGGGTCCCCCAGCCTTTGAGTAAGGCGCCCACTCAACTTCTTCTGTGGTTTTCAACCAGTGGATGATAGGAAGACGAAGAACCTTGCGGGTATCAACTTTCATTGCTGCAACTTTAAGACTTTGTGGCGACCATTTTGCTCCGGAGATGCTCCATTCGGAGTCCTTCACCCCATCTTCTGTGAGGGGCTCTATTCTTCCATCATATGTGGAACGAAGGTAAAGATTATTCTTGGAAACACCAAGATACCATTTTTCATCAGGGGAAAGAATTTCCCATTCATCTGGTTCGCCGGCGTAAAAACCCTTACGAACAAGACGTGCTGTGGAGCGTTCCTTTTCCTTTGCTGCTAAAGGGGGGACTTCGGAAATCTTATAACTCTCAAGATAGCAAATGAACTCTCTTTCCTCAAGAAAGAATTTCACTGCTTTTTCGCCATCGAGGAAGCTAAAATCTTTAAAGGGTATTCCTTGATAAGGAGGTTCATATCCGAGAGAGCATCTTAATGCTTCGCGGAGACGTTTGTTATCAAATAAGGGTATTTTCGACTTCTTTTGAGGGTCTACTTTGTAAATGACCGTTTCTGCCGGGTCTCCTTCTGCGTACCAGAAGCTTGACCCATCAGCCATCCAGTGGGGTTCAACTTTACCGCCCTTGATGAACCGGGAAAACTCCAGATACTTGTAAAACAATGCTTCCCTCTCGCCAACTTTACCCTCATTTTCCTGAGAAGAGAGGGCAAGAAATCCAGCCGAACTTATTAAAAAGATTAAGGTTAATATTTTTTTTAAACTTTTCATTTTTTCTCTCTTTTTTTGTACTTCCCATCTCGATTTAGTTGTCACTCGCCATTAGCAGGGATTAACTCTTCCATTCTTCAGGCAAAATCTTGCTATCTTTCCTGGAGCTCAATCAAAACCCCATCAGGATCGCTGAGAACCGCTATTCTCCATTTAGTAGGGGAGAGAACTCTCTTTAGCTTATCTTCAGAGACATCCGCTACTGTCTTGAGCTTCTGTTCGTACATCACTGGAGGAACTATGAGTTCACCACCTACTTCTTTTCTAAACTTCTCGAAAGAGGCAATTGCTTCATCCATATTATCTACTCTGAACCCCACATGGACTACACCTGCTTTTTCTGTCATCACTTCTATTAAACCTTTGGAGCTTGAGCGTTTCTTTGTTTCCCTTTTCTTTTTTGACTGGATAAGCTCAATCATATCTGTTCCCTTATAAAGGTAGGCATTTAGGGGAGTCCGTTTGAGAACCCTGAGATTGAAGATTTTTGTGTAAAAATTGATTGAATTATCGAGGTTACTCACTGTTATTCCCACATGCTCATAAACCATCTCTTTGCTCCTTGATGGTGATTAAAATTCTTACATCTCAATTCGTAAGCTAAAGAAAATTTTAAATTCTTTTCTTCTTACTATAACCCTCCTGCCATACCTGCTCGCCTTGGATCAGTGCTTGCATTGAGGAGTCCGGTCTTCTCGTCACGCCAGCAAATCTGAAATGAGCCCATATGATAATCATAAAGAGGAAGAGGCTTTATCCTTATCCCCAGCCGAGCCAGTCCTGCGACGACTTTTTCAGGAATCCTGCTTTCAATCTCAAGCACATAATCATCTCTAAGGGAAAGCATTCTTGGTGCATCTGAGGCTTCGTAGGGGTCCATTTTAAAATCGAGGATGTTTAATAGAACCTGGGGAACTGTAACATGGACATTGCCTGGAGTCCCGAGAGCAAGATATGGTTTACCTTCTTTGAGAACGATTGTGTTCCCGATGACAGACCTTACTCTTCCTCCTCCAACAAGCCATCCAGAGATTGAAGACCTCATGTCGAACTGAGCGTGACTTCCTACCATGGGGACTCCTCCTATTACTAGACCGGGGATACCACTCCCCTGAAGGGTGTTCATCATCTGCACCCAATTGCCTTCCTTATCTACGATACTCAATTCACAACTCCCGAACGGAGGTTGTTTTCCCCCTTCTCCAGCAGTCGGGAGTCCTGCTGCAGCAAGGGCGGGGTTACCTGAAATGAGGCGGACATGCTCGGTTAGGTCAATCTTTGGCGTGCTTTTTTTCAACACAGAAGCCACCATCCGGTGATGTTCATCTGAAAGCCATTCTTCATAGGGTATGTTGAAAATCTTGGGATCATGGAGTAGCCCGAGCTCCCATTCTGCCCAGCGCAGGGCATGAGCTAAGAAATAAAGAGTTTCTGCTGAGTTCGTGTAATGACCCATGGAGCTGAGGTCAAAATTCGAGAGGATACCAAGCACAATGGCACAGAAGAGTCCCTGGCGCTCGGGAGGGCTGAGCTGGAGAATTTCATACCCTCTGTGCTTGAAGCGAATTGGTTCTCCCCAGCGTGGCGGGATTTCTTTGAGATGCTTAAGGTTTATCGGCCAGCCAAGTTCATTGGCTTTTTTTACAAATTCTCTTGCCCACTCTCCTTCTGTGAAATATCCTGGCCCTTCCTCAGCAGTTTTGCGCAATGTTTTCGCTAGCTCTTCATTCTTGAAAAATTCACCCACTTGAGGAGTAAATCCTTGGGGCGTGAAAAATTTGCGTCCCGAGGGAAAATATGTGTTAGAGGCGAGTTCCCACTCAAGTACCCCGAATTCAAAAGAATGCATAGGATGCCCTTCCTCTGCCCAGCGAATTGCGTCCTGACACAAATGTGACCAAGGTTTAGTGGCAAAGCGTCTGTGCATTTCTCCAAGGCCGGGCATGAAACCGGGTATGCAGGCCATTGGCCCTGCTCCCATGGCAAAACCACCAAGATTGGGGGGAAAGGTTCTGAAAGGAGGGAGCCCTTGAACTAGTGTACCTTGGCTGTTAAGCTCATAAGATTTGCCAGTCTTAGCCTCCCAGTAGAGAAAGGTAACCGTTCCGGCGTGATTTGTCATGTGAGGTTCGACTACTGCCTGGACAAGACTCCCTGCAATTGCGGCGTCCACCGCATTCCCTCCTTCTTTCATCACCTTGAGCATGGTTTCTGTGACTATGGGATGGGAACTGCTGCAGACCGCCTTCTTCCCCCTGACTACAGGCTTTGGCCCCTGTTTGGGGAGGGATTCTAGGGTGGATGAAATGATTTTTTCTTTTATTTCTTTTTCCCTTTTCAAACGATAAAACCCTGCCCCTCCACCTACAAGGGCAGCCTTGTGAATAAATTCGCGTCTTCTCATCATCTCCTCCTCTAATTTATTATTTCTATAGAAATAGTAATAATATTTTTCTTAGTTAAATTTCTTAACTTTATTTTTTCCCTATGAGCTGAGGTTTTTTTCATCTTTTATAATTTAAACCTTTTTTCTTCTAATTCAGTCCAATAGGAACCACAGCTTAGGCTCGTTTCTCCTTAGCAAAGCTTTGATCTAAAGGGGAGAGCCTATGAGGAAGCATCTTTTCCCAGTCAAGCTAAAATTTATTTCCTTGCTTCAATTCAAATTTTTTCATTAACATTAAAACTAAATCTTGGAAATAAATTGATCGCTATTGAGTTGCTAATCAAAGAAAAAATTTTTTGATGGAGGGGGTTGAGTTCTTCCTTCTGAGTTTTGATAAGGGATAAAGAAAGGGCCATTATTTTTATTTTCAAATTCTTATTGCTGGGATACATCTGGATTTTAAGGATTGGCTAACTCTTTCATGATTTTTAAAAGAAGCTGAAAGGAATATTAGGCTGAAATTATTTTTTTTAATCACTTTTCTAATTGAAGAGGGAAGGTCTCAGTATCGTGCCAAAATGAGGCCTTCCCTCCCTAAACCATAAAAACTAGAATGAATATCTGATGCTGATTTTCAACACACGTGGGGAACTCAAACCCGTTATCTCATTGAGGTATCTTCTGTTGGGGATGAAGACTCCTGGAACTCCATAATACATGTCGCCTGCATAATCAGAATTGTAATCGAAATATCCACTATTAAGGGCATTAAAGATATCGAGAAAGAGACCAAGGCTTCCTGGACCTAGGCGGAAAGATTTTTCCACCCTCAAATCAAGATTATCACGGGAAGGTCGTCTATAGGTTCCTGGAGGATTGGTAGCAATGACTGTGGCTGAAGAAGCCCAGGGAGCAAGACCATAGACTCTGACATTCCTGTTATAGGGGAGCCCTGAATAATGAGTGAAATAGAAACTAAAGTTTATTCCATAGGGTACCATGTAAGTTCCCGCCAGTTTGATCACAAGAGGACGATCAAGGTCCAGCCTTCCATATCTGTTGACTTGATAATTGGGGTCCATGAAGACTTCTGTGCCATAGTAAGAGGCAAGATACGACTGACCAATGTTTCCTGTTGACTTGCTTAGCACCACAGAACCAAAGAGCTGCCATTTATGGGAGAGTTTCTTGTTGATGATGAGTTCTACTCCTTCATATTTTCTTTCGGCAAGAGGTTTTCCATTTTTTCCGTCGATGTTCGTCAACCATCCCACAGGAGCATTCCCGCTTCCCACATAGACAGGGAAAGAGATATCATCTGAGGTACCAAAGATGCCATCAGGCCCTGGCTCTCGCATTGTATCCTGAGTGTAGATTGTTCCCTCAATCCTGTTGTACATCTCGATTATGTCCCTTGACCATTTCTTTATGTAATTCAACCCGAGCGAAAAATTGGGGAAAATTTCTCTCTCTACTCCTACCGTTACCTCGTGAGCATAAGTTGGTCTTATATTCTTGTCATAGAAAGTATCTACGTCAGGCAGGCCTGTCACAGGGTCTTCAATTCGCCCGTATTGATAGCCGGCGATGAAGAAATCAGCAAGATCAGGCCAGTTATTACGATTTAAGTCATACCAGTAAAAAAGCATCCCGTGCCAGTAGTTAGGATTTATCAAACCTGAGATTTGCCCAGAGAATGGTTCGTAGTACTTGCTATAGCTTGCTTTAAGAGAAGTCTTACCATCTCCAAAGGGGTCATAGGTTAGCCCCAGGCGAGGAGAGAAAGTGCTCCAGTTGACAACCCCTGGTATTTTTTCATACTCCTTGGGGCCGAAGTACTGAGGTTGATAGGGAATCAGCCACAACACCATTCCATTCTGAATGATGTTGTGCCAGAAGGGATTACCTGTGTTTTTCTGAGCCGGAATGGTCGGGCGATAATAATCCCATCTTATGCCAGCGTTGATTGTGAGTTTCTTGGTCACTGTGAAAGAATCCTGAAGGTAAGCGCTCCAGCGATAAATATAATCATTTTCCTGGGAGTCGCCTTCTTTTGAACCTATAGCCAGGGGGAACAACATGCCGAATGGTAATCCCAATGCAGTCAACATGTATCTGTAGTTTGCTGTATAGACCGAATATACGCTTGGCTCATAAGGAAACCAATGCTCAAGCTTGCATTTAGCCAGCTCAAACTCAAACCCAAGCTTGAATTCGTGGCTCCCGCCAATGAGGTTATCGGCGAAACGAGTCAAACTTCCCAGGAATTCGAGCCTTTCCCGATCATAATTTTGATTACAAACGGGTGCTCCATAAGTAAACCCACTTATTAGGTCAACATGCTGAACTCCAAACATCATTCCAGGTAAATTAGGGCCCAGCTTTTCTTCTGAAGGAAACCGGATTGGATACCAGGAATCAAGGTAGCCTACCCGAAGGTCGAAAAATGTGTTTTGGTTTATGATTCCGTTCCAGACTGCATAGAGTGTGGATGTCCCCAATCCAGGAAGTTCAGGGACAGCCTCTGGCAGGGTATAGGGCGAGACATACCCAGCGTGATAGAGCGCCTTTCCTCCTGAGCGATACCAGTTGAGGGTGAGTCGGTGATTAGGGTGGAGCTGGGAGGTCAACTTTCCCTGGAAGTTCCAGTTTGTGGTTTCCTGGTCGAGGGGAGTGCGCTTAACCGGGTCATTAAAACCAGTATAGTTTAGAGTGGCATCAAAGTAGCGGAAGGCAGCAAAGAACCAAAGACGGTCTTTAAGAATGGGCCCGCCGAGATTTAAAGAAAGGTCAAGGTCAGAAACTGTCTTTGTGGGCGTGATGAGCGGTTCCCCAGTTGGACCTTTGGGTGCGATTGCAGAGAAGGTTCTTATCTGATCCTCGTTGAAATTCTTATCAACCATGTCTTTGCTCGTGTAGTAGACCTGTGCTAACCCGCTTAGATTGTTTCCTCCGGATTTAGTGACCACATTCACATAGCTTCCATGTGCCTGTCCTACTTCAGCAGGATGAGCCGTTAGTTCCACTTCAACTTCCTCGAACGTATCGAAGTTCACTGGAACGAGGAGACCTCCTACCAAGGGATCTTCGACAAGGAAACCATCGAAGGCATGGGAATTTCCCCTAACTGAGGAACCGTGGCTGGAGAATCTAGAAGTTGAGTAGGCTCCGACGTCTGAAATCACTCCTGGAGCGGTGTTAACCAGAGCATTGACATTCCTTCCTATGGGAATGTTCTGGATAAGGTCAGCAGTGTAATTGACAGAAACTTTTGAAGAAGTGGTATCCACCACAGGCGCCTCTGCGGTTACCGTGACCTCCTCCTCAAGAGCTGCAGGCTCGAGTTTTATCTCCACAGAGCTCGTCTTTCCCACGTGGACATCTATACCCTCGAGAGTTACTGCCTTAAACCCGGGCATCTCCGCTGTTAGTCTATATGTTCCTGGAGGGAGGGCAGGAAATCTGAAATTTCCTGCTTCACTCGTGACATAGGTCAATGAGCCAAGGAGAGTTGCTCCTGAGACAGTTACCGTGGCACCAGGAAGCGGGGCCCCTTCTTGGTCAATCACGGTTCCTCTTATAGAGCCTGTCTGTCTCTGAGCAAGAGAAAAAGAAAAGAGACATAGAATGAGAAGAGAAAGGGCTGAAGATTTGAAAAACCTTTTACTCAATTTTTCACCTCCAATCTTGTTCAATGTTTTATTCAATATATGTAAATCCCCTAAAAAATTTTTCTAATTGTCCACTTCTCCTTTTCCCGAATTCAAGCCTTCAAGCCTAAGAATCATATTTGCCTATAAATCTATAGAAAGTTTCTCTAAATGTCTTGTAAAATTTGGCTAAAAATTTGTATAAATATGCTATTTTGAGCCTTTTTGATACATAATTTAAAAATCTGAAAAAAATCTTTCCATGATGAATAGTTGTCTTTTTTGAGCTTCAAATCTTTTTTGAGCTTCAAATGATAAATTAGTGATAATCTCTTTAAATTTTCCGCTTAGTTTCACTCCTATTTTTTAGGACTTAATTAATAACTAATATTAACAAACTATTCATATCATATTTAATTGTTTTTGCTTTGAATAAAGAAGATGCAAAAAACTTTGATTTTTTTTAGAGAAAAGAACTTATCTTTTCCCTCAAATCTAAAGTTGATTTTCACTAAGCTTATGAATTATTCTAATTACTATTCAGGTGGCGATTCTTCATGGATATAATCCAAAGGGTTAAACAAGAAAACGGAATAGTGGGCAGAGACCATGAAATAGCTCTTTCGCTTGCCATCCTCAATTCGGGTCATAATCTTCTTCTTGAAGGACCAGTGGGTGTAGGAAAGACAACAGTTGCCCTTGTCATCTGTAAGATACTGGGAAGAAAGGTGATTAGGATCGATGCAGATGACCGCTACACAGAGAGCAAGCTTACGGGATGGTTCGATCCTCCATTAGTCTTAAAGAAAGGTTATGCACCCGAGAGCTTTTGCGAAGGTCCTCTGGTTAAAGCCATGAGAGAGGGTTCCATTCTTTTTATCAACGAGCTGAATCGCATGCCTGAGGCTGTGCAAAATGTTTTACTTCCCGCCTTGGATGAGAAGTTTATAATAATTCCTCACCTGGGAGAAATTAAAGCCTCCCCCAAGTTTCAGGTTATCGCCACCCAGAATCCAGCCGAATACATTGCAACCTCTCATCTTTCTGAGGCTCTCCGGGATCGTTTCGAACATGTAATCCTCGATTATCAACCTGAGGAAGAGGAGATAGCCATAGTGAAAAAGGAAACAGAATGTGAAGATCTAAACCTAATCCGGGAGGCGGTGAGGATTATGAGGCTAACCCGGAATCATCCGAAAGTAAAAAAAGGTGCTTCAATAAGAGCTGCAATCTCTATGGTAAACATTGCTCATAAAATGGGAGGAGGAGAAGCATTGGCTCAAGCTGCACGAACTTCATTGCCCACAAGAATTGAACTCAGAGATGAATTTGAGACATCCCTAAATGATTTAATTGAAGAATTGCTTGAAAGAGAAAAAAAAAAACTAATTTCACCCTTAATTCCGCTTTCAAAAACAAATCTTAAACAAAAAGTTATTCTCGAACCGGAAGAGGAAGGGCATTACCTTGTCTCCCTTGATGAGTTGAAAAAAAGCCTTGCGGCTCGATATAGGGTTCCCCTTGCTCAGATTGATGGGTGGTTTATCGCTCAAAGAATTTCTGAAGGAGAAAATATTTTTCAAGAAAACAAACTCAGGAAATCTGCTCTTAGAATGGCAGTAAAAGAGGTGATGCGTCGTGCCTGGAAGCTCGTAGGACCAGTTAGGCCTCCAAAACAGAAAATATTAGGTCTTTTTGAAGAACCCTATCGAGGAGAAGTTAACCTTGATCAAACTTTAGAGAAAATAATAGGCAAGAAACTTCCCTCTCGGGATGATTTGGTAATAGAGAGAAGGGAGGAAAGGCGTCATCAGCTTGTTTTAATTATGGATACTTCTCTTTCCATGGGTGGCAAGAATTTAGCCATTGCAGCTTTAGCTGCTGCATCGTTGGCTTTAAAACTTCATCCAGGAGACTTTGCAGTTATTGTTTTTGGGAGTAGTGCCAGGGCTCTCTGGCATCTAAATGAAGAAAACTCTCCAGAAGAGCTAGTCTCTGACATATTGATTCAGCCTGCTCGAGGTTTCACCAACATAGAGGCAGGGCTTGAAACAGGGCTAAGAGAAATCCATAGCACCCATTTTCCGTGGCGTTCGGCTCTTCTGATCACAGACGGAGTTTATACGGTGGGTCGTGACCCCTGTCACTTGGCGGAAAAATTTCCTCGATTATTTGTCCTCCTCACCGAGGACTATAAGATGAATGAAGACCTGTGTTATAAGCTGGCGAGAAAGGGTCGAGGGGACCTCTTCAGGATTAAAGGATACGAAGACCTGCCTCATAAGATTCTGAAGATTGCCACCCTTATTTTGAGATAGACAAGAAGGGAGGATTAGCTTTCATCCAAGAAGCCCGTTTCGAGTGCGAAGCGCTTATTTTTAAGGAAAGCGAATAGAGTTCTTCTGAAAAAGTAGGGTCTTTAAAAAGAAATACCTGAACCTGTTTAATTCAGGAATAAAGCCGAAAATACCCAATAAATGGCTATTTATATTATTTGGTTCCTCTCCAGATTAGTTGATAAAAATGTTAATCTTTGAACGAGTAATTGGAAGGTATCATTGAGGAAACCGCGGGAATAAGAGCTACCATATAAGCTTAAGAATGATAGATAGATTCTTTTAGAATCGTTTTAATCTTATCCCTCAAGATTACAGAGAAAATACAAAGAAAATATGTATTTCTTTTTTTCGATAAGAGTTATTTCTATAATTTCTATATAAGTAATAATTTTGATAATAATTTAAAAATTTCTTCCTCAGGGCTTTTCTAAGAAAGCCAGAAGATTCAGTCTTATTAATGTAGAATTTAAGAGAGACTGCTTAATGAGTAAAGGTCATTTCTTTTTCCCATTTGTGAATAAAGTTTTGTTCGTCTCTTTGAATTTGTTTTAGACCCAAATTTTAATCAAAGATAAATTAATCGTTACCCTTTGCTCCAATAAATTTAAAGATCGCCATTTTTTAGGAGTAAATTTAACTTTAAAATTACCTTTGGCAGAGGGCTTCGATATCTTCTATTTCTCTTGGAGGCCCAGGGAGGAGCTCGCAACCATCTTCGGTAATCAGGACCCCATCTTCGATACGAATCCCTATTCCTTCTTCTGGAATGCTCAAAAAGGGTTCGATGACGATGACTACTCCTGGTTCAAACGGAAGGTCAAAATCACCGTTGGAGTCATGGATATTCAACCCGACAGGGTGGCCGCACAACCCGTAGCCATAAGTTTCAAGACCATGCTTCTTGAAATGTTCATATACTGCTTTGTGGGCTTTCAAGGCTGTGGAGCCGGGCTTCATCGTGCGGATTGCTTCCTTTTGAGCTTCAAGTACTATTGAATAGAGCTCCCTCTGTCTTGGAGTAAATTTTCCATTTGCAGGGAAGGTGCGCGTTATATCTGAAGAATAGCCTTTATAAGAAACACCGGCATCGATTAAGACAAGTTCGCCATCTTGGATGATGCGGTTATTCTCCATATAATGAGCGATGGTTGCCTTTGGTCCAGAGGCAACGATGATGCTTGCAGCCATGTTATCCAGAGAATCAGAAACTTCTTTGCGGAAGATGCTCAGGTCAGCAGGGTTAGCCTTCAGCCGGAGTTCGTATTCAAAAATAGCCTGGCCCATAGATTCATTTACTCCTGGTTTCAAAGTCTTCATAATCTTTTTAAAAATTTGGGTATGAATCTCAAAGGCTTTTTTCAGACAATCAATCTCAAAAGGCTCTTTGACCCTTCTCATCTCATGGATCAGGGGTGCCACATTTTTCAAATCCAGCCAGAAAAAGCGTTCTCTTATCTTATTGACCAAAATCATGTCTCTAGAAAGAGGTTGAGAAAGAGAGATAAAGGGCTTATTGATCCAGAGGACCTCTTCATTCCTCAAAACTTCTTGAAGGGTTTCATCCAGTCGAGATAGCCCATAGACTCTCTCGGTACCTGTTTTTTTCTGAATAAGATCGATAGATGAACGCTCCCCGTCGATCCTCATTTCCCACGGAGTTTGCTCTTCGACAAAGAGTATTTCTCTTACTCTACAGCCTCTTCCCACCTCAGGGGTATTGTGAGTCTCTCTGCGTTCTACAATCATTCCTTTAGGAGCAAGAAGGAGTACAGCATTGCGCGATGTAATACCTGTCAGGTATTCAAGGTTTTTATCCCACAAGGAAGGATTATGTTCTGAACCAGCGGCTGATTGGATGAGTACGATGCCATTTTTAACCTTCTCCATCAATCTCTCCCGCCTCATTCGGTAGAGGTCTGCCTCATCTTCTCCGAAGGTGAATCCGCTCCTCAGGAAAATCAGGCTAAGGCATAAAATTAGTAGCCTGAATGAAAGAGTGTATCCTTTAGATTTTTTTGAATCTTGCATGAAAACCTCCTTTTTATGTTATTCTTATTCTATCTCTTATTCGCTCTTTGAATCTCACTTTTACCTCAGAAAAGCCTCTCTCTAAGCAAGAATCAATGCTTATTGTCCCCATAGCAGGCAAGTTCCATAACAGTATTTAAAAGTTGGATGATTAAAATACCATTTAAATTTCATCGCTTAAGGGACACAAAATTATTTTGGGGAATAGAGGCAAAAATCTCGAATCTCTTCTAAAAAAATCATCCTCTAAAGGCAAAGACTTTAATCTCAGTGTATTTCTTCCTCTAAGCTTTCCTGAGTTATTTCTCATTGTGCCTAAAGAATGATTAAATCCCTTTCTGATTCCGTGAGTCTTCTTGCTCCTTTTTCAGTCACCACAACCGTATCTTCGATTCGCACTCCGAATTTATCAGGAATGTAAACTCCTGGCTCGATAGTAAATACCATTCCGCTCTCCAGCAAGGAAGAATTACCTCCCCACACTGAAGGAGGTTCATGGACTTCGAGACCGAGCCCATGACCTGTCCTTGTCTTAAAATACTCTCCCATTCCTGCCTCTTCGATTACTTTCCGGGCTGCTGAGTCGATTTCCGAGACTCTTCTCCCCGGCTTTACCCTCTCCACTGCTTCAGCCTGAGCCTTGCGCACAACTTCAAAAGCCTTCCAGTATTCCTTCTTGGGTTCACTCAGGCAGAGCTGACGAGTAATGTCAGAGAAATAGCCTCCTGAGGAGACTGCTATGTCGAGGAGAACAGGTTCTCCTTTCTTTACAGTAGTTTTATCCGGCATATGGTGAGGAGAGGCACTATTTGGGGTAGCCTGAACAAGGACATAGTCGAGTGTGTCTGCTCCTTCTTCAAGCAAAAGACCCTTAAGCCTCGCCTCTACCTCCTTTTCTGTTACACCCGGCCTTATAAATTCGCCTACTCTGCTTATTGCCTTCTCGATGAGAGCCGATGTCCTCCTTATTGCCTCAATTTCATTTTTATCTTTTATCTTTCGAAGCTCAATCAGTATGTCGCTCGCCAGCTGAGTAGACTTTTCTCCAAGATGGGGTTCGAGTGCCTTCAAATAGATGAAGGGCATGGTATCATCTAAAGCCAGTCTTTCTGCTTTCTTTCCCTTAATCTTCTCCCAGGCCTGCTTGACTGCTTCAGAGGGGCCTTCCTGATCTGTCCAGGAATAAACATGTTCGAGCCCGGTTCTTTCCAGAAACTCATTTCGGTCAAAATCAGGGACAACTGAGCATGTCTCTTCTCTTGAGATGAAGAGAAAAGTGGGCCTTTCTACAGCAATAGGTGCAAAGGAAATGAGGTAACGCCAGTTTGCTGAGGGCCAGAGAATAACTAGGTCCACGCTCTTCCTTTGCATGAGAGCCTGGAGCTTTTTAATCGAAGCGTATTGTTTCATGAAAATCTCCTCTCTTTTTAAAAAATGGATAAGATAAAAAAGGTTTTTTATCCATTAGAATCTTTCTCAAAAAGGTTTCTATTATAAATGGCAGCTGCTTTTAAATAAAGGATGAAAGACAAATCTTGAGTAATGAGCTTCAAGACCAAACTCAAGACCCTGATTTGAACAGAATAAGCATCATCAGTACTTAAAAGAAACTTTGAAATCTTTCTCTTAGATTTTCCAGAAAAAGAAGGAGGAAGGAAAAGGATAGGGATTTTACATTCAAGGAGAATTTACTTAACCATTTCTTTATCTAGAGCCAAATTCTACATATTAAAAAGGACATACTTTTAAGTTTATTTAAGAGTGAATTTTCAATTCTTTGCAGAAAAGAGAGAATAAGCATCTTTTGCTAATGACGGGTTTTTTATTTTTTGAGTCTTTAAAGCGCCTCTCTTCTCTTCAGTTAAAAGTTATTTTAGCTGTCCTTAATTCGGAAATGACTGGATATGATAGTCAGGCGGTTCAGTACCGTGGAGGTGGCGCACAAAGTAATCCCAGACGCGGCGGATGGTATGGGCCTTTCTTAAATTATGAGCACAATTAGGAATGTAGAGCATATCGAAGTTCTTATCCGCCCTAATCAGGGCATCCACAAGCTGAAGGGTTGAACCGGGGAGGACATTCTCGTCAAGCTCGCCCATCATGAGGAGAAGCTTTCCCTTGAGTTTATTCACCTGTTGCCGCCCATCTGCGTTTATATAGTTTTGAGGTACTTCGGTTGGGGTGGGACGAATCTCTGTGCCATCGCTGTAGCGAGGTCGACCGTGGAATGCAGTCCAGTGATAGTCGAGATACATGTTGTGCATAGAACCAGGGCCTGCACCTGAAACCCCTACCTTGAAGAAGTCAGGAAATTCGAGCATCGCCCGGAAAACAGTCCAGCCACCGAATGAGCCACCATGAATGCCAACTCGGGAGAGGTCCATGTTAGGAAACCGCTTGGCGAGTTGCCTTATGGCTACAATGTGGTCATCGAGCATCATAGTGTGGAGTTTACCATAAGAAGAATGGAGGAATTCTTTTGACCGGTAGGTTGTCCCTCGAGCATCCACCACGACAGAGAAAAAACCGAGCTCTGTGAGGCAGGAAGGGGGAACAAGCCCGGGGGGACCTGTAAGAGCCTGGGAAAAGTTTCGGGGGACTACAGCGGTGAGAGGACTGGCATATTGAGAATCTATGACAGGGTATTTTTTCGCAGGGTCAAGGTTTCGGGGTTTGTAGAGAAGACCGTAAAGGTCAGTCGCACCACCAGCAGCTTTGACCATAAATTCCTCTGGGTTTTGCCATCCTGCGTGGTAGAGTTCTGAAGCATCTGTCTTTTCCACTACCGCTACCAGTGAGCCATCTTTAACCAAACGAATTACAGTTTCTGGAGGCTGATCGACCTTAGAATAATTATAGACCACATAATTACCACTGGGAGAGACAACATCATAACCGAGGGCGCCCGTTAGGGAGAGAATGTCATTCCAGGGACTAGTGATCATATGGTCTGCTTTCTCAGGAGAAAGGAGGGTAAGGTCTGAACCATCGAAATTTACCCGGTAAAGATAACGATAGTAGGGATTACCTTCTTCACGTCCGCCTCCTGTAAAGAATACCTGCCTTTTTTTCTCATCGACATAAACGATGTCCCAGACAAGCCATTCTCCTTTGGTGATTTGATTTTTCAATTTACCTGTTTTCCCGTCATAGAGATAGAGATGTCCCCAGCCATCGCGTTGGGAAAACCAGATGACTTCTTCACAATCTCCCACCACTCTTACATTGGGAGGGCTGTATGAAGTAGAATTAAGGTCAGTTCGGGGAAGAAGGTTCTCCTCAATCACCGTGCGAACCTTTCCTGAAATGAGGTCTATATCAAAAAAATAGGCCGATTCCATGTTGTCACCGAAGGCAACGGCATAGAGGTGATTACAATCAGAACTGAACCAGGTCTTGCGAATGGCAAGAAGGTCCTGCTGGATGACCAGAAGCTTATCATAGGGAAGCTTAAGACGGCGGTATGTTCCTCTTATGATATCGAATACAAACCATTCAATCGTTGCTGGCTTTTCACCCAGAAGGGGAACTCGGATAAGATGAACCTTAGGACGGAAGGTTCCATCCTGGGGAGAACTTTCAATAAAAGGATATTCCGCCACATGGCGCTGGTCGACACGAGTGACAATGGCTTTAGTGGAGTCTGGTGACCAGTAAGATTCCAGGGGAGGCTGCGGTTCGGCGGAGCGTTGGCGAGGAATGAATGAGGCTTTCCATCCATCATAAATTATGCCGTAACCAAAGTGTGGTTGTCCGTCTTCTGTTAGGGCTTTTTCTTTTCCACTCGACATCTCACGTAGCCAGAGGTTCCCTTCACGGGTGAATAGGCCCCATTTTCCATTAGGAGAGACGATCACTCCAGCGGGAACTGGTTCTAATTTTTGTTTGCTGCATCTTAAGGGCCTGAAATTACAAGTGTATTTTTCTCCTTCAAGGGTAAAAGTGATTCCTTTTCGTTCTAGAGCATATTCAAAACTCTGAAAAGGAAGGTCGTTGCTTTTAATCTCTTTGCCTAAAACCTCGGAGAGGGCCCTAGCAACAGCTTCATGGTCAAAGGCTGGTTGCTTTTTTCCTGTAGAGGCATCACACAATAGAAATTCTGCTCCTTCCTTTGTTTGTCTCCTGTACCAGAATTCATCAGAATCTCCAGTCCAGTGCGGTATGGTAAAGAGGTTCTTTACTTTGGAGAGGACGCTGGGAATCAACCATTTTTCAGCCCTAGCATAGTCTTCAGCGCTTAGTTTAATACCTTGAAGGGTGCGCTCTGTTTTTCCACGACATGCAAATAAATAGAATAAACAAAATACAATCGTAAGACTGAATAAGCATGCCCAATGACGCCAAAGTCGGTTGACCATTTAAAACCTCCTTGAGGAATATAGAAATTTTGCTGACTCTCTTTATGTCCTTGATTTCTCTTCTTTCCTAAAACGAGGTTAAATTCAGAAAGATGAATCTTAGCTTCAAATCGAAGCTTCACCCTCTTATTTCCTCCTATCCCCGCCTCACCATGAAGTGAATTTCTATCATAGGCAAAGGATTGAGTCAATTTTTAAGAGCCTTGGAAATATCCTTATTTTCATGATGTTCAAGACCGCACCAAGTTATTTTTTGCCATTTTTTATGTTTTCTTCACAAGCAGCAGAAACACTCTATTTTGAGCCAATATCGTAAATTTCACTTAATAGACACTTCGAAAAACAATTCTAATCTCCAAAGATTGTTTACCAGCTAAAGAAGATCTCAAATGGTTGTTTAATCGCTCTATCCAAGTTTGGAAGATTCTTTGTGAGGGAGAAGAAGGCTTCGGAGGGAAGAGAGAGGAAGGGAATCTTTCCTGTATTTGCTAAGAAAACAAGAATCATAATATACTTTACTCAAATTTAATGAAGGTGGAGGTTTTATGTTTCATAAAAAATCAGGTCTCAAAATATTTTTAATTTCATCCTCTCTCCTCTTTCTCGTTTTTTCATGTACAAGGAGAGTCGTACCTAATGACCTGCTTATCAAGAATGTGAAGATTGTGGATGGCACGGGGAAGCCCTCTTATAAGGGGAGTATAGCCATCAAAGGTGAAAAGATTGTGAAAGTGGGGAAGTTCAAGGGAAGAGGGGAAATAGAAATTGATGGTTCGGGACTGTATGCCTGTCCAGGATTCATCGATCCCCATAATCATTCTGACTTCAGCATCATTCAATATCCTCTTGCAGAGAACCTCATCATGCAGGGAATAACGACTGTTTTGGCTGGAAACTGTGGCTCATCTCCTGCACCCCAGAAAGGTCTGCCATTTAGAGACTTCCTTTCAAGGGTAGAGGAAAAGGGAATCTCTTTGAACCTTGCGCTTCTTGCAGGACATAACACGATTAGGGTGGCAGTCATGGGAGAAGATTTTAAAAGAAGGGCAACTCCTAAAGAAATTGAAGAGATGAAGGCTCTTCTTGAGGAGGCGATGGGAAGCGGTGCTTTCGGTCTTTCTTCTTTCTTTGACCCGAGTCCTGGGGAGTATGCCTCATTGGATGAAATCGTGGAGCTTGCGAAAGTTGCTGCTAAATACAAGGGAATTTATGTCCCTCATACCCGGCACATCCAGAGTCAGATGCCGTCTTCAGATCCTGAGGAATATGGATACGGGATTTTTCATGGAGATATTCAAGATGTGTGGGTTGGCCGCTATCGAGGTTATAAAGAAGCCATAGAGATAAGCCGAAGGGCTGAGATTCCCCTCCACATTGCCCATTTCTGCACTGCTTTTAAGAATCCGATGCCTCATCCTAATTATCTCGATGAAGCTGGGGCAAGGGCAACTCTCGAGGAAATAATTGACAAAGCCAGAGAAGAAGGGCTGAGCATAACTTTTGATGTCATTGCTTGTTCCTCAACCATTTCTGCCCCTCGGCCAATCTGGGCTGATTTTTATAAAGGAAGAAATCTGCATCTCGAATGGGTTAATAATCTCGAGTTTAGTGAATTTGTGGAAAAACTGAAATCAAGGGAATTCAGGGATAAAATAAGGGAGGTTTATGATTCTAACAGGTTGAAACTGGGAATGATTCACACCAAGGAAGACCCTTACTGGATGGATTGCTTCCAGATAACCTCTTGTGAGAATAAAGAATATGAAGGGAAAATATTAGGAGACTTGGCTAGAGAAAGAGGGATAGACCCTCTCGAGCTAATCTTTGATCTCATAGTTGAAGACCCCAAGGCGACCTGGGTTCAGTTTCTTGATAGGAGAGATCCTCCTGGAGCAATGCCACCTCTTCTTAAGCATCCCTGTGCCATGCCTTCAACAGACGTCACTGCCTTCCCTGCAGAATTAAGCCCAGGGCAGTGGAATCCGTATTCTGATTATGGATCGCTTCCTGCTCCTACCGCCTACGGTCTTTTCCCCCATTATATTGGCACTTACGTTAGAGAACTCGGTGTTCTCTCTATAGAAGAGGCAGTGAAGAAAGCTACCTCTTTTGTCGCCGAGAAGTTTGGCTTCGAGAGTCGAGGCGTGCTTAAACCTGGAGCCTATGCCGACATTGTCATCTTCAACCTTGGAACAATAAAGATGTCGGGTGACTTCTTGAAGCCTAACACACCTCCAGAGGGAATAGAGTATGTGCTTGTCAATGGTAAAATTGTGTATAAGGAGAAGAGACATACGGGTCTCAAGCCAGGTAAAGTGCTTAGACACTCAACTTGAAATTCCTCCCTCAACATAATTTTAAATTTATAAATAATAGATATTTTTTAATAATTATTTTAAATTAATAATAATTATAATTAAAAATTAGCTCTTCAAATTTTTTAAACTCTGTACCTAAATCCATGAAGGAGGGCGCATTCTTCAAATATATTAAATTAAGGATGAAAAAAATTTGATCTTAAGATTTTTCTGGGAAACTTTATCCTAAGTTATACCTAGCGGCTAACTTTTTCTCCTTCCTTCTCGATATAATTTTAATTCGGCTCATTTCGAACCTAAGAAGCTTCAAAGCATCTTAGACAAGATACTATTTCATTGCTGATACAAATACTTAATGCGTCACATTTCACACCTATTAACTGGAGTTATTCTTTTCCGATTCACTTTTTTAGAAGGTTACCTTAGGAGAAGGAAAAAGTCGTAAAGAAAAGGTATTTGTAGACTTTGTTACGAGTGAGGAGTATTATTTTTCAGGAAATGTCAATTTTTTGAGAAGAAATGAATAAACTAAATTTAAAAAACATAGTTTCAGCAGAAAAGGGTCTAAACAATTTACGAAAATGGGGAGTTAACTTCTTCTTGGCTTGGTTTATTTTCTTCTTTCTTGAAGCTTCTTCTTGTAAGGAAGATTTTTTCCCAAGGAATGAGGAAAGCACAAAATTTACTCCCCAAGAGAGCTTCCAGAAAATGATCCCTTCCTTGATGAAGAAGTGGGCTATCCCTGGAGGCGCTGTGGCACTTGTAAAGGATGAGCGCCTTGTCATGGCCGAGGGATATGGGATGGTTGATATAAAGGAGAAGAAGCCTGTCAGTCCCGAGTCACTTTTCAGGATAGCCAGCCTTTCAAAGCCCATTACTGCTGTCGCTGTGCTCAAACTTCATGAAGCAGGAATGATAAACATAGACGAGAGGGTGTTCGAAATACTCAATGACCTTGTGCCTGGTGAAGGAGTCGAGATTGATTCAAGGATTTATGAGATAAGAGTTCGTGATCTTCTTCAGCATTCTGGAGGCTGGGACTCAACAATCAGCATAGACCCCATGTTCATGTCGAGAGAACTTGCGGAGAAGATGGGAATTCAAGCGCCTGCTTCTCCCCAGGCAATAATCCGCTATATGTTGTCCAGACCTCTTGATTTCGTCTCTGGTTCTCATTACGCATATTCAAATTTTGGGTATTGGCTTCTGGGGCACATAATCGAAAAAGTAACTAATAAAACTTATGAGCATTCTGTAAAAACTCAAATCTTAGAACCCATGGTAATCTCAAGGATGCGCCTTGGTAAAACTTTGCTTGATGAGGCTGGGGAGGATGAAGTCCGCTACTATGACTATCCAGGGGCGCCTTTAGGACAATCTGTTTTTCCTGAAGTTCAAGAATTAGGCCCCAGTCCCTACGGTGGATTCTATCTGGAGGCAATGGATTCCCATGGAGTGGGTTGCTTCTGCCGTAGACCTCATGCGTTTTTTGACAGGTGTAGATGGGCGTCCTTTGAAGCCTGATATTCTCCATCCTTCTACCCTCGAAATCATGTTATCTCGCCCAGAGATGAATTGTTGGAAGAATTCGGAATGGTACTATGCCCTAGGATGGCAGGTGAGACCAGTTGGTGGAGAGGCTAATTGGTGGCATACAGGGTCTCTTCCAGGTTCATCTTCTATCTTAGTTCGCACTCACCATGGCCTCTGTTGGGCAGCTCTTTTTAACTCAAGACCAAAGGAATATTCATCTTTCCTGGAGGAGTTAGATGACGCCCTCTGGAAAGCAGTGAATGATATCACGGAATGGCCTTCATACGATTTATTTGAAAATTATCGATAAGGGAAGTTTTAAAAACTTTCTCTTCACAGAATTTGAATTCTTAAAAACATCAAAGTCTGAATCTAAGAACAGAGGATGGGACTTTAGGGGGTGTTAGAGAAGTTAGAGATAAATTTAGAGAT
>Ga0209102_1000387_pt1 | contig 29822 bp, 23 predicted proteins | sample ConPoolayeHmetaG_FD_185483 | JGI IMG/M metagenome (GOLD analysis project Ga0209102, IMG submission 185483) | Hot spring microbial mat communities from California, USA to study Microbial Dark Matter (Phase II) - Cone Pool mat layer H metaG... ...
GCTCGGTCGCTAAAGCCCGCGAAAGTTAACCCCGCCTTTGGGTTGATAAATTTTGCTTGACAGCGTCATCCCCCCATTTTAAAATGAGCCAACCTTTTTTGGAGGAGGGAAAAATGGTCGAAACGCTCGCCCAACTTTTGCTCAATACGCTCAAGAAATATCCCCGGCCAGATCTCATGCTCGTCAAGAAAGAAGGGCAGTATGTCCCCATCTCCAGCGAGGAGTTTGGCCGTCGTATTCGGCATTTTTGTCTGGGGCTGAGGGAGCTGGGGCTCACCAGAGGGGACAAGGTCATCCTTCTTTCCGAAAACAGGCCCGAGTGGGTTATGGCGGACTTTGCCAACCTTTGTTTGGGGGCCATCACGGTTCCTATCTATACGTCTTTGGTCCCCGAGCAGATAAAGTACATCATCGACGATTCCGACGCCAAGGCGGTTATCGTCAGCGACGAGGCGCAATGGAAAAAAATTGAGGCGATCCGGCCGAGGCTGGCCATGGTCAAACATTATATCACGTTCATGGAGGAAGCGCCGGACGGAGTCCTGACTTTCCAGGCCGTCCAGGAGATGGGCCAGAAGGTGGACGCGGCGGAGCCAAACCTCTTTGAAAGTCTGGCCCTTCAGGTCAAGCCGGAGGATGAGGCCTCGCTCATTTATACTTCCGGCACGACTGGCCTTCCCAAGGGAGTCATCCTCACTCACAGCAATTTCATCAGCAACATCAAGGCGGTGTCGGGAATAATTGAGTTTTCCGATAGGGATACTGTACTTTCTTTCCTGCCCCTTTCCCATGTCCTCGAGAGGATGGTCACCTTCACCTATCTTTATAAGGGCTGCCGTATTGGCTATGCCGAGAGCGTTGACACGGTGGCTCAAAACCTGCTCGAAATCCGGCCCAACATCATGGTCAGCGTCCCGCGCGTTTTTGAAAAAATCTATGCTCGGGTCATGGACAGTGTTCTTGCCGGCTCCGCTTTGAAGAAAAAAATCTTTTTTTGGGCGTTGAAGGTGGGGAAAGAATACGGGCGCCGCAAGCTCAACCGGGAGCCGATTCCTGCCTCGCTCGAGAGAAAGAGAAGATGGGCCCATAAGCTCGTTTTCTCGAAGATCATCGAAAAGACAGGCGGTCGCGTCCGCTTTTTTGTCTCGGGCGGCGCTCCTCTGTCCCGGGATATCGCCGAATTTTTCTACGCTCTGGGCCTTGTCATTCTGGAAGGCTATGGCCTGACCGAAACATCCCCTGTTATCTCGGTCAATACTTTCGAAAACTTGAGGTTTGGCACGGTGGGAAAACCCATCCCTGGCGTGGAAGTGAAGATTGCCCCCGACGGAGAAATCCTGACTCGCGGTCCTCACGTGATGAAGGGTTATTACAAGAAAGAGACGGAAACGAGGGAGGCTTTTGAGGATGGCTGGTTCCATACTGGCGACATCGGCCGCCTCGATGAGGATGGTTTCCTCATCATTACCGACCGCAAGAAGGATATCATCGTCACGGCCGGGGGAAAGAACGTGGCCCCTCAACCCATCGAAAATATCCTCAAAACCAGCCCCTATATTTCCAATGCCGTCGTCATCGGAGACAGGCGCCGTTTCGTTTCAGCGTTGATCGTCCCCCATTTTGAGAAGCTCGAAGAGTACGCCCGGCACGCCGGCATTCCCTTCGGAAATCGCACCGAGCTCGTCCAGGATAAAAGAGTCAACAGCTTCCTCCTGGCCGAGGTCGACCGGATGACTCCCTATCTGGCTTCGTTCGAGAAAGTCAAGAAAATCGCCGTCCTGGATCGAGACTTTGAAATAGAAAAGGACGAAATCACACCGACCCTCAAGGTCCGGCGGAATATCATCGAGAAAAAATACCAGGCTCTGATCGATTCCCTTTACGCGGAAGAAAAAGATAACGCCAGCGTCTAATCGGACTTGGGCTGCTTATCCGGCCAGTAGAGAATACGGCCACAATTTTCGCACAGGATGAGTTTGCGCGTGTCGCGCAGTTCGTTAAGAACCTGAGGCCGGATGCGCATGTGGCACATGGCGCAAAAATCGCCCCTGACAGGGGAAAGGGCGACGCCACCCTTCTTTCCCTGAATCCTGAGATAAAGGTTGACCTGGTCAGCGGGAATCTGGGGGAGGAGCTCTTTCCTTGCCTGGTCGAGCTGCCTGGCTTTTTCCTCCATCTCTTTCTTTTTCTGGAAAATGGCTTCTTTTTCTTGGGTCAGTTTCTCCCGGGCCTCGGCAAACTTCTCGTTGGCTTCCTTGATTTCCTTCTCAATCTCGTCAGCCCGGAGCATTTCGGCGATGATTTCCTCCTCCAGCTCGTCAACCCTCCTCTGGGAGGCCTCGATTTCCTTGAGGAGGGCAGTATATTCTTTGTTCGTCTTTACTTCATTGAGCTGCCTCTTGTACTTGGCAATCTGAGCCCGGATATCCTTGGTTTCGGACTCAAGGTCTCGCCTTTTTTTCTGGTTGGCGGCCAATTTCTCCTTGGCCGCCGTAACGGCGTGCGTGCTCAGCTCGATTTTTCTGTCGATTTCTTCGATCAGGGGCGGGGTGTTGTCGAGGAAATGGTGGATCTGGCGAATTTCGGAGTCCAACCGCTGGAGCTGAATCAGCTTTTCGAACTCGATTTCCACATCGTTTCCTCGAGTCCAGGTTGGGCCTACCAGGATTCGAACCTGGGACCTGCCGGTTATGAGCCGGTGGCTCTTCCGCTGAGCTATAGGCCCTGGCTCTCTTATAGCAAATAACCCCTTTCAAGTCAATGAAGTGGACAGGCCCGAAATTGCCGATCAAAGCACCCGACGGGTCCTGTCGTGGTTCACCCCCGGCCAGGCTCGGGGTTGGGATTCCGAAGCCCGCTCGTTTCCCCAGCGAGGAAACTCGCTCCGACTCAGCTTTAGCTCTTCTCTCGCTTCGCTCGAGAAACCATGCCCCCTCAGGCTTCGACGGGCTTCCTCACCCAAACCCCTCGCCTGTTTCCCATGGCCTCAAACGCTCGGGTCGGCGTTCCGAGACGCTATCGAAAGCTTTGTTTTTTATATATTAACCACCCCTATCCCTCTCCGCGAAAGGCGCCCCCAGGAATTCTTTCTTAGCCATTAAATCCCCCTACCCCCTTTGAACAATCAAAGGGGGCCCGAGAAAAGGTGGGCGTCTTTCGAGCAGGCCGGAGGGGAACAACGGTCAGCGTCTCGGGTAAGGTCGGCCCCCGAACCACACCACCCCTCGGGTGCAATCGCTATCGTGATAATTTGTTACAAGATGAAGCACTTTCGCTTGATGATAATTCTCTATTGGCAATTTCGGGACAGGGTCAGGACATCAGCGACACTTGAGCTTTCTGATTTCTTTTCCATTGGCCATAATACTCATAGGGCTTGAGGTAGTCCAGAGCCTGATACGGTCTTATATAGTTATAGTATAGGCCCGCTTCTCCAGTTGCCGGTTATGCTTGTCCAGGTTGAGCTCGAGCTCGTTGACTTCGTAAACTCCTCTTCTAAAGCACGGCAGGGGAAACCCCACCCTTTCTCTTGGAGCCATTTGTTGATCTAGGAAGTCTGAGAGGAAGAGAGATTCTCTTTCCTCCGTGTCATCTCCGAGCGCTTGGGCTCTGTGACAGAGAAAAGTGCATCCCGACCCTTCCGCAGAACTTGGTTCAGATAGAAGCTATCTTCTTGCCCCCGCGCGGCTATTTGTTATTGGTGAAGGACTTGAGCTTGCGGCTCCGGCTGGGGTGTTTGAGCTTGCGCAGCGCCTTGGCCTCGATCTGCCGGATTCTCTCCCGCGTCACCTTGAACTGCTGGCCGACCTCCTCGAGGGTGTGTTCGTTGCCGTCGCCCAGCCCGAACCTCATCTTCAGGACTTTTGCCTCCCTCTCGGTCAACGATTTCAGGGCCTCCTCAATCTGTTCGCGCAGGTTGATGTGGATGACAGTGTCGGGCGGGGAGGGCATGAGCTTATCCTCGATAAAGTCGCCCAGGTGGCTGTCTTCTTCCTCGCCGATGGGGGTCTCCAGCGAGATGGGTTCCTGGGCGATTTTGATGATTTTCCGCACTTTGTTCACCGGCATGTCCATCTTCTTGGCGATCTCCTCGCTCGTCGGCTCCCGGCCGATTTCCTGGACGAGGCTGCGGGAGACGCGGATGAGCTTGTTGATGGTCTCGATCATGTGGACGGGGATGCGGATGGTTCGGGCCTGGTCAGCGATGGCGCGGGTGATGGCCTGGCGGATCCACCACGTGGCGTAAGTCGAGAACTTGTAGCCGCGGCGGTATTCAAACTTGTCCACGGCCTTCATCAGGCCCATATTCCCCTCCTGGATGAGGTCGAGGAACTGGAGCCCGCGATTGCTGTATTTTTTGGCGATGGAAACGACCAGCCTTAAATTGGCGGCCACAAGCTCCTTCTTGGCCTGATCGCTCACTTTTTTGCCTGTCGTGATGGCCCTGATGATTTTTCTCAGGTTAGCGGCATCGAGCCCTACTTCCTTATGGTAGGCCCTGAGCTCTTTGTTGACCGCCTGGATTTTTTGCTTGAGCAGAGCCTCGCTTTTTTTGGAGCGGCATCGGTTCAGGGCGAGGGCCAATTCCTCTTTGGTTTCCTCGAGATCGTTGACCGCTTTGAGCTTTTCTCGGAGCGATTCAATGATTTTTTCCCTCTCGCTCGGCCGAACGTTAAGCTCCCGGATCAGCCGGCTCATCTTGACAATGAGGCGCCCCCGGGCAAAATTGTATTTCTTGGCCGTGGGAATTTCGTCCAGTTTCTGCTGGAGCTCCCGGATTTTCTTTATCTTGGCCAGCACCTGCTTCTTTTTTTCTTCCAGCTTTTCCTCGGTGATTTCCTCATCGCTCAGGTCAAAAACCTCCTGAAAGATGGTCGGGTTGGACTTGATCTGTTCCTCGAGGGAGAGGACATAGTTCAGAGCCAGCCGGGTCTTGGACAGCGCCTTGATGATGGATTTCTCGCCCCGCTCAATTTCCCGGGCGATGGCGATTTCCCCCTCTCGGGTGAGAAGGGAGATGTTGCCCATCTCGCGGAGGTAAAGCTTGACCGGGTCGGTTGTCCTCTCCAGGCCGTGGACGGTGACGACATCGTTTTTTCTCCGCCGCAGGAGGAGGTCCCGCTGCCTCGAATCAAGGATCTTGATGCCATAGTCTCCCATCGAGCTCAGGAAGTCATCGAAATTCTCATCCGAATCGAAATCGTCATGAAAAGTCTTGTCAATCTCCTCGAACAGCAGATAGCCTTGTTTTCGTCCCTTGGAGAGGAGTTCGTTCAGCTCGTCTTTTTGATATTTATTCCCTGATGACAAGGCAAACACCCCTTGGTGATAGGATTTTTAGGTCGCTTGGACCGAGTTTTTTCATGGCCAGGAAACTCCTTGGGCAAGAGCGAGAATCTGGCGGGTCAGGTTTTGCTTCTGGCTGAGAAGCTGGGAAAGCTGGTCTTTCTCGCCGTTTCGCTCACAGCGGACGATCTCCCTCTGTAAGGCGCGAAGCTCGTTTTCGAGACAGGTTCGGCGCAGGCTGATCAGGCAGTCGAGTGCTTCTTCTTCCGTGGCCCGACCGAGTGGCTCGAGGAGGAGTCGCGATAGAGGGCTAGCCAGCTTTGGCCCGACAGCTTCAAGCAGCTCAGCAAAGGCAAAATCCTTGCCCGTTCTTGATTTCTCGAGGATAAAGGCAAGAGCAGGCTCGCTCTTCAGGCCTTTCAGGTGTTCTCTTTTTATTTTGGCGCCGACTGAAGCGGCGACCCGCCTGTTTTCGAGGAAAATCTGGAGCAGCCTTTTTTCAGCCGGAAGAAACATCTCCCTTTCCTCTTGACTTTGCTCCTGGGGCGATTTTTCGATTACCTGCCGAAGCAAAAATTCCTCGACGGAGAGTAGCTCGCTGACTTGGCGGAGGTATTCGCTCCGGACAAGAGAATCAGGAATCTTTTCGACGACCGAGACAATGGCCCTGATCAACCTCGATTTTTCCTCAGGGATGTCCATCCGGCCGGAGCGGGTTATTGAATCGACGAGGAACTTTATCCCGGGAAGGGGGGCTTTTAAAAGGCGAAGGTAGGAATCCCGGCCGTTCTGACGGAGGAACCCGTCAGGGTCAAGGTTCTGCGGCAAGATGAGAACATGAGTCTGGAGGCCCTTTTCCAGGCAGATAGGCAGGGCTCGAAGAGCAGCGTTTCGTCCGGCCGCGTCTCCATCGTAGTTGATGATGACCCGCGGCGCAAACCGCCGGGCCAGGGCGGCCTGATGTTCGGTCAAACTCGTGCCCAGCGAGGCAGCGATATTCTTAATGCCGGCCTGGAAGAGGGCGGCAAAATCCGTGTACCCTTCGACGAGAAGGATTTCACCAGCCTCCCGGATGGCTTCTTTTGTCCAGTTAAGACCGTAGAGGACTTTGCCCTTGGAATAAACCGGAGTCTCGGGTGAATTGAGGTATTTGGGTTCAGCGTTGAAGATGGAGCGCCCGCCAAACCCCACCACCCGGCCCGTCAGGCTGAAAATGGGGAAAATGATTCTCCCCCGGAAGCGGTCGTGGAATTCGTTCTTTTTCTGTCCGGGAATGACGAGGCCGGCCTTTTCGAGGAGGGCCATGTCGCCATGCCTGTCTTTCAGGTTGGTGAGGAGAGCATTCCAGGAATTCGGGGCATAGCCGACTTTGAGTGTTTCCAGAGTGGCCGGAGCAAAACCTCTTTTCTTCAGGTAATCCAGAGCTGCTTCTCCCTCTTTGGTCTGGAAGAGGCTCTGCCGGAAAAAAGCCAGGGCAGCTTCATTGACCTTGTAAATTTTTTCCTCGAGCTTGATAAGCTCGGGAGAGAGTTTGGTCGGCCGGGGGAGGGGAATATGGAACCTCTCGGCGAGAGATTTGAGGGCCTCGGGAAAAGTCAGATTTTCCTTCTCCATGACGAAGGAAAAGACATCTCCACCCGCGCCACAGCCAAAGCAGTGGAAGAGCTGTTTTTCCGGGTCGACGGTGAAGGAAGGGTCCTTCTCGGCGTGGAAGGGGCAAAGTCCGACGTATTTTTTGCCCCGTTTTTTCAGAGTCGTGTAAAGGGATGCAACCTCAACGATATTGGCAACCTGCCTGACCTGGTCAACGATTTCCATTTGCAGTGCCAATCAGCTTTAAAAGCCTACGTAAATATAGGGGCCGACCCTGTTATTGTCAAGGAGGCCACCCTATTTTTTTCACCCATTTTTCTCAAAGGTGGTTGATGAGGCTGGCCAGATACCCAGCCCCGAAGCCGTTGTCGATGTTGACGACAGCCACGCCGCCGGGACAGGAATTCAGCATGGTCAGGAGGGGCGCCAGCCCTTGCAGGCTGACGCCGTATCCGACGCTTGTTGGGACGGCAATGACAGGGACGTTGACGAGGCCGGCCACAACGCTCGGCAGAGCCCCCTCCATTCCCGCGACTGCGATGATGGTCCGGGCTGCCTTGATCTTGTCCATTTCCCCAAACAGGCGATGGATGCCGGCCACCCCGACATCATAGATTCTTTCGACCTCGTTGCCGAGGACATCGCAGGTCACGGCCGCTTCCTCGGCCACCGGAATATCCGATGTCCCGGCTGTTATGACGACGATCTTGCCCTTTCCGGAAAGGCATTCCTTCTGCTTTAAGAAAGCAATTTTTCCTGGTCGGTTGTAGAGGAGGCCGGGGATTTTCTTCTTGAGCTGAGCATAGACAGAAGCTTCGAGGCGAGTGATGAGGAGGTTGTGGCCTCGCCTGAGGATTTCGCGGGCTATTCCCAGTATCTGGCCATAGCTCTTGCCCTGGCCATAGACGATCTCGGGGAAGCCTTTCCGCAAAGCCCGGTGGTGGTCAACTTTGGCAAAGCCAAGGTCCTGATAGGGGAAATACTGTAACCTGGATAAGGCCACTTGAGGAGTGATTTTTTTATTGTAGAGGTCTCGCAGCACCTCTTCCAGGCTCGATTTCACATTATTTATCTTACCACAGAAAGCCGTTTCGCGCCAGAGGGGGGTCAAACCCAAATTTGCCGATAGAGAATTATCATCAAGCGAAAGTGCTTGATCTTGTAGCAAATTATCATAATAGCGAGTGCACCCGAGGGGTGGCGTGGTTCGGGGGCCCCCCGCCGACCCGAGCGTTTGATGCCACCCATCTTCTTGACTGAATATAAACAAGATAGACCGCTCGGGGGCGCCGGGGGTGAACCGCGACAGGACCCGTCGGGTGCTTCTATCGGCACTTTCGGGTCAAAAGGCTAAAGATTCGGTTACCTGGCACGACTTTTGCGGCGATGGGGATTTTTTGATGGCCATTTCAGGTTATCTGGGCTGGCCAGATGGTTCCCCACAATTCATCGACTGAGTTGAGAGGATGGAATAGGGTGGCGAAAATGGGTTATACTGATCGTCCGAGCCATGTTCATCATCAAGAAGAGAGGCATGAACGGAGGGTGTTCGGAATGATCGAAAAAAGGACCATCCTTAAGGAGGTTTCTTTATCCGGTGTTGGCGTTCATACGGGCGAGAAGGTCCGTTTGAGTTTAAAGCCGGCTTCGAGCGGGAAGATTATCTTCTCCCGCCTGGATATGGGCGGCTGTCGGGTTGAAATCGACTCCAGGCGAGCGGAAAGCGGCAACTGTACCAGTCTTGTCGATGGAAACTGCGTCGTCCGAACTATCGAACACCTGCTGGCTGTGCTCTTTATCCTGGGCGTGGATAGCCTTGACATCGAACTCGATGGAGGAGAGATCCCCATCTTCGACGGGAGCGCTCTTCCCCTTGCCCGAGCCATTCTGGAGAGCGGGTTAAGGAATCTCCCGGAAAGAAGGAGAGCCATTCGAATCATAAAGCCCTATACGCTACGGGATGGCCAGGCCAGCCTCACTTTCTCGCCCGATGAGGAATTCCGGCTAACATATATCATCGATTTTTCCCATCCCGCCATCGGCCGGCAAGCTTTCTCAGTGGCCATGACGAGAGAGTCCTTCCTTAACGACATAGCGCCCGCTCGGACCTTTGGGTTTTTGAAGGACGTGCCGGAGCTGTGGAGGAAGGGGTTGGCCAGGGGTGGGACGCTCGAGAACGCTGTTGTCCTGGACGAAGAAAGGGTGGTGAGCGGTCCCTTGCGCTTCCCCGACGAGTTTGTCCGGCACAAGGTGCTCGATTTGCTCGGCGACCTTGCCCTTCTTGGCCATCCTCTCTTTGGACATTTCCAGGCGGAAAGGGCTGGGCATCGTCTCCATCTCGAGGCTGTTCGCTTCCTCGTCGAGCATCCGGACTTCTGGGCTTTCGAGGAGCGCCGATTCCCCCGCTACCTCGAAGCCTGAGAAGCCCATTTTCCCTCAGGGTTTTTGACGAGGCCTGACGTGGCTATTCCCTGCCTTCCTCGAGTAAGAGCATAGCTGTGGAGGGAGAAGAGCTGCGATGGGCGCTCGGGGCTGCCATCAAGGCCGCCCAGCTTGACGACCAGATGGATTGTGATTTTACCGTCTCGGGCGCCGGGATGACGAAGGGGTCAGAAAGAGGAGAGGGGGGCTCTCCTTGCCAAATCAAGTCCCTCTGGAGTAAAATGGGTGGCGCTTGAATTCGACAGAGTGGGAGATCAAAGGTGAAAGAAGAGAAAAGCAAGAAAGACGCTTACGAAAAAGCCCTTTCTGCCTACGGCGAGGCAGTCAAAGAGTTCAAGAAAGGGAGGCTGGACAAAGCGAAGGAATTGTTTCTGGCCTTCCCCGAGAAGTACAATTCCGAGAAGGAACTCGTCGACCGAGCCCGGGTCTATCTCAAGATCATCGAGGAAAGGGAGAAGAAGGAGACGATTTCCCTCAAGACGAGCGACGATTACTTTTTCTACAGCGTTTATAAAATCAACAGCGGGGACTATGAAGAAGCGCTGAGAACTCTGGAGAAAGCCCTGGCCTTAGGACATGAGGAAGGGCGCGTCCATTATCTCATGGCCAATGCCTATGTCCGTCAGGGGAAGAATGAAGAAGCGATGGAGGCCCTCAAAAAGGCCTTCCAAAAGGATAAGTTCTATAAAATCTTGGCTCAAAACGAAACGGATTTTGAGCCGCTCTGGGAGGATAAAAAATTCAAGCTTTTAACCCGCCTGACATGAAAGCTGCCATCCTGGCCATTGTGGCAGTGGCTGAGGGGGGAGAAAAAACACCGAGGAGGAAGAGTTACTTCTTTCAGCCTTTGCTGGGCAAGACCCCGCTTCAACTCACCACGGCTTTGCTGGCTGGTTTGAGGCCAGCGAAAATTTATCTGGCGACGGGCCTCGACAAAGAAAGCATCCCCGGGCATGAAGTTTTTGCCAGGGAGGATACTATGGCTGTAGGCGGATGGCCCCAGGACTTGAGCTTGGTTTTTTCGCTCCGGGGCAAGTTGGCGTCAAACGCCGGGCCAGACCTCTTGATTCTGGATTCTCGATTTCCCTTGCTCCAGGCGAAAACTCTGAAGTCAGTTTTCCGTTGGCATACGGAAAGGGAAAATGCCATGACGGTCCTCGAGGCGGGGACAAGAATGGCGCGGAGGAAAACCAGCCCGCCCGAACGCAAAGCCTCTTTTTCGGACATCGCGGCCATTTTTCTCCGGGGAAGCGCCCTCGCCGGAATGCTGAGGGAAAAGGCCACAGAAAAGAGGCCTCGACTTCCGTTAGCCGGGCTTTGTCGCTCTCTGGAAGAGATAGGGAAAAAAGTCGAGGTTTTGACTTTGAGTCCAGACGAAGGTTTGCCCGTGGATTCTCCAGCTCGAGCTTCTCTGGCCATCCGGGTTCTTCGGCTGAGGAAGATTCGCCAGCTGGAAGCAAGAGGGGTTGTGGTCCTCGACCCCCTCTCCACCTGGGTGGACATCGATGTCCGAATCGGCCGCGAAACGGTGCTCTATCCTAACGTCGTCATCGAGGGAAACTCGCGTCTCGGCCGTGAATGCCGGGTCTATCCTTTTGTTCATATCATCAACACGCGATTGGCTGACCGGGTCAAGGTTTTGAGTTCGACCGTGCTCGAGGGCAGCCGGGTCGAGGATGAAGCCCAGGTCGGGCCATTCACGCATTTCCGACCCGGCACGGTCATCCTACCCAGAGCCAAAGTGGGGAACTTCGTCGAGATGAAAAACACGGTCTTCGGTCCGCGCTCCAAAGCTGGCCATCTCTCCTACCTTGGCGATTGCGTCGTCAAGGAAGGAGTCAATATCGGCGCCGGGACCATCACCTGCAACTACGATGGCCTACGGAAGCACCGGACGATTATTGAAAGCGGCGCCTTCATCGGTTCGGGAACCGAGCTTGTCGCGCCCGTCAAAGTGGGCCGGAACGCCTACATCGGCGCGGGCTCAACCATTACCAAGGATGTCTCACCCGATGCGCTGGCCGTCGCCAGGAGCAAGCAGGTGGAGAGGCCTGGCTGGGCCAGGCGCAAGTTGAGGCAATGAAGGAATGTGCGGCATCATCGGCTATATCGGTTCTCGCAACGCCGTCCCCATCCTGGTTGAAGGACTGAAGAAGCTCGAATACCGGGGTTATGATTCGGCGGGCATCGCCGTCATCCAGGGACAGCGGATCCAGATCAGGCGCGTGAAAGGGAAAATTCGGGAACTCGAGGACAGCCTCCAGAGCGCTCCGCTCAGCGGAACCTGCGGCGTCGGGCACACGCGCTGGGCCACTCACGGCCGGCCGAGCGAGGAAAATGCCCATCCCCACCGCGATTGTTCCGGCACCGTGGTTGTCGTCCACAACGGTATCATCGAGAACTACCTCGCTCTCAAGAATGAGCTGATTGCCGAAGGCCACGTTTTCCGGACAGAGACGGATACGGAAGTCATTGCTCATCTTGTCGAGAAGTACCGCCAGAGATCTCCCTTTGAGGAGGCCGTCCGCCAGGCGCTGGCTGAGCTTGAAGGCGCTTATGCGGTGGCCGTTTTATCGACGGCGGCCCCCGACCAGATCATTGGCGCCCGTTGTGGCCCCCCGGCTGTTGTTGGTCTTGGCGAGAGCGAATATTTCATCTCCTCGGACATCAACGCCATCCTGGCCCACACCTCGAGAGTCATTTTCCTCGAAGATGAGGAGGTCGCCATTCTTGAGAAGGGAGGGGTGAGATTTTCCGACTTTAAAGGCCGTCCCCTGGCCAAAAAGGAAGAGCGCCTCAGCTGGAGCCCCCTGATGATTGAGAAGAAAGGGTTCAAGCATTTCATGCTCAAGGAGATTTTCGAGCAGCCTCAGGTCGTCCGGGACACTCTCCATGGCCGGGTGGCGCCCGGCTCGGGTGAAGTGTTCCTCGGCGAATCCTGTTTAAAAGCGACCACGCTTCGGCGTCTCCGCCGCGTCGTCATCATTGCTTGTGGCACCTCCTACCACGCCGGTCTCGTCGGGAAATATTTCATCGAGTCGCTGAGCGGTGTGCCCGTGACGGTTGAGTACGCCTCTGAATACCGGTATCACGATATCGCCCTGGATAAGAATGTCCTCGTCGTCGTCATCTCCCAGTCGGGGGAGACGGCCGATTCGCTGGCCGCGCTCCGGGCTACGAAGAAAACGGGCGCTCCCACTCTGGCCATCTCCAACGTCGTGAACTCGTCCATCCCCCGGGAAGCGGAGGCAGTGCTCTACACCCACGCCGGGCCGGAGATCGGTGTGGCGGCGACCAAGACCTTTTCCGCCCAGCTGGCTGCCCTGGCCCTTTTCGCGGTTTCCCTGGCTCAGGCAAGGGGGAAAATGGACGAAGCGGCCAGCCTTCCCTTTATCCAGGAGCTCCTCAGAGTCCCCCATCGGATGGAGAAATTCCTGGCGGATTCCGGACGGCTGGAAGCAGTGGCCCGGCGCTTCCTTTCCTTTTCCCACTTCCTCTATCTTGGTCGCTGGATCAGCTTTCCCATTGCCCTGGAGGGAGCCCTGAAGCTCAAGGAAATCTCCTATGTCCATGCCGAGGGTTATGCGGGGGGAGAGATGAAGCACGGGCCAATTGCTCTCATCGACGAGAAGATGCCCACCCTGGCGGTCATTCCCAAGGACAGGGCCTACGAGAAAATGCTGGGCAATATTTCCGAAATAAAGACGCGGCAGGGCTATGTCCTGGCCGTTGCCTTTGATGGTGATGCCGCCATCGCTCAACATGTCGATGAAGTCATACGCGTTCCGGTTATCTCCAGCATGCTGAGCCCCTTTTTGACCATCCTTCCGCTCCAGCTTTTTGCCTACCATATTGCTGCAAAGCGAGGGGCAGATGTTGACCAGCCGCGGAACCTGGCCAAGAGCGTCACGGTGGAATAAGGAGGTGTTCGCGGACGAGGGTTCCCGGGTGACGGACGGGGGAAAAATTGGGAAAATTGGCTTTATCCCTATTTTTCATATAAATTATATAGGAAAAGTAGACTTTTTGAATTGAAAGGAGTGAAGGATGAAAAAAACGATGACCTTGGGCGCTGTGATCTTGGTCCTGGCTTCCCCGGCTTGGGCCGGCGTGGTCAAGAAAACGAAGTCGGAGATCAATTTCCGCGGCTTCGGCAAGTTCAGCCTCGTCCAGAGCGATAAGCTGACCGCCGAACAAAAATGGTCCAACATGGTCACCGATTTCAAAGGCCAGGGGGTGGCTGGCGGCCTGGCGGCGAAGACCATCCTCCGCTCGGGAGACACGGGCGAGATCATCGACTTACCCCAAGCGACTGTCTACCGGCTGGACAACAAGAAGAGAGAATACACGGTCAGCCCGATCGAAAAATTGAAGGAAGAATTGGCCAAAGGCGAGACAGAAACTGGCGAGGAGGCGGAGGAAGAAGAGGAGAGAGAAATCCGAGTCACCAAGAATGAACTCAAGGTCGAGGATACGGGTGAGGAATCGACAATCAACAATTTCCCCGTTCACAAGTACCTGCTCCATTGGCTTCTCGAGTGGGAAGATACGGCCACGGGAGAGAAGAGCTCCAGCCGGCTTGAGAGTGTAGTTTGGGCCACACCCGTGGATGATAGGTTGAAGCGGGCGATGGAGGAGGAGATGAAGTTCAGCCGGGCTTATCTTGAGAAAATCGGTGTGGAGATGGGCAAGATGGAGGAGGATGTCCTCGGCGTTCGGTGGCTGTCCATCCTGGATTCCTTCAGCTTAGCCAAGGGCCGGCCGAGCCGCGACTACTCTAAGGCGGCGCACGAAATCCAAAAAATAAAGGGCTATCCGGTCGTCATCGATGGGAAGTATTTCGTCAGCGGGGAAAAACCCGCTGCTTCAGCCGAGGAAGAGCCCGCTGCCACGGATGTCAAGGGGCGCCTTGGTGGGCTGCTCAAAAAAACCCTGAAGAAGAAGCCGGTCGAAACGGGAACGGGAGCTGAAGAACCCTCGCTTACCTACCACACCGAGGTTCTCGAGATATCGACCCCAGACCTCAGCGCCACGGATTTCCAGGTACCGGCGGGATACAAGAAGAAGGGCTAACCGTCCCTTCTTTTGCCGTCTTACCAAGATAGTTTGAGCATCAGCCGCGCCTGACGAGGCTGTTGCCTGGCCCAGATTTGACCGAAAAGCGTCGTCGCTTCCTTGACGAAAGAAATGGGCTTTTGGCTGTTGAACACGTTGAGGACGTCGGCCCGCAAGGAAAGAGCAAGGGGGATACCTTTGACCTGGCTCGGCAGGCGGAAGGTCTTTTCCAGCGAAACATCCAGGTAGTGGTGAGCGGGCGATTTTCTTGTCCCCCGGCCTTCGGGAAAAGAATAGTAGCCGCCGAAGAAGGGGACATAACCCAGCTTTTCCCAGTAGTAGCCCGATATGTATTCGAAGGCCGAAGAGAGGAGAATTCCGTAGGGAAGGAGGAAAGCCGTGTTGACCTTGAGGTTATGGTCTACGGAGTAGGGGAGTTTGCCGTACCATCCTTCATCGCCTATGCCCCTGCCCCCGAGACCGCCGAGCGCATAATCGACCCAGGCCTTTACATCCTTTAACTCGGGGAGGTCGGGAACATAGAGGTGATTCCCGAAGAGGCCCAGGTAGTTGGTGCTTCCTTCTTCCTGAGCGTACGAGCCTGTTTCCACCTGGCCGGGGTTTGTCCCCATGGCTGAGGAATAAGCGTAGGAGGCGTTAAGGTAGACGGCCTGGCCTATTCTCCCGTTGAGCTCGATTTCCAGGCCTGAATAGCGGCGGCGTTTGTGCTCGAAGTTATCGAAAAGGAACTTGTAAAGAGTAGCCGGGTCGAAAATAGCCAGGATTTCGAGGAGGTTATCGGCGCGGGTATGAACGAAGCGGGCTTTCAAGGCCCAGTGGGCGGCGAGCCTCCGGTCGAACTCGATGAGGTAGCGAGTGAGAAAATTGGGGTCCAAGCTTTCGGCGACTTCTAAGGCCTGCGTCTTTTGCTCCGTCTCGAATTTCCAGGCAGACGGGTTGTGGTATTCCGCCTCGGTCGGGTTGGCTTTTCCCTGCCAGCGGTAGGTGCGGAAGGTCAAGCCGGCGCCGGAGTTGAAAAACCCGAGGGGCATGGTCGTGATCAAATCAGAAAAACGACCCCAACCCAGCTTGAGGACGTTGACGCCGTCCCCTGTGATATCGTAGGTCAGGGCCAGGCGCGGGGAGAGGAAGTCACCAAGGCCCCACGACCAGAGGACTTTTCGCTCGTCGTCCAGACAGCGCTGAGTCTGGGTGCGCACTCCGGCCATGAAGGTTACCCTCCCCCAGCTAACCTTGTCTTTGAAGAAGAGGCCGATGCCGTTGGCGGAATTGATGAACTCGAAATTTCCGTATTCGTAGAAAAAAGTCGGCGTTTTCTGGCCCGCCTGCCATGTCTGAAAATAGTACTTGGTTCCCCTGTCGAATCCATTGCCAGGGAAAATGTCCTCTTCTTTACCCGTAAAATCGACGCTGAACTCCGAGCCGATATCGTAGTACTCCAAGCCCAGGCTCATTTCATGTCGGCCGAAGGTGTCGGTCTCGATGTGTTTGGTCAACTTGAGGCTGAAGTCAAGGCGCTTCTCGTTGTCGATGACGTTGCCGTAGGAATTGTGGATGTTGAGGCCGAGGTCCTCGATGAAATACTGGGCCGGCCCCAGGTCGCCGTCCGATGGCTCCTTCGAGGAATCCATCCTGGCCTGGCCCAGGCCCGCTTCAAGGAAAGTCGAACGGTTGAGGATGGCCCTGTAGTTAAGTCTCCAGGCCGTGCTGGTGAACTTTTCCTCTTCGTAGAGTTCGGGAATCCCGATGCCGCCCTTCTGGGGAAGGGATTTGTGGAGAATAGTGGTCAGGGAGATGGTGTGGCTCGTCGAGGGTGACATCGTTAACTTGGCGAAAAGGTTGTTATTGTGGGTCGTCAATTTGCCGCCGGGAACCAAGAAATAGCCAAGCTCGCCCGAGGCAGTTTCCTGAACATCCCGATAATAATTATTGGACAGGAAAAACCACAGCTTGTCCTTGACGATGGGCCCACCCAGGTTGAAATAGTACTGGGAGTTAGAAAAATACTCGGGTTCGCTGACGACAGCGAGCTGGTCCTGGCGGCCAGCCTGGAAATCGCGGCTGGTGAAAAGCATGGCCAGGTTGCCGCTGAACGCGTTGCCGCCGCTCTTGGTCACCATGTTGACCACCCCACCGTAGGCTGAAGCGTATTCCGGGCTGAAAGGGTCGGAGATGATCTGGACTTCCTCGACGCTATCAAAATTGATCTTGAGGCCGGAGTTTTTCAAGCGGACGCCGCTCACGGCCAGGCCATCGATGACCCAGGAATTTCCTTCCTCTCCCTCGCCGCGGAAGCTTGGCTGACCTTCCGTCGCTGTTCCTCGTCGTGTGTTCATTCTCACGCCCGTGACGCCCGGTGTCAGCTTGACGACATCGACGATGGTCCGGTTCTGAACGGGGAGCTTCTCCAGCTCAGCGGCGCTCAGGTGGAAGCTCGTGTCGCTGGCTGTTTTGTCGATGAACGGCGTTTCCGCGGTGACGGTTATTTCCTCCTTGATTTCTGTCATCTTAAGGGTCACCGTGACGGTTGTGACCTGGCCCAGCCGGACGATGACGTTTTCCTGGGTGAGAGGGCTGAACCCTTCGAGGTGGAAGGTGAGCGTGTACGTGCCCACAGGAAGGAGGGGAAGATGAAAATCGCCATATTTTGAGGACAGGACCGTCCTTGAGCCTTGGAGTGCCGGGCTGCCCGCCCGGACTTCAACTCCGGGAAGGCCGGCCCCTCCCTCGTCCAGGATGCGGCCCCGAATTTCTCCCGTTTCGATGGCCAGAAGAGAGGCCGAAGCGGTGAGAAAGAAAAAAAACCCGATGAGATACAATGTTCCCTTTTTCTTGGTTATGGGCATGTGTCTCTCCCCCATTTTTCTTGCGGCATGAGCGCCTGACTTATTCCAAACGCAATCGACAACTCTTGACCATGCAGCGCCTTTATTCGGTCAAGCTTTCCATTGCGTTTGTTATCGGTGGCCGACTTTTGCCTCGCTTCTCGAGATGCCGATATTGTCTATTTTTTTCTTTTCGGCTGCTTTTTTGGAGTCTTCACCTGAGCTGCTTTGCGCCCATAGGTGGCGATGAATTTCTCGGTCAATTCTTTGGCTTCGGTATCGGTGTACTGCTTGGGGGGTGTCTTCATGAAGTAAGCGGATGGCCCGAAAAGGGCGCCCGAAAGGCCGTGGTCGAGAGCCAGCCGGGCGCAACGGATGGCGTCGATGACGACCCCGGCGGAATTGGGCGAGTCCTCCACCGAAAGCCGACAATCCAGGTAGGTGGGGACATCGCCGAAATGCCGGCTTTCGATGCGAAGGAAACAGAGCTTGTTGTCCTTCTGCCAGGGAACGTAGTCGCTCGGGCCGACATGGACGTTCTCGGGGTCGATGCTCAAGCCGCGGGCCCGAATCTGGGAGACGACGGCATTGGTCTTGGAAATTTTCTTTGAATCGAGCCTCTCCCTTTCCAGCATGTTCAGGAAATCCGTGTTGCCGCCCGTGTTCAACTGATATGTCCGGTCGATGGGCATCCCCCGATCAAGATAGAGGTTGACCAAAGTCCGATGGAGAATCGTCGCCCCGACCTGGGACTTGATGTCATCGCCGATGATGGGCAGGCCTTTCTTCTCGAACCGCCGCTGCCAGTATTTTTCAGAAGCGATGAAGACGGGAATGCAGTTGATGAAAGCGCAACCGGCCTCGAGGACCTGCTCGACATACCACTTCGTTGCCTCTTCGCTCCCCACGGGGAGGTAATTGATGACCACCTGCGTCTTCGTTTCCTTGAGGATGGCCACGATATCCGCGGTCGCGCCCGGTGCCTTCTGAATGATCTGGGAGAGATACTTCCCCAGTCCGTCGTGGGTCATGCCCCTGTGGACGGGGACATTGAGGCGGGGGACGTCAGAGAACTTGGTCGTGTTGTTGGGCCAGGTGAAGATGGCCTCGCTCAGGTCCTTGCCAACTTTGTTCTTGTCTATATCGAAGGCGGCCGAGAATTCGATATCGCGGATGTGGTAGCCGCCCAGGTTGACGTGCATGACGCCGGGGATGAAATCGGCTTCCTTGGCGTTTTTATAGTATTGAATCCCTTGGACGAGCGAGGAAGCGCAATTCCCAACGCCGATGATGGCCACTCTAATTTTTTCCATGGTCAAACCTCCTTTTGAAGATGCCGATGCTTTTCCTGGCGACGGATATAGAAAATTCTCTGGAAAGCGGTGGCGTTCGAAACGAGGGCGATAAGAATGAGGATAGCAATCATGGCCGGGTCAAAGACCTTGAGGAGGGAGCCGACGAGGGAGCCCAGGAGGAGGAGAATCATCCGTTCAGCCCGCTGCATGAAGCCAACCTTGCACTCGAAGCCCAAGCCTTCAGCCCGGGCGCGGGTGTAGCTGACCATCGTCGAGCCCAGGAAAGTAAAAAAGAGCACCCAAAGAGGCCAGCCTTTCCGGAAATAGTAAGCCAGCCCGAGGTAGATAAAGAACTCCGAGTAGCGGTCGAGTGTCGAGTCAAAAATGGCGCCGTAAAGACTTCTTTTCCGGGTCAGGACGGCCACTTTTCCGTCGAGAATATCGAAAAGACCACACAGAGCGATGAGGCCAGAAGCGGCCAGCGGCTGATGGAAAGCAAAGAGCAGACCGGCCGCCACGCCGGCGGCGAGCCCGAGAACGGTGATGAAATTAGGGCCTAGGCCAAGGCGGTTGAGGAATCTGGCTACCCCGTCAAGACTGGCCAGAAAACGAGCGATAAACTCCTGGGGGAGGGCGTTGAGCAACCGGACTTTTTGTTCAGAACCAACAGCCTCAGTCCTCGTCTTCATGGTTGGTTTGGTGAACAAAGGACAGGATAATCTAATATGAATCCGGCTTGAAGTCAATGTTCATTCGATGTTGATTTTCTTCTTGGGCGGAGATTTGGGGGCAGCGCGCTTTTCCAGGGCCTCAACCCTTGCGTCGATGAGCGACCTGAGGGCGAGAAGGACTTCTTTCTTGGCCCTGATCAAGTGTTCATGAGTCTGGGCTGGAATGAACCAGGTGAAAAGCTCCTCCGGAATGAGGATCTTGATCTCGCGCATTTTTTCAGCCGCCATACTTTCACCTCCTTCCATAGGGTTTATCCGTTATCGAAAAACGATTTTGAGTTGGTCCTTTTCAAAGCGGGCCGACTGGATAGTGTGGCTGAGGAGGATTCGCGGCAGAAGGATGTTTCTTTTGAGGCTGCCGACGCGCACGAAGAGCTCTTCGCCCTTCTGAAAGAGGTCCAGGTCTTCCTTTTCAGCGAAGGGGAGGTGAAGGGTCAGGATGAATTTACCATCCAGAGCCTCGATCCGCATCGGGTTCTGGGCAAAGAAGATGGAGGCCGGGTCAGCGCCGCCGTAAACACTCTCCCCCAGGTCGGCCAATAAGTTGATGCCCACAATCTCCTGGTGGAAGAGTTCGGCCAGGAGAATGGGTAGCGGCGCGAAGATTTCTTCGACCTGGCGGAGATAGCCTCCCTGGATCGCCTTCCAGTTCCTGAAATACGGGTCATCAACGGTCGCCGGGAGTATCCGGTTGACAATGACCAAATCGACGGAATAGCCGAACAAGCTGAAAAACGTATAGGCCCGCTGGGCTTCCTTGATGACCATCTTTTCAGGGTTGATCACCAGGCGGATGGAAGTCCGGCTGTGATCCTCCAGAATTTCCTTCATTTCTGCCAGCTGAGTGGTCAGGTTCTTCATCGCTTCGAAGACGCTGTCCTCGGGGAAGGGAAAGGGAAGAAGCCGGGTGGCGACGGGTCGCACCGCTTTGGCTGCCGTCCTCTGGATGGGGAAAATGTGCTTGAGGTACCAGCTCGTAATTTCGGGGGCGCTGAGCAGCCGAAGGGTATCGCCGGTCGGGGCACAATCGACCACGATGACATCGTACTCGGCCGTCTGGTTATAGCGGCGAATTTCCATCAGGCTGAAAAGCTCCTCCATCCCCGGGAAAACGCTGAGTTCTTCGGCCTCGATAGTATCAATTCCCTGGGAAGAGAAAAGAGCTGTGAGATAGGCCTGGATTTCCCCCCATTTCTTCTCGATCTCCTCCAGGGCATTGATTTCCTGGCCGAAGAGGTTGGGACAAATCGGCTGGGGTGAGTTGCCGAGTTGAACCTCGAAGGAATCGGAAAGGCTGTGGGCGGCGTCGGTCGAAATGGCCAGGGTCCTGTGTCCGCGCCGGGCACAGAGAAGGGCCGTGGCGGCAGCGAGGGTGGTCTTACCCACGCCTCCTTTACCCGTGAAAAGTATTGTCCGCATGAAATTTTCTTTTATTTTAACACCAAGACGGGAAAAGGACAAGACATCATCCGACGGGTCTTGTCGTCATATTGACATGGGCCGGTTCGTTCTGTATAAATGGCCACAAAAAACAGGAAGAGAAGGAATGCGACGCGCTTTTTCTTCGCAGGCCGCAGGGAATCTTCTTCCCATCATCTTTGCGGGGTACCTTCAATGAACTGGCCTTTCATCCTGGGCTTCCTGGCGTTGCAGCTCGGGGTTGGCCTGTGGATTTCCAGGCGTGTTCATTCGGAGAGCGACTATTTTCTCGGTGGCAGGAACTTGCCGCTTCTCATAGTGGCGTTTTCTCTTTTTGCCACCTGGTTTGGCGCCGAAACATGTATGGGTTCTTCGGCTGCCGTGTACAGACAGGGGCTTTCCGGAAGCCGGGCTGACCCCTTCGGCTTCAGTCTCTGTCTTTTTTTAATGGGTCTCCTCCTCGCTGGCCGCCTCCGCAAGGGGAATTATGTCACCCTGGCTGATTATTTCCGAGAACGCTTTGGCGCTTTTGTGGAGAAGTTTTCCATCTGGATTCTCATTCCTTCTTCCTTGATCTGGGGCGCGGCCCAAATCCGAGCTTTCGGTCAGGTCATCGCCTCCACCACACCGTTGCCGGTGACCCCGGCCATTGCTGTGGCAACAGCTCTAGTCCTGGTTTACACGTTCTTCGGGGGTCTCCTTGGCGATATCTATACCGACCTCATCCAGGGATTTTTTATTCTTCTCGGGCTGGGAGTTTTGCTGGCGGTTATCCTCCAGAATTTTTCTGGCTGGAGAGAGGTCCTGACCACAATGGAGAGCGTGCGCTTGAGTTTCCGGGCGCCGGGCGAAACACTGGTTGAGCGGCTGGACCGCTGGATGGTGCCCATCCTCGGGTCGCTCGTCGCCCAGGAGGCAATTTCGCGGATCTTGGCTGCTCGCTCAATTTCCGTGGCGCGCCGGGCAAGCTTCGTTGCCTGCGGCATCTATTTAGCGCTCGGCTCCATTCCCGTCTTTTTGGGTCTCCTCGGTCCTTCTCTTCTACCCGCTGTCTCTGACCCGGAACAGTTCTTGATTCGGCTGGCTGGCCAGTTCTTGCCCCGTTTCCTGTTCGTCGCTTTCTCGGCGGCTCTCATTTCCGCCATCATCTCGACCGTTGATAGCATCTTTTTGGCCATCTCTGCTCTCCTTTCCCATAACCTTCTTGTGCCTCTTTTCCGCCTGAAGAGCGACAAATCCAGGGTCTTGAGCGCGCGGCTGGTTGTTCTCGTTTCGGGAGGGCTTGCCTGCGCCATCGCCCTTTACGCCCGCGGAATTTATGAGCTTGTCCTTGCCGCTTCTTCCTTCGGCACAGCTGGCGTCCTCGTTGTGACACTGATGGGTCTTTACAGCCGCTGGGGAAATTCAGCCGCCGCATCCAGCGCTCTTGGCGTTGGACTCATCCTAACCCCCTTTTTCACTTACGCAATCAGGCTCGAAGCGCCTTTCTTAACTTCCGTAGCAGGCAGCTTGGTTGCCTTTGCTCTTGGCTCTTTTTTCTTTAGGAATTCGAGAGTGAACTCCTCAACGGCGGCCGCAGCCGGAACTCGATAGCCGCGCGCTCTCTCTGCCCTTGCCCGCTTAAAAAATATTTGATTTTTTAGTTTGTCTGGGGTAAAAAAAATGTAGTCGAACAAAAGCGGATATAATGCCAGCAGAGGAAAAACCGCATTTTTCCGGTGATTGGGTGGGCGAAGAGGAAGCCAGGAACAAAGCGGCTATCGAACTCGCCAAAGAAATCTTCCACTTGTTCAGCCATGCGGTTACCTCCCTCAAGCTTTTTCCACCTCAACACTCAACGGTCGTCAAGTTTGTTGATGAGCTTTACGCTAAGCTGAATGGATATTTTGTCGACCGCGAAGAGCTCGAAGTCGACGTCCTGGAAAATGCGTTCCACATGGGCGGGGAGGTTGTCCATAAAGAGGAGCATTTATCGAAGAGCTTACCCTATCTTTTCCACAAGGATGGGGTGCAGAAATTTGCCATCCTTAAAGGGATGGACAAGTACGAGCTTCGCGAGTTTCTCGACGTCATCCGCAAGACAGCGCTCCTTCCCCTCGAGGAGAGCGACGTTGTCCTTGCCGTCTGGGAGAAGGATTTTCCACACGTCCGCCTCTACGCGCCGGATGAATACCTCTTGGCCAAGATTGATGTCTTCACCAGGCAGCCCTTCGATTTTTTTGTCGACAGGCGGAATCTCTTCACCGGACAAATCGAGTTGTCGACCGAGGACTTGAGTGAGATCCAGGCTAAGAGATTGGCGCTTGGCCTCATGGAACATGAGGAGGGAAGAGATTATGCCCAAATCGTGACCGCGATGGAGGAGGAGGAAAAGGAGCTCATCGATTTCATCTTGGCCAAGGCTCGCCTTTCTCCGCCTGAAATTGAATTCCACGATATGATGTTCGAGCTCCTATCGCTTGAAAATCGACCGGAGCGTGTCGCCTCGATCCTGAAGTTTCTGGAACGGCATCACCGTGAACTCATCCAGGAGGGCAAATTCTCTCACGCTGTCCATTTCCTGAGGCAGGTTCACGAGCTCAAAGAGGAGCTCGTCCGCGCCTCGCCAGAGAAAGCGGCCGAGGTTGATAAATTCCTGGAGGAAGTAAGGGGAGGGCGGAGCATGGACCTCCTCCGCGAATCGATTGGCCGCAAGAATTTTGACTCCCTATCCGCACTCCTCGAGTATTTTGGGTTTCTCGGAGACCGGTCGGCTTCCCTGGCCACGGAACTCCTGGACGAGACCCAGGAGCCGGGTACTCGTCGAGCGGCCATCGATTACCTGGAAGAGATAAGCCAGGACAATGTCGACATTCTCGCTCATCAGCTCCGGGACGGGAGGCCGGTAATTGTCCGGGGGGTTATTGCCCTGCTGGGACGACACCCAAGCAAGAAGGCGCTGTCTTATCTGGCTGCTTTGTACACCTATAAAAACAAAGAGGTTAAACTGGCGGCGGTCGAGACTTTGGGCGCATCGTCCGACCCCTTGGCCCAGCGGATTCTGCTGACTTTCGTCGAGGATGAGGATGAGGACATTGGAGTGGCGGCGGCGGAAAGGCTTCGCTGTCCGGGGGAGGAGATGGTCCTGAAAAGAATGGTCAAGATGGTCCCGTCCCGGAAGTTCCGTCGGCTCACTCCCAAGCTCCGCATCGCCATCCTGAGCTTCCTGGTTCGATCTGGGAATGACGAGGCGCTTGAGGCGGTGCGCCGGGCGATGGAAAAATCTGGACTTTTAGCCAGAACAGACCGCCTGCTGACACGTCTTTGCGCTGTCGAGGCCTTGAATCGTGTTCGAACGCCGGAAGCCATGGAACTCTTAAGGGAGGGATCGAAGAGCTCGAATAAGAAAATCAGGGAAGCCTGCCAGAAAGCCCTGGCCGCCGGGGTTGGCAGAGCCCAAGATCGAAGCGAGTAAAGATTATGGCCACGGAGAAAAAAAAGCCGGAAAGAGGAGGACCGGTCCAGAGAGATGTCCTTCATCTTCTTTTTCGCTATCATGCCGTGCTCAAGATTGGCAAGGTCTATGATTTCCATAATCAGATTGTTCAGGACCAGATCAAACAGCTCTATAGCGCGCTGCGGGAGATCCTGGAGAGGGAAGGAGAAGTTGTTCTTCGCGCCCGGCTAAATGCCATCTATGCCAACGGGGTCCGGGTCAAGTTTGATTACTCGAGCTATCATGTTTATAAATTTCTGTGGGCTGATTTCCAGGCCAAGGAAATTGCGGCCATTTCTTTTTCCCCGGAGCTTTCCGAAGATGAATTGCAGCGCTTCCTCCGTATTCTCTTGCGGAAGAACCTTCCCTCTAAGGGAGCCTATGAGAAGATCATGGAGGATATCGACGCGGAAAGTATCGACCATATCCTTGTCGAGAAGATAGCCCCTGTCGAGCTCAATGTCAGCCGGGAGAAAAGCGCCGTCCGCATGTATTTCTCCGGCATTTACCTCCTTAAAGACGTGTTCGAGAAACAGAAAGATGATTACACGCTCAATCATTCCATTAATGTTTGCATCCTGGCCATTGCTCTCGGCCGTCGGCTTGGGCTAACCCGGGAGGAGCTCATCGACCTGGGCATCAGCGCTTTTCTCCACGACCTGGGAAAGCTCGATATACCCAAGGAAATCCTGGAAAAGCCGTCTGAGCTCACCGACGAAGAGCGCGCCGTGGTCGAGACACATGTCCAGCATGGGGCGGAGAAGCTCGTCGACCTCAAGAGCGTGCGGCACCTGCCGCTTCGAGCCGTCCAGGTTGCCCTGGAGCATCATCTCAAGGCCGATATGAGCGGGTATCCTCGCTACGTGCGGAAAAAGACCACCAACCTCTTTAGCCAAATTGTGAAGATTGTCGATTATTTCGATGCCATCACGACCAAACGTGTCTATCGGCCTCGAACGCTGACGAGAGAGGAAGCCCTGAACGAGATGCGGGAGAAAAGCGGCGAGGAGTTCAGCTCGATCCTTCTTCGAGCTTTTGTCAGCATGATTGGCGCCTATCCGGTGGGGTCCCTGGTGGCTCTGGATAGTGGGGAGATTGGCGTCGTCTTTGAAGCCAACCCGCACCCCGCCTTTCATTTGAGGCCAAGAATCAAGATCATCGCTGACTCGAGCGGGCAAATGGTGGATGGCGATGTCGTCGACCTCGCTGACATCGACGCCGAGACAGGGAAGTTCAAGCGGACCATCATCAAGTGCCTCGACCCGGAAAAGTACGGCATCCGAGTGGCCGATTATTTCCTGGCCAGAGCCTCCTGAGGAGCTTGAAAGATAACGCCGTCCGATGGCTGACGAAGATAATGTCGGCCGCTGGTCCAACTGTCATTCTGCCTTCAGCTTCTCGAGTCTATAAAGGACAAGCGATTTCTTCTGGAAATCTGGGTAGCGCTCAAGGAGTTGCTCATAGCGAAAACGAGCCGCCTCGGGAAGATGGAGCTCTTCCAGCATGCGAGCAAGCCTGAAGAGGATGCGCTCCCCCCACGGCCTCGGTGTCGCCGGGTCATCGGCGAGCGCTTCCAGAGCCCGGGCGGCTATATCTGACCACCCGGCACGCTGGAGCACATCGGTAAGCCGGTATTGGGAGGCTGGGTCGAGGGGAATATGGTAGATGGGGAAATATTCTGCGAACACTTCGGCCGCTCGTTCCGGCTTGGTCTCAAGAAGAAGCCGGATGAGCTTGAGGTAAAGTGCCCGGCCTTCCTCCGTCCTCGCGAGCTCCGATTTTTGCCGAGCCAGAAAGAGAAGAGCTTCCTCGCTTTCCGGGTTGAGCTCGAGCACCCGGCGGAGAAGCTTTTCTCCCTCAGCGGTGTCGAATTCACTGTCAATCGCCCCCAGAGCTTTTTGTATGTACATCTCCTGTATCGCCGTATCCTGAAACTTCAGCCGCAGGGCAAAAATAATGCCGGCCACCAACCCTCCGATATGAGCCCAATACGCGATGTGGCCTGTCGAGCCCAAGAGTGTTTGTATCCCTCCCCATAAATCACCAATAAAATAAAGCCCGATAATGAAGAGAGAGTTCACTCTGATTTTGAGGTTGAGGGGGAGGATAAGAGAGAAAATTCCAAGGATGGGAATGGGAAAAATGAGGCGCCTAAAATAGAGGCGGACAGCAAAAACTCCCATGATGCCGGAGATGGCCCCGGAGGCGCCGATGCCGCTCGGCAGTTCCTGGAGGAAGAGGATATGGATGGCGGTAGATAGGATGTCGGAAAAGACGCCCGTCAACAAGTAGAAAAAGGTGAATTGTCGCCAGCCTATGTGGCGTTCCAGGACAAGCCCGAAGACCCACAGGAAGAACATATTCCACCACAGATGGCCGGCATCTCCATGGAGGAACATGGAAGCGAGGAGGCTGAGAGGGACATTCCAAAGATGGAGCCTTTCTGGAACAAAGGAGAGATTTTCCACTACGGCTTCGCGGACGGATGGGCCGAAGACGAGAAGAGCATAGTGGATGGCGACGTTGATGAGAATCAAAACATGAGTGGCGCGGAGCTTACGCTCGGGTAGCCATTCCCCCTCGGAGTAATGAATCGGGATAAAGGTGAGTAAATCCCGGATTGTATCGAGGACAGTGTCGCCGGTATAGATTGATCTAATCAAAATAAAAACGACAAAAAGGGACGGCAAAAAGACCCAAAAGAGAAAGAACACTTCAAGAAAAAAGAGGACCATGGCGAGGAGTGGAATAGCCAGGACGGTCAAGAGGAAGATTTTTAGAACGTAGTTTCTCAGGGCCCGGCGTTCGGCAGTAATAGCTTGGCATCTGGAGGGTAGCGGAGTGGATGAAGCTCGATGGAAGGAAGAAAAATTCTTGCCGCCCCCAGAAGTATTGGCCGACTGCCCGCCGTGTCTCATCCCCTCATCAAAAATGATAAGCCCTGACTTAAAAACATGTCAAGCCTGGATTTAAATTCTCCATTTTTAGCTTTTAGTTAGCCGCTTGAGCCGACTCTTGTTCTAGGAGGGGTTCTTGCTTAATAGCTTATCTGCCTTGATATATGCATAATCATTAGCCCGGTCTTTCACGTATTAGATAAGGTGGGAAGTAACCGTCTGGATATGTTTGCCCTTAGGGGCTCCTACCTTCGCCTCTATGCCAAAGACATTTCCATTTTTAAGGCGTCTTCAACAGAATGGAAGCTGTTTTAGATCAAGCGAGCTCGGGCCAATTCAAGAAAGTGGCCAGGCAATCGAGAAAAACTTTAAAATCACCCAGTCGTTCCTGCAAAATGCGATAAACCTGATTCTCGTCAATCTCCCAATAAAGATGAACAAGGCGATTCTGAAAGCGGGCCATCTCCTTGAGCCTTTCCAGAAAGCCCTGTTCAAAAGCGCCTTGCTCGCCCAGGACAGCGAACGTATCAGCATAGTCGTCCGGAGCCCTGTAGCCGTTCCGAGAAATGAGATGATTACACATATCGATGGCCGATTCAATGGCCACGATCAAATGATATTTTGCGCTTCCGCTCTTATCAGGGTCTCTAACGAAAACAGACCTTTCACATTCCCTGAGGACTCTAAGCCGATTAACAGCTTCCCGCATCTGGGAGACGAGCTTCAGCATCCTGTCGGCATCAAACTGGGGCATTGATGACTTCTCTAAGATATTGCTTTCGGTAAAAGCTAAAATCTAAGTATTTCTTGAAAACGAGCCCCTCGAAATCCGCACGTCTGGAGGGTGCGTTGTCTTTGACAAGCCTTCCTTCTTTGATTAAGCGATAGACAAAGGAGGACGGCGCTTGGTTGATAATCCGGACATCGACGGGGAAATGGATAAGAGACTGGATTTCCTCCTCCAGCTTAAGCTCTAAATCCAGACCCCCGATACTTCCATTGGACACGAAAATCCCGATGTCGATATCGGAAAACCCTTTTTCCCCCATAAACGACCCAAAAACATAGGCAAAAAGAATATCTTGCTTCTCTCTAAGAAGCGCAGCAATTTGCTCCAGGATGGCAACTTTAGCATCTTGTGATAGTTCTTTTTTCATGGCAGTAAAATTGGGGACTAAAATTGGGGACAGTATATCCATTTACCCAATTTTCTCGATCAGAAATTGCTGTATTATGTAAAGCGCCCCATAAAACCAAGCGTCCCCATCCTTGAAAATTAAGCAAAATGTCCTCAAAGCAAGTTTGTCAGCGTAAACCAGCTTCTAACCTCTTCCCCGGGCTTTCAAATTTTACCTTCGCTGGGTCGAACTTATCGGGGTTCCAATCTCCCAGCCAGCTAAGAAGGCCCTCGGAATTATCTTTGTTCCTGAAAGCCCTCAGACACCGATAATAGCCAGGGACACCACCACAATCTTCAGGCGGACAGGCCCGCTCGCCATCTAAACACAGTGGATATTTTTTCTTTGGCTTCCTTGGTTCTATTTTTTCCAGAACGACATCATGCCACCAGTCATCCCCATAGTCATAGACATATAGAACCTTGTTCCCTGGCTTCTGGAGATATAGGGAAATTGGCACCTCGGTGCTCATAAATTTCTCTTCCTCTTCCTCAGGTTCAGTAAATGGCGTCTCAATAATGACCCGCCCTCCTGGTGCTTTGTCGTCTCTAATTTCAAAACGGTGTAGATGGTAATCCTCCCAGCCCATAGCATCCTGAATGGCCACATGCAAATCATAAAAGGTATAGCTCTCCGGAACCAGAATTCGGCGCCATATCTGGGGCTCGATTCCACGTAGCGTTATCTTCAGTTGATAGACATTTTTAAAAGGCCGGCGTCTTGGAATGGTAATCCAGATCTCTTTGGCAGCCATAGGAATTTACTCCTCAATCTCAATAGGCCAAATTTAGCTTAATAAAATAAATTTCAAAATTCAACCAGATTTTCTTCAATCTGGTCATAAATTTCATCTATCTTGTTCTGGATAGACATTGTCTTTTTCAAAGCAGCCACAATTTTACAATAATGTTTTATATCCTCAAGAGAAAGTTTTTTGCCTTTTCGTTCTTTAAGCCACTTGTCGCAGACCTGATAAGCCCCAATCTGGTATTGCCAGATATTTTCTGGAATTCTTTCGAAATATTGATTCTTGTTAATATAAACACGGTCCTTTTCATAGCAAATAATCTCAACCCGGTTGTCGCCTTCACCCTGAAATTTAACTACAGGTTGTTCAAGTTCGGGTGATTTCAATAAATGTAGTTCAACAAGTCTATTCCCATAATCGGCCATTTTGGAAAAAAGGCGGCCGTCTTTGGTAAAAGGCACCCGTGGAAAATCCATCTTAAGAAACTCGGCGTATTTTTGTCTGTAAATGTTTGAATAGAGAATCGCAAAGATATAACAAAAAATTTCTTCTGGGCCTGGCTGCTTTTTATAAGCTTCAGAGAGGGCTTGGATGATTTGTGATCTGATATTTGGGTGTTTCTCTTCTTGTCTATCAGAATCATTGAATAAGTTTTTATGGTATATATAAAGAGGAAATAAATTTGATATCGATATAGCAGAGGTTATAGAATGAGCATCTATTATAGAATTAGTTACAAATACAGGTTCTATTCCTGATTTATCCATTTGCCTCGATATAATCAGCCCCAAATTTTCTCTCATCATATGCTTCATAACCCGTTTTACAGTTCTCCATACAACGGAATCATGATAAAA
>Ga0209102_1000388_pt1 | contig 29785 bp, 29 predicted proteins | sample ConPoolayeHmetaG_FD_185483 | JGI IMG/M metagenome (GOLD analysis project Ga0209102, IMG submission 185483) | Hot spring microbial mat communities from California, USA to study Microbial Dark Matter (Phase II) - Cone Pool mat layer H metaG... ...
CGCGTTTTCTATAGTTTTCTGTTTGCATTGTTATTTTTTGGTCTTGTATTTTTGCGATTGGCTGGGTGTTTACGGATTTGAATGTGTCTCTTCTGCTTGTGTGGCATTTGCGCACTTTTGTTCCACAGTGTATGGCTGTTGTTGTGTCTGATGGGGTTTCGTGCATGGCTACGGCGACTTCTGCGAAGGGAGCATGGGCTGCGGAAAATACTGCGCCTATTAGGTTTGTGGCTGCGTCTGAGCTTGGACGGTCTGCTGAACGTTGCGAGCCTACAAGTAAGACAGGCACTGGCAAGTTTTGAAGTGCAAAGCTTAGGGCTGCTGCCGTATAGCCTAACGTGTCTGTTCCGTGGGCTATGACGATGCCATCTGCGCCTTCACTTATTTGTTGTGCAACTGTTTCCGCTATTTGTGTCCAATGCGATGGCGTGATGTTTTCGCTGAATATGCTGAATAGGATTTGGGCGTCGATTTGGGCTATTGTGGCTAGTTCTGGAACTACGCTGTATAGGTCGCTTGCCGTTAATGCTGGGCGAACTGCGCCAGTGCGGTAGTCTACTCGGCTTGCGATGGTTCCGCCAGTGCTGATTATAACCACTTTTGGCAGTTCAGGATTTTGCGGTGGTTGGGGTGGTGCTGCAAAAGCGGGTTTTGCGCCTACGCCTATTTTTTCTATTTTTGTGTTTGGCGTTAGGCGTATGCCAATGTTGTAGCCGCTTTTGATTTTGATGACTATGTGTTTTTCGTCGCCATACTCAGAACGTGGAATAAGAATTCCTTCGTAAACTTCTCCGTCCTTTGTTATGCGTATTATGTCGCCTATCTGGGCTTCAGCCCTTTTAATAGCTTCTAAAGCTTCACCATTGTAACCCAAATCTCCTTCTTCATTCATTTCCTAATTCCCCAACATTTCAATTGGTAGAAGAAGCGGTTATCGTCTTTAACTTTATCGCATATGCTGGCTGTTGAATTGGTACGTTAATATGTTTTCTATATAGGGTGAATGAAGATTATTGAACAGTGTATTCAGAGTAATTTGCATTTTACATCAATCCTTCTTCAACTAAAAATTATTTCTTGTCGCTTTAAATACATTTTATCACAATAAAACCTTTATGCATCGCTGAGGTAACTGAGATAGAGTCTGCCATAAAAGTTATTAAACTATATCTACGCTTAAGGAAATAACGATGACGCACAAGATTCTTCAAAAAATGGAATGCCTAGTAGGATTTATTTACATTCCATCTAGTGAAAAGTCTAAACTTCTTATGAACGTTAAATTACCGTGCACTACAACACTTAATGGTCATAGGGCGAGGATTGATAGACATGGGCGTATTTGGTCTCCATATCTTAAAAAGAGATTTCAAGTGGGCACTGAAATTGAAATGACAAGAACTAGTGAGGGGTTTCATGTCTTTCCTACAAATGCCAAAGAGAAGACAACTTCTTTTAAAACTGGGAAAAAAGATAAAACTGAGTTTGTTGGTTTTGATGTGGGAGAGTATGTGAAAGTTTCGGTTGTTGAACCCTATTTTCAAGCTAATTCTATCTGTATTTTTAATGATGATATTCTTAAAACCGAGGCTATAGAGAATAACACTGTTGACCTTATTGTTACATCCCCTCCATATGATGTTGATATCAAATACGAAAACTATGATGATAGTATTCCCTATGACCACTATCTCGACTTTACAAGAAAATGGTTGAAACGATGTTATGATTTTGCTAAAGATGATGGGCGATTATGTTTGAATATACCTCTGGACAAGAACAAAGGTGGTCAACACAGCGTCTATGCAGATATAACTACAATAGCTAAGGAAGTTGGATGGAAATATCAATCAAGTATAATCTGGAATGAACAGAATATATCTAGACGGACTGCATGGGGATCTTGGCTAAGTGCTTCTGCTCCTTTTGTTATCGCTCCAGTTGAGGTCATAGTGGTGATGTATAAGAGGATGTGGGGTAAGGTACATAGGGGAAAATCAGATATAACTCGTAAAGAGTTTATTGAATGGACAAATGGCGTTTGGAATTTCAGTGGCGAAAGTAGAAGTAGAATTGGTCATCCTGCACCTTTTCCTGTGGAGCTGCCGAAGCGATGTATAAAATTATTTAGCTTTGTCGGAGACACCGTTTTAGATCCGTTCGTTGGAAGTGGTACAACTTTAATTGCTTGTCTGGAAGCAGAAAGAATAGGAATTGGTGTTGAGATTAACAAAAATTACTGCGACCTAGCAATAAAACGATTAAAAGAACATGGACTATATCAAAAGAAACTAGAAAGCGTCTAGGTTTTTTCTGGAATAAACAAATCTAGAAATTTCTTCTCCCCACCCGATAAGGTCTGCAGGCAATTCATTTAAACTCCTAACGATTCCTCCTAAGACAGTATGCTCTTCTGGTTTTTTATCTTTGCAAAAATCTTCAACGTTTTCTACATACACACCATCTAGATAAGATTCAGCAAGTATTCTGTCTTTCGTAGGAGTTTCTGGGGTTCCCCATTCAGAAGCCCACTTGCCACTTTGCCCACGTCCAGCATCAGGCGTAGCAAGAACGAACTTTACCTTCGTTAGCATTCTAAATAATAGGCTATAAAATAGAGTTTCGGTAAAACGTCCGTGTAGGCTCAGCTTACAACTTATGACTGCAATTGGTAAGTTATCTTTTGTAGCAACTAGATCAATATCTCCCCAAATCGATTCTTCTACAGCCGAAACCTTAGTTGGAATCGAAAGTTTTTTCCATAACACTGAGTTTTTAAGTATCTCGTTTCCTTTCAAAATTTTTATGTTCATTTTTTTCAGTTTCTCTGAGAGAAACAACTGAACATAATTTTCCCAATTTCCCCCTGCTTTTGCAACCCTTGATTGACGTTCTTTAGCTGTTTCTTCATCCAAGCGAGCATCACGTGATATCGAGATGTTTATAGTAATAATTTAAATTTATCGGAAGAAGTATCAATTAATCAATTCAGCTATGTATAAACTTCTAGTAGGCTTTATCCCGACAACCCCGCGACAATTATATTTGGTTCCAAATAGAGAAGCTGGAGAACACTATACACATAATTATCGCAATATCTTAGACATATATGGTCCATCATATTCATATCCAAACCGCATATAATACCGCTTAGTCCCCAAAGCACTAATAATAAAAACCTTCCCCAAACCAAACTCCTCCCTCGCTATGCGTTCAGCCTCACCCAATAATATACCACCATAACCCTTATGCTGCCAAGCCTTGGCTAAATGTTTACCAACAGGCACTAATGGTCCATAAACATGCAACTCACGCACTATCGCGCACGCTTTGCCCTTCACTTCTGGTCTATGCGCTTTCTCTGAAGGAACACGCAAACGCAAATAACCAATCAAAACATCATTCTCCACATCCTCAGCAGAAATGAAAATTTCCTCTCCTTCGGACGCCTTATAACGCGTACTCAAAATCTTCACATTATCAGCATTAGGCTTAACACCATCCACCGCCACCCTATGACCAACCTCCCTACAACGAATACACCTACACCTTAAGCCCTGCTCCCTAAGCCTCTGCTGCACCAACTGACGCAAATTACTCTGCTTAACACCAGCAACAATCAAAGGCGCAGGAATATCACGCTGAACACGCATAACACGCACCCAAGGAGGCAAAAACTTCTTAACCTCAACAATAAGCCTTGCCGCTTCCTCATTCGAATAAGGCTCATACTTACCCTTCTGATACCAATCATAAGCCTTCGTACCCTTCAAAACCAAACAAGGATAAATCTTAACCATATCAGGCATAAAAGCTGAATTCGCAAAAACCTCCCTAAAAACCCCCAAATCCCCCTCAAAACTAGAACCAGGCAACCCAGGCATCAAATGATAAACTATTTTCAGCCCAGCATCTTTCATTATACGTGTAGCCTCCACCACATCTTGAACACTGTGCTTTCTGCCAACTAAACGGTAAATGTCATCGCTCGGATTCTGCACACCCAACTCAACACGCGTAACGCCCATATCAAGCATGTTGTCAACATGAACTTCTTTAGCCCAGTCAGGACGAGTTTCCACAGTAATACCAACATTGCGGATAAGGCTTGTTTCAGCATTCCTTTTAGCATCTTCAAGACTTGCAGATTCCTTGTTAGTGATTGCATCTAAACACCGCCTAACGAACCATGTCTGATAGTCAAGAGGCATCGCTGGAAAAGTTCCACCCATCACAATCAATTCCACCTTATCAACCCTATGCCCAATCGTCTGCAACTGCTCAATACGACTCTTAACCTGCAAAAAAGGATCAAACTCATTCTGCAACCCACGCATGGCAGCAGGCTCAAAACCAGTATAGCTCTGAGGAACACCAAAAGGTGGTCCACCAGGACAGTAAGCACATGGTTCTGATTGCGGGCATGGGTATGGTTGCGTCATAACTGCTACAATCGTAACACCTGATATTGTTCGTGTGAGTTTTCTGCGTAAAAGTGGCAGAAGCTTGGATTTTTCTTCCATCTTTAACATTCTTATTATTTCAGCATTTGATGGCACTTTATTAAGCTGATATTTGCCTGCAATCAGCATCTTAACACGATTTACATCGTCAAAAGTAGGTGAATGAACCAGCATTAAACACTCAATTATTTCCCTTAACGCTTCATTCATGCTCAAATTGACAGCAACCACAATAAATTACCATAAATCACTCAAATAAACTACGCTGAAGACTCTTGTCTATTGTAAACTATTTTTCCATTCACAATCACCATTTCTATCTTAACATCCTTAATTTTCTCTGGCGAGATTCTACTCAAATCTTCAGATAGCACTGTCAAATCCGCAAACCTCCCAACTTCAATCAGTCCTTTCTTGTTTTCATCAAAAGAGGCATAAGCCGCATTCAAAGTGTAAGTTTTCAATGCCTCTTCCAATGTAAGACTTTCTTCTGGATAACTTTTTCTAGCAACCGCAGCCCAAATACCCAACAACGGACTTATAGGTTCAACTGGACAATCAGAACCAGAAGCAACAACTAAGCCCTCACGCATCAACGTTCTAAACGGATAAACCCAGCGGGCTCTATCCTTGCCTACACGGTCAACAACCCAAAAATCAGAAACTACAAAATGAGGTTGAACAGACACTATTAAGCCTAACCGTTTCATCTTCCTAATCAATCTAGGATTAAGAACAGAACAATGCTCAATTCTATGTCGATGATCTTTCCTTGGAAAAACTTGTAAAGCATTTTCAAAAGTTTTTAAAACACTCTCTACAGCACGATCACCTATCGCATGAACCGCCAATTGCAAACCAGCCCTATGAACCTTCAAAACAAGCTCACTTAACCTTTTTTGCGTATAAAGCATCATACCACTTGTTTCTGGCTTATCTGAATAAGGTTTCTTTAAAGCTGCAGTGCAAGAGCCTAATGAGCCATCAGCCAGAATTTTTATGAAACCAATCTTAAGCATATCATTCTGGAAGCCAGTAAGCAACCCCAAATCAAACACATTGTCTAAGAGTTCCACTGGAATGCCCATGTAAACTCTCAAAGGCAGCTTTCCCTCAGCACATAACTTACGGAGCACATATATTTCATCAACAGAATTCAAAATCCAATGAACACCCGTAAGCCCAGCTTCAACAGCCTTTCTGCAAGCCAGAATACAAGCGTTTTCCAAATCTTCCAATGTCGGCTTAGGTATTGCTTTCCACACAAGCTCGAGAGCGTTTTCACGCAAAATTCCATTAGGCTCACCACTGGTTTCGTCCAAGTCTATTTTTCCACCATTAATCATTGTTTCTCTTGTTATATTGGCTAGTTGCAATGCTCTACTGTTGACAACTCCAGCATGTCCACAAACACGAAGCAAAAAGACTGGCTTGTCCGCAACAGCCTTATCTAAATCCCAACGGTTAGGGTAACGCCTTTCAGCAAATTTTTCTTGATCCCACCTTCCACCTAGAATCCATTTACTCTTATTTCTTGCAGCATATTCCCGAAGTCTACACTGCAGTTCTCCTATCGATTTTACATCCCTCAAATTTAAACTCCGCAGAGACCAGCCGAAACCAGTCATATGCACATGGCAATCAACAAATCCTGGAACAACCATCCCATTTTTTGCATTTATAACCTTTGTTTCTCTGCTAACATATTTTCTAACCTCATCGTCGGAACCTACAGCAATTATCTTTTCATTTTGAACAGCCAATGCTTCAGCTTTAGGCTGCTTAGAATTTAATCTTGCAACATTAGCATTTAAGATCACAAGTGTAGCATTCAACATACTGCAAAACTATAACACTTAAAAAATAAAAGATTTAAACCCAATTCTGCCCAGGCTTACGCTGCAACATCAAACGTTTCTCATAATTACGTCTATTCTTAACCCTTGGGCTAGGCCCCTTCTTCGGATTAGCCTGTATTTTAGGAGTCTGAGACCTAACCTTTCCAGCTTTTGAAAGTGAACCATGAGTCGGCATCTCTTAATGCACCCGATTCTAGCAAAAGCATATAGTAACTCTTAAACCTTTTCATATGCAATCTCATTAACGTGCGGGGGTCGCCGAGCATGGTCAAAGGCGTAGGCTTCAGGAGCCTATCCCATAGGGGTTCGTGGGTTCAAATCCCACCCCCCGCACTGCGTTTTATTTGAGAGTTTAAAACTGTCAACTTCTCAAAACATGGAAACCCCCTGGCTTTTTGAATTCTAAATAAGAACTAGCGTATCGTAATGTTTAATATATAGTATGCCCGTTAGATTTAATGATGGATATGAAGGTTCTCAACGCTGTTGCCCCAAGATATTACCCAGTCATAGCTGGCTTGCTGGAGATTGCTCTCGGTTTCTTCGGTATTTACATCTGTCTTCTTCAAATGGTGGCGATAGGAGGTCGCCTTCCTCCATCTCCCTTCATAGTTGGGGGACTCGTTGCCTCTTATCTCGGCTTAGTAGGTGGTCTTAGTTCACTATTAAAAAGATACCATAAACTTGGAATATTAGGAGCCTACGCGATGTTTGTATGGTTCGGTTCGTTATTCTGTATTCAACTGATTTCCAACATCGCCCTATCTGGTGCTCCATTTGCAGCAAATACGTTTCCTTCCACCTCAATAGAGTTTATAGAATACGTAGCCGTGTTCATCATATTGCTTCTGACGCCTTCATTCCTTAGCTCCATCCTCATAAGAAAGTCAATAGCAGAGTTTGTTTAACGGGTTTATCGGAAAGAAACAAGTCTTGGTGCTCAACGCAAGTTTCAGGTAATTTAGCCAAAATCATGCTAGGTACCCCAAATATACGAACATGTTAGTATATCAGTTGACAGTTTTAAACGACAGTATAAACCTAACCCCCCGCATCTGAAATTCAGGCGCATTTTGAGCTTGTTTCGGCTAAATAGACCCAATTTGTGATGTTATGTGCGGACGTGTGCGGGGGGGGTGAATTTGAACACATGTTTACCGGTAAAAGTGCTTGACCTATGCAGTTTCGGGATAGTGCGTGTTTTACTCGTTTTCGCTACGCAGACAAAAGCAAGTCTTTCATCCAAGATTATATGGTCGTCTCAGGCAAAACCACAACAATACTTATCTATCCGTTCAGAACTTTTGAAAGCATGAGGCGATGAGGCTCGCCTTTAACCGCCCTTGTTTCATCATCTGCAAGGGCTGATAGCTTCTACTAACATTCAATACAAACGAGTGGGTGCTAGGTTGCGTGAAGCGGGGCGGTTCGCTCTCAAAGAGAAGACTGCTTTAGATCTTAAACGGATCGTAGATTATGTTGTGAATCGTCAGAATGATGATGGAGGCTACACTTTCTGCCAAGGAGCTGAATCAAACGCTCAAGACACCTATTACGGATTGGCAATTCTAAAATTGTTAGGCTCATCATTTCCTCATGTTGAAAAGACTGTTAAGTGGCTGCACGAGCTTAGCCTCGACAGCATTTACTCCTACTACTACGTTGGCAAAGCTCTGTTGATGTGTGGAGAAAGCCTAGATGATAGCTTCAGGAAACCTGTTACCTCAGCGATTCATTCAGACACCTACTTTGGAAACGTAGATGTCTATGTTGAGGTCTCATCCGAGTTTACGACGACTTTGATGATTTTGGAACTTGCCAACATTTTTAGAATAGAATTTGACGGCAACGCGGTGAGGGACTGGCTGTTACAGTACAGGAATAGGGACTGCGGGTTTGGCTCTCATCGCCATTCTAATCTTAGTTCAACCTATCATGCTGTAGCTTCTCTAAGCTTCTTGAAGCACAACATGAACGATTTGCATTGCACAGAAGAATTTGTTAGACAATGCGAGAAGCCTTATGGCGGTTTCACAATGATTCCCCGTTCTTTGACACCCTACATGGAGCCTACGTACTATGGAGTCATGACCCTCGATTTACTCGGCAAAAACAGCAGATTCCCATCGCAAACAACTGACTTCATATTGAAATGCCAAAGAGCCAACGGAGGGTTCGCACGTACTGATATGGGTATCTCAACCTTTGAAAACACGTTTCAAGCAATTAGCATACTCAGAAAACTGGGGATAGTTTGAGATGCGCCATGAAGATAAAGGCATAATGCACGTTCGCATCTCACAAGCATTAGAGAAAGAAGAGAACTGCTTTTTGTGCCATTTGGAAGGAAGGTTGGAACAGAGATTTATTGAAACATATCTAGGTGAGCTTGTTATGGACCCTAAAGCAAGAGAAAGAATCGTTGAAAGTAGGGGCTTCTGTAACTATAATTCTTACCAGATGTTTGTTTCTGCGAGCGATCCAGCGAGTGAAGACGGTCTTGAAATGGCTTTGATTCTGAAAAACGTCACGGAGCAGCTTTTGGAGGATGTCAAAGATTACAAGAACATCAAGTTTGTAGGAACAAAACTGTGGAAACTGGACTTGAAACATTCTTTAGGTTCGATCCTCGGCACAAGATTGTCTAAGCCAGTTTCTAATGTAGTTGAGTGCGCTACTTGTGATTATGTTTCAAAAATGATGAGGCATTACATTGAAGGATTTCTGAGCGAGATCACTCAAGACGAAGAGATATGGAAGCTTTATGATAAGTCTAAGGGCATGTGCATGCCTCATTATATTATCACTTTGTGCGTCGCAACTAGCATATCCAATGGAGAGTTTGAGCAAGTAATCAAGAAATTAGTCGAAAAGCAGATTCAAACATTAGAAAATCTTCAAAAAGATCTTTCCGAATACATCAAAAAGCAAGATTATCGATTTTCAAGCAGAGAAAGGGCAGAAGTCGAGGAATCCATTGGAAGAGGCTTGAAGCAACTTGTTGGAAAACGAGGTACAGAAAAAATTGCAAAAATATTGAGAACGAGACAGGCGAATTTTCCATGAGATTAGGCTTAAGTAGGAACCCTAAGGAAAAAGACCGAGTTGCCTTAGATGTTTTCCTGGATAGGAAGACGCACAAATTGCTTATGGAATATTGCAAGCAGAACAAATTCGATCTTGCGACAGGTTTCGTCAAAGCAACTGAGAGAGGTATGAAGTTTTTCAGAGCAGTCTACTATAAAGAGATGAAGCAAGACTATTTGCTAATCAAAGAACAGGCAGAAGAATACGAAAGAGACAACAAGCTGCTTAGACAGCTTGTTGATGAAAACGAGAGATTCAGACAAATTCTGAATGGATGTCCAACTCAAAACAAGGAAATAGAAGATGAAAGCTGAAAACAAAAAACCACGCAAGAATCAGAGTCTAGAAAATATCATACCTGAATTATTAGGTATACCTATTCATCTGAAACTTTTTGTTTCAAGAGGCTTTGCTGATACATTAAGGAAGTTTGTGAAAGATCATGGTCTTGATCCAAAATTCGATGTTCGGAAAATACTAGAATACGGTCTTACTGAAGAATCAGATGAAGAGCTTCAAAGACTGGAGAGAGAAAGATGTCAACCATCCTCGGAAGTTCACACAAACTATTCAATAACAAAGTTCAAAGCATACGAAAACCTAATAGATAACAAAGCCCTAACATTAAAGCTTCAGTTCTTGGTTTTAGAAAATGAACGATTACGAAAACTGTTGCACGAAAAAGGCTTGATAGATTCTATTGAAACCGAATGGACAAAAGAGAAAATCAACGAGTTTCAAAGAAAATATCTTTTCGGAAAAAAATAAGTCCAGTACCAGACAATTCAAGCAATAGTCAAGACCCAGCCGTTCATACAAAAGAGTATCAGATTAATGGCGAAGCACAGTGATTCCAGCTACGGTTTTAGTCAAATTATGGTGGTTTTGGTAGCCTGCTATAGATTCAACAGAAAACAATTTCAAATATTCGCACACCTAATATTCCAAAATGTTAAACCCTATTAAGTGAATAATGCTCCCACAATAGTTACATCGTAAAATTAACTTTTCTAAACAGTCCTCCTTCATCACTGGTCTCAAAATCGTATAAACATTTTCTGATTGATCATCAGGAGAGATCTTCACACCACACTTTGGACATTTAAATTCTCCACTTCCCTTTGTTTTTGACAAATCTATGATAAAGAATTTTGTTCTTTCCATTCTCAGACCATTTTGCTGTAGAGAACAAAAATCATGACATACGTCATATTTAAGCTTACCAAAAATACGTCAATCAAAACTTCTGGTTAAGTGCGGGCGATTAGGTTTAAAACTCGGTTTAAATTCTCGAATTTTTTATTAAGTAACCTTGGGTTATCAGTTCTGCGTTAGGAAATTGTAGTTATAAATTAACGTGTGCGCTTTCAGACATCACATCAGCATCGTTTCAAAGGCTTAATGGATGTTTTTCGCCACTTTTGATACGGCATATAAATGAAGAGGAAAACAGCGATGGCAAAGAACGACCATATCAAACCTGAAATAGTAGCAAGCAAAGTTAAATCCCAAAGAAGGAAAAGCAAGGGGAAAGCATAACCAACTAAGAGGATTACAAGCACAACAAGAGCGTTTGTAATCTTTGTTCGTTTTGTCAAATGTGGAATGCCGCCACAATAATAAATTACTTCAATGGCGAAATGACTAGCCAGAAAGATAAGCAAATAGAAAAACACAGTGAAAAAAAGGAAGATAAGCTGTGACTGCACTGTATTTGGATTAGGAAGCCGTGTAAGAAGAATCGTAACAACTGTAAATGTGAAGCCTGCAAGAAATAACATGCCACTCATAAGATTTGAAAGATGCTTAACATAATCTGAATAATTCTTCTCGCCTTCAGACACTTCAGCGCACCTATAACAAGATTATGCGTTCATTATTTTAGTTTTGTTACCTATGGAAAACCAGCACTCGATAGCTTAGATTCCCAACTATTGGCCAAAGATTATTTAATACAAATATCTGTCATATATACAAACCGAGAATTTAAACGCCAACCGCGACACTAAGTGCGTAGTGTGGGTGGGATTTGCACTTCCCATAGAGTGGAGAAATTACCCGCAAAATCTCCTCTTTGTTTTTGCCAAATAATGAGACGATGTGCGTACATGAAATTAACCTGTCATATGTTCTGTTTTGCAATCGCATTTATAAGGAAGTCTGTGTATTATGAGACAGTAACGTTCTGTTAAGAAAACGGTAGCAAAGACAGCAACGTTACACAAATGCAATCAACAACAAAAAAGGAGTGATGGAAAAATGACTGAAAAAGAAACCGTCTTAATCGGTCGAAAACCAGCAATGAGTTACGTTCTAGCAATCATCACCAGCCTATCGGCATCTAACGCTAAAGAAATAACTCTTAAAGCCCGTGGACGAGCAATTACAACAGCAGTTGACGTGGCAGAAATTGCCAGAAACCGCTTTCTGAAAGACCTAAAGATAAACAAAATCACTATAGGAACAGAGGAGATGCCACCGAGAGAAGGCCAAAACAAAGCACGCATGGTTTCAACGATCGAGATAATGCTTGCAAAATAGTAGAAAAACTGTAAAGCAAAGCATCAACAGGCGAATGCCTTCGCTTTTTCTTTTAATTTAATTAGCTCGCTTTTTGCTCCAACTTCTCAAACAGCATCTTTGCAAAGGCTAAATTTATTAAGCGAGACATAATCTGCATATTCAAGAAAAAACTTGGGCCCGTAGCTCAGTAAGGTTAGAGCGGCGGACTAACCGCTGCATGGGGTTGGGTTGAGGCTCTTAACCCGTAGGTCCCGGGTTCAAACTTGAGAGGTAATCCCTCTTAAGGAACAATTCCCGGCGGGCCCGCCAACAAGCTTTCAGAGATCGAAATATCCGTGTGTGGAATAATGATTGATTGATTAGCAATCTTGAAGGGAAGCCCTGTTGGTTGGCTTCTTGAAGAGGTTGACCCTTCTGTTCGCTATTTTACGTTTCGTGACATTCTTGGCAAGAGTGGCGATGACTTTGGAATTGCAGCTTCTAAACAAGCTATTTCAGAGTCTAAAATAGTGAAGAGGATATTACAGAAACAAAAAGAAGGGGGATACTGGGAAGAAAAAGCAAGTCCATATCTTCCTAAGTATAAGGCTTCTTATTGGCAGATTATGATGCTTGGTCAATTAGGCACACACAGAGCAAACCAAAAGGTAGAGAGGGCTTGCGAATACATTCTCCAATTTCAGCTTAAGGAAGGTGGTTTCACGTGCTGTACTATGGAAACAGCCTTCAGAGAGTATAATTGGCTCTTGAAAAAGGGAAAAAAGCTTCCTGCTTTTGAAGATTGGGCTTCCTCTATTGTTTTTGAACAGCAGCTTTCATGTCTAACTGGCAATATGGTAGCAGCTTTGATTAGACTTGGATATGAAGAAGACGATTTTAGAGTGAAAAAAGCCTTGGAATGGCTTGTGAAGATTCAGAATGTGGATGGTGGATGGCTTTGTCCATACTGGAAAGCGCATATAAAAGATAACCATGGCTGTTTTCACGGAACCATATGCTCTTTGGAAGCATTTTCAGAAGTTAAAACTGAACATCTTACAAAAGAAATGAAAAGGACGATTGAAAGAGGAGCAGAATTTTTGCTCATGCATCGATTGTTTAAGGCTGACCATCACAATTATAGAATTATAAATGAGTCTTGGTTAAAGTTTGGTTTTCCATGGTTTTCTGGATACAACATTTTGAGAGGCCTAGATATTTTGACAAAACTTGGTTATGTAAACGATGAACGCTTATTAGATGCTGTTGAGGTTCTCTTGAAAAAGCGACAAGGCGATGGAACATGGATTTTGGAAAATGCGCCTATTGGAAGAATGCAGGTGAATATTGAGGCAAAGGGCAAACCAAGCAAATGGATTACCCTCATCGCCCTAAGAGTATTAAAGCGTCTATCTTCTGCAAAAAATAAAACTGCGTAATTTATGCAATAGTTAACTCATAAAACATATGTCACGAACTGAAATATCATTGATATAATTTGAAGTGCTGATTTTTTCGGAGAAGGCTTTGACTAACAAAAACAAGTATAGCAAAAACGATGAGGAGTCTTCTATACCTTCGAATCGATACACCATCTTTCACGCATTATTTGAAGCTATGAAAGACAAAGATAAGAAACACAAGAAAGGATAGACTGCTGCAATTCTCTTTCTCACAAGCATCAACCGAGTAGCTAAACAGAAAGTAATTCATTGTGTCAATTTATATGCCATATGAAATTTTCGTTGGCATTTGTTGAAATGAAGCGGAATGTGATGATTTAGAAGGTTAAGTTTTTGAAGATTTTACAGCAATCACTGTCCTCTTCAACAATAGTTGAGCTACATCTTGGGTTGGCCAGCCACCCAAACCACAATCTGGACCTGTAAAAGCCATTTTATTTCCATATTTTTCTTTAGCGGTCAAAAATCTTTTTCGTATAGCCTCTTCACTTTCGACCAACTGTTCAACATTAGGTTTTGTTATACCCCTATCATAAAGTTCCGCCATGATTGAGTCAATGTCTGTTCTCGTTATGCCAACTCTTATTTGCTTGTCTGCTTTTTCCAACATATTTTTTGACAAATTTTCAATGTTTCTTGGAGATGCAGCATACTCGAATGATACTACGTCAAGATTTTTAACGTCTAACACATCTGCAACTCTTGATGCAGAATGAAGATGAATTTGCTTCACTGCACCACTAAAATCGAAGGCTTTCTCCAAGACATTTAGCATCATGTCTTTATCTGCTGTTATGTCTTGAAATCCGAAACTCGGCTCATCCAATGATACAACTTCAGTTTTCACATATTTAGAGTTCAAGATTGAATTTTTCGCAAATCGCCGAACAGTTTCTGCAAACATCAAAAGAACATCTTTATAAACAGTTGTTCCAATCTCTTTTAAATATAATTCAATAGGACCAGTAACGCAAACACGAAGCCGCACTTCCTTTCCAATTTCTTCACAAAGTCTCCTTGCTTCCTGCTCAATTACGCAGACTTCTGGTATAATTGCCCTTTTTTCTTCAACTATATAAGTGCCATCTTCCATAGCCTTGTGAATAGTATCCGTAAACTGTTTGTGCATATCGTAATGTTGCGGGTAAGTAACAATGTCTAAGCCTGTGTCAATTTTCTTTCTGAAAGAGTTGACTATAATTTGATGAAAATTTTTTAGTAAAAATTCCTCTTTTCTGACATCTTTTCCGTTGATTATTGATTCTCTGGCAAGGGTGTAGGCTTTATTAAATATTTTTCTTTCAATGATTGATGGTAATGGAAAACTTCCTATATCGTCAACAAGGATGTCCATGCGAGAATATTATTTATCAAATTGTTATAAAACTAACTTTGATGACCCAATCAAATGCACTAATCATTTTCAGCGTTGTTCATTTTATGATGATGAAAATGTGTAGAAAGAAATATAAGTTGCCTTTATTCCATGAACATTATTGGTGTAAAGTATGGGTATATGGAAGCTTCGTTTATCAATGATTGGAACGTTAGCCATGATTCTAGGCCTATCCACATTAGTCTTTACTGTAGTTCTCAGTTTATTCGGTTCTTTAAACCTTGTAACATTAGGTGTTCTCGTTGTTGCCTTCAACATCATGCAGTGGTTAATATCGCCATACCTAATCGATGCTCTTTATCGCGCACGCGAGTTACCAGAAAATGAAAATCCAAAACTTCATGAGATGGTTGAAAATCTTAGCATGAAGAGCGGAATAAAAAAGCCAAAATTGATGTTAGCGGAAATTCCAATTCCAAATGCATTTGCATATGGTTCACCTATTGCTGGAAACCGCGTAGCCGTAACTAATGGGTTATTAAAAACTTTAGAAAGCGAAGAAGTTGAAGCAGTAATTGGGCATGAACTTGGGCATCTGCGTCATAGAGACGTACAAATAATGATGTTTGTTTCACTTCTGCCTGCACTATTCTATTACCTTGGTTTCTCACTTATGCTTTCATCTGGGTATCGCAGTCAAAGAAACGAAGGTAGCGGTGGTGTTTTGTTAGGCTTAGGCTTTATGATGTTTTCATGGATTCTTAACATGTTTATACTCTATCTAAGCCGTCTACGAGAATACTATGCTGATAGGCACAGCGTAACAATAGTTAATGATGGCTCCAGAAAACTTTCAGAAGGCTTAGCAAAAATAGTTCACGCAAATAAGAACATGAGGAAAATCAAGAAGGAAACACAAAATCTAAACGCATTTAAGGCACTGTTTATCGCCGACCCAGATCGTGCGGAAACAGATTCCATAGTAATATCCACTGTAACTGGTTCAGGAGACCAGAAACTGGTTCAAGAAATCATGTCACGGAAGCTAACAACACTTGATAGAATTGTAGAAATCTTTTCAACGCATCCAAACATAGTCAAGCGACTTAAGGCTCTACAAGAATTAAGCTAACAAACTCTTTCAAACTTGTTTATTAGTTTAGCAAAACTTAAGACTTTTAGACTATATTCTATTTTCAGTCTTAAAATGTGATACCCATGCAATATCAAAGCATCTTCTCTGAAATTGAAAAACAAAGAAATGAAATGACTCAAGCCTTAACTGAGATTATTCATATTCCTGCAATTGCCCCCGAAAATGCTGGAGAAGGAGAGTTGAGAAAGGCTGAAAAATTATTGCAATTGCTGAAGACTATAGGCTTCGACAAAATAGAATTTTTCTACGCAGAAGACAATAGAGTTCCATCTAAAAGGCGACCAAATATAATAGCTTACTGCGATGGCGAAAATGAGGCTGAAAGGCTTTGGATAATAACTCATCTAGATGTGGTTCCTTCTGGAGAAGAGTCTTTATGGACTGTTACTAAACCTTTTGAGCCCATAATTAAAGAAGGACGAATTTATGGACGCGGTAGCGAAGACAATGGGCAATCGATGATTGCATCAATCTACGCTGTTAAGGCATTAAAGAGTTTAGGCATAAGACCAAAACGAGCAGTTGTTTTAGCCTTTGTTGCTGACGAAGAGCAAGGAAGCAGATATGGAATCCAACATCTGATAAAGCAAGACCTCTTCAAAAAAGATGACTTGATAATAGTGCCTGACGGCGGAAACGAAAACGGAAGTTTTATAGAAATAGCAGAAAAAAGCGCATTATGGTTTAGGATACGCACAATTGGAAAGCAAACGCATGCCAGCAGACCCCATAAAGGCTTAAATGCCCATCGCATTGGAATGCAATATGCAATAGCTCTCGATAAGCTACTTCATGAAAAATATTCCTTTAAAGACGAATACTTTGACCCACCAGAAAGCACTTTTGAACCGACTAAAAAAGATAAAAATGTGGATGCTGTAAACATAGTTCCAGGAGAAGACATAACTTGTTTTGATTGTCGGATTCTGCCAAACTACAACTTGGAAGAAATATTGAATGATATTTACAGGCTTGCGACGAAATTCGAAAAAGAAACGAATGCAACCATGAAAATTGAGATTTTACAGAAAAATGTTGCTCCAAAACCGACAGATGCTAATGCAAAAATAGTCCAAATGTTAAGGGAAGCAATTATAAAACTAAGAGGAATAGAGCCAAAAGTTGGAGGAATAGGAGGAGGAACATGCGCAGCATTCTTCCGAAAAATAGGCGTTCCAGCAGTCGTCTGGAGCACAATAGATGAAACAGCACATCAACCAAACGAATACGCAAAAATAGAAAACCTAATCAACGACACAAAAATTTACGCTTCCATAATGGTTTCATAGAATCCTTTTAATGCGAAAGTTTTATATGGATGGATTATCCAACCAACAATCATGCAACTTTGGGTCAGAAATTCTCGTGTGATTGCGTTGGTGGTTGTTTTTACAGCTTTGTGTTTGGCGATTCAGTTGTCTCCCAGGCCTCCTAATGTTGAGTTTACTTCGTTTTTTACGTTTACTGTTGGTTTTGTGTTTGGTTCGCTTGTGGGAGTTGTGTTTGGAGGTTTTGTGATGTTTGTGAATGGTTTCTTTTCTCCATGGGGTTTTGCTGGTTTAAATTTGCCTTTTCAGATTGTGGGAATGGCTATTGTAGGCTTGGCTGGAGGTTTGTATAGAAGATATTTGCGAAACTACAGGTCGACTAGTTTTTGGATTGAAGTGGCTATTTTAGGGGCTTTTCTTACTGAGGTTTACGATTTGATAACTAATTTTGGTGTAGCTGTCTCCTACATAATTGTTGGAATGAATCCAGCTTTAGCTGTAATAACTGCTCTTGCATATGGTGCACCTTTTTCTTTGATACATGTGGTTTCTAATGCCTTTGTTTTTGGAGCAATGTTCTTCCCACTAATTAAGGCGTTAAACAGGTTTCCAATGGTGAGAGGTTTTGGTTAAAAAAAGAGTGCTCTTTTTTACGACATTAGCCATGTTTGTGTGGGCAGTTTTGACATCGAGCATTGCAGGATATTTGTATCTGCAGAATACAATGAACAGTGAACAAATTGCTGAAAATCAACTGTTATTGTCTACAATGGCAACAACCTATAATGAAGCAATGGCTAAATACAATATGCTATTAAGTGATTACTCTTTTCTGCAAGGATATTATTCCTTTCCACTGAATACCAATTTTACTTTGCTTACAGTTTCATTCTTAAATCTACTAAATAATGTGGAAGGAAACTTTAGTTCCCTTTTAACAGACCAAAAAGACCTAAATGAAACCTGCTACGCATTGCAGAGTGAATCGCAAACACTTCTTTTAAGAGGTAATGTGACGAGAGAAGAATTCGGAATGTTGCTGGATAAATGCTACGAGTTCTTGAATCTACTTGTAATACGGGAGCTTAGCAGAACAATAAGCGAAGTTACTACGTTAACTGTAAGCATATGTTTTGATTATGGGAATGAAACAGTGGAGTGGCATAATAAAACGGTAATGCCCACTGGTTCTTCACTGTTCCAATTGACAGAAAAAGTGGCTGTGATTAAAAAGATTTATGATGCCTTAATGAAGCCAGGACATATTCGCGTAACTTCTATTAACAATATGATGGAATATACAAATTGTACATTTGGTTATTGTGAAGGAGCTGCATGGCTATGGTATTATTGGGATGACACTTTGCAAGATTGGGTCTTTGGACCAGTAGGTTGCGACGCTTGGATGCTGAAGGATGGCGGCATTTATAAGTGGAGCTTTGAACATTGGCATTGGCCCTAATAGTTTTTAAAGGTCAAATATGCTCATAATAGCTTATTCTTTAAGGTGTCTCAATCATGAGCAGAGTGTCAGAAATCTTTGCTAAAGTCAAGAAAGAAAGAAGAAAATTTTTGCTTGAACCGGAAGCAAAAACCGTCTGCAATGAATATAAAATTCCAATCACCGAGTTTAAAATAGCTAAGAATGAGGCTGAGGCTATCAAGTTTGCAAAACAAATCGGATATCCTGTGGTTTTGAAGATTGTTTCACCTAATATCATTCATAAATCTGATGTCGGCGGCGTCATGGTTAATTTAAAAACTGCAAAGGAAATTCGTGATGCTTACAGGCAAATTTTGAAAAATGTTAAGAAACACAAGGCAGACGCAAAAATTGTGGGCATACTCGTGCAAGAAATGGCTCCAAAATCCACAGAAGTAATAGTAGGCGCCACAAAGGACCCACAGTTTGGTCCAGCCATAATGTTTGGGCTAGGCGGAATTTTTGTTGAGGTTCTTAAAGATGTGAGCTTTAGGGTGGCGCCAATAACAGAAGATGAGGCTCTTGAGATGATTACTGAAGTTAAAGCCTATCCGCTGTTAAAAGGATATAGGAATATCCCACCCACAGATATAGATGCCATTGTGAATATTCTACTGAACACTTCCAAGCTTGTTATGGAGCATCAAGAGATAAAGGAGCTTGATTTCAATCCTATACTGGTTTATGAGAAAGGGGCCAAAACAGTGGATGCAAGAATTATCCTTGAATAAACCAAAAAACGCCTATACAGAAGAGGAAAATAGTTGTCAAAGCAACAATTGACACAAAAAATCGAGGAGTTAATTCAAAAACTTTCTGAATTGAAGACTCAGCGAGAAAAGCTTGATGCTGAAGCAAGCAAGTGCGCTGAAAAAAGGAACAGGCTTAATGAAGAATTTAAGAATTTGCGTGCCGAGATATTTGGTCTCAAAAATGAAAGAGATAAGCTCAACGAAAAGGTTAAGGAACTGAAACAAAAAAGAGAAAAGACTAAAGCAGATTTACACGTGAAAATTGAAGAAATAACAAAATTAAACAAGGAAATTAAGGTGTTAGCCGAGAAAAAACCTTCAAAAAGTCTTAAAACCCTACAACAAGAGATTGCAAACGTCGAATGGAAAATCCAAACATCTTCTTTGGATGTAAAAGAGGAAAAGCCACTTGTGGAGAGGGTCAAGCAATTAGAAACACAGCTAAATATCCATAAAAAGCTTGACCAGCTAAAACATAAAATTCTCGAATTACGAATCGAAGCAAAAGCACTTAAAACTAATATTAAATGTTTCCACGAAAAATTAACTGAAAATGCACAAAAAAGCCAGCAAATCCACACGAGAATGCTTGAAAAAATCGAGGAGTCAAAAAGGCTGAAAATAGAAGCAGACAATCTGCATAAGCTCTTTCTGGAAGCAAAAGAAAAAGCAAAACCAGTCCAAAAGGAATTTTTGGAAATTTCCAACCAACTAAAAATGCTAAAACATGTAATCCAAAAAGAAAGAGATGAAGAAAAAAAGAAAAATGAAAGTATCATCCGTGAAAAACTAGAAAAACAAGCAAAGGAAAAATTGAAGCGCGGCGAAAAATTAACTTGGGAAGAGTTTCAACTTCTCGCTGAGAAGGGAATGACAGCGCAAGATTAAAGTTAGACTCACTAAATAAGTATTGAGGAATAGAGAATCAAATGGCTAAGGAAGAATCTGGCACAACCGCGCAGAAAAGAACTCTTATTTTATGTGTGGACAGAGATGGTGATTTAGGAGAGAAAGGCGGTATTAAAACCCCCGTGGTTGGAAGGGAGGAAAATCTTAACGCCGCAGTAGCCTTAGCCTTGCGAGATCCAGAGGAGCCAGATGCTAATGCTATGTTTGAAGCATTGCGTATATATGATCGATTACAAGGTGAGGGTAAATCGGAGGAAGTTTTTGAAATAGCAACAATATCTGGTTCTGATCTAGGTGGAGTTGAAGCGGACAGAAAAGTGGTTGCCGAACTAAACGAGTTGTTGGGTTCTTTTTCAGCGAATGAAGTTATTTTGGTTACTGATGGATATTCCGATGAAGCAGTTTTACCTCTTGTCGAGTCGAGAGTGCCTGTTTCATCTGTTAGACGAGTAGTCGTAAAACATAGCGAATCAATCGAAGAAACTGCGGCTCTCTTTACAAGATACTTAAAAATAATTATGGAAAATCCACGGTATTCTCGAATAGCATTAGGTTTGCCAGGACTTCTTCTATTAATTTTAGGCGTGCTCTCGATTTTTAGAATGCTTGACATTTTTTGGCAAGTTTCCCTTTTTGTGTTAGGTGTATTTATGCTTGTAAAAGGCTTCGGAGTTGACAAGACAGCTAAAAACTTCTTCAAATGGGTAAGAGAATATTCGCCACCACCCCTTCAAGTGCAAATTTCAAACTTCTCCGCAGTTGCTGGAATTTTATGCATAGGCGTTAGTATTTACCTCGGATGGGATGGTGCAGCAGAAATTGCTATACCACCTGATTTAACTGGTTGGCTTGCCATCTTGCCACAATTTGCTGGATACTTCATTAAAGGTGCAATGGACTTAATGGTGATAGGCATCATATTGGTGTTAATAGGAAGAGCGATGCGCTGGTATTTTGAACGTGATGTTAAACTTTTGCGCAATGCCGCCCTAATAGTTTCAGTTGGATGGTTTAGACAAATCCTTGACGCTACATCAGATGTGCTGATAAACCCAAAAATAGGTTATGAAAAACTCATTTTCTCCATAATCATCGGAATCTTGATAGGCATAGCCTCAATTCTAGTTGTGCTTGTCATCCATAGATCTGCCAAAGGCTTTTTTGAAAAAAAGAAAGAGCAGGCTGAGGATTTTGGAGAAAGTTAAAATTGCAGTGATTGGTGGAACAGGCTTTAAAGGCTTGTTTAAAAATCCTGAACAAATACGATTGGGAACACCTTACGGAATTGCTCCGCCGTTATCAGCCGAAAAAATAGATGGCAAAAAAATTGTTTTTCTTCCAAGGCATGGATCAAATCATTCTGTTCCTCCTCATAGAATAAACTATAGGGCAAACATTTACGCCTTATCTGAATTGGGCGTGGAGAGGATAATAGCTGTAAATGCTGTTGGCGCCATAAACCGCAATTTTAAACCTGGCGATATTGTGATTCCTCATGATTTTATTGATTTCACGAAAAATCGTTTTTCAACTTTTTATGATGAGGCTCCAGTAACCCATGTTGACGTTTCTCAGCCTTACTGCCCTAGGTTGCGCGATGCGTTAATTGAAAACGCCAAAAAATTTAAGTTGCGTGTTTGGGATAGGGCTGTGCTTGTTTGCACTGAGGGTCCGCGGTTTGAAACTCCAGCAGAAATTGAAATGTTTAGGCGGTTAGGTTGTGATGTTGTTGGTATGACGGGTATTCCTGAAGCTGTGCTTGCGAGAGAGTTAGAAATATGTTATGCATCCTTTTGTTTTGTGTCAAACATGGCTGCAAGCATACAAGAGCATTTAACACCTTCTGAGGTTTCAAAAGTTTGCGAAAAAATTATGACCAAATTAGAACAAGTTTTAATTGAAACTATCAAAGCTTTACCCATACAACGAGAAAGCAACTGTCCTTGTGCTGATGCACTTAAAAATGCGAGGATAAAAACATGATTAAAACCTTCCTCTCACTAATAGGAGCATACAAGTTTTATGAAAGGTGGCTTTGGCATCAAGTAAAAGATGGCTTCAAACCAGAGCATATTGCAATAATTCTTGATGGAAACAGAAGATGGGCTTCTAGTAAAGCTCTTGGTCCATGGTTTGGTCATGAAAAAGGAGCTGAAAAAGTTGAGCAACTGCTTGATTGGTGTCTGAAACTTGATGTTAAATCTGTAACTTTATACGCTTTTTCCACAGAAAATTTCAAGCGTCCAAAAAACGAAGTTAAAGAAATAATGCGGATTGCTGAAGAAGAATTTAGGAACATCCTTACAGATGAACGTATACATAAAAACAAAGTTCGCGTTAAATTCATAGGCAGAGTAAAATTATTACCCGAAAATTTGCAAAAACTTATATTAGATGTCGAAAAAGCAACACAAAATTATGATGAACACTTTCTAAACATAGCTTTTGCTTACGGCGGACGAGCTGAAATTGTGGATGCTGCAAAAAAAATTGCGGAAAAAGCGCAGAAAGGAGAACTAAACCCAGAAAAAGTTGATGAACAAACATTCGAAAAATACTTGTACACGTCCCATCTTCCTCAACAAGACCCAGATTTGATAATAAGAACTTCAGGCGAAGAAAGACTTAGTGGTTTTCTACTTTGGCAATCCGCCTACAGTGAACTCTGCTTCTTAGATGTTTATTGGCCAGATTTCCGTGCAATAGACCTCTTAAGAGCTGTCAGAACTTTCAAAAAACGTAAGAGACGTTTTGGTGCCTAACGACACTAATTTCAAGCCCTCTTCTTGGCACTTACTATTGAGATGACATCTCTATCCTTAAGTATGTAGTCTTCTCCAACCCGCTTTCTTTCTCTTGCCTCAACAGCATATATAAAACCTTCACCCAATTCCGTATGTATTATGTAAGCAAGTTGACGGGCCGTTGTTCCATAAGGCACAAGATAAGCATCAGGCAAAACTCTTCCATTATGATCTGCTAAGTGCTCCAAATCTTCAACTGGATAAACAGTAATCATGCTTAAAAGTTCAGAGAAAGCCAGGTTTATTGCTTCTTGAACTCCAGTTGAGCCAAATTTTAACAGAATTTTCTCCCTTATAGTTTCCAATGCCTTGACTTGGCTTTCACTCAGTTTCTCTGGTTTATTTATTTTAAAGTTGCAGTCGCCAGGCTTATAATCTATTAACTGCTTTTCTGCTGCTCTTCTAAGTGCAAGTTCTGCTTCAGCACAACAGGGAACCACAATATAATTTAGCTTTTTTAGTTTCTCCAAGTTTTCTTCCGCTACTGGAATATCCATCTTGTTCGCTGCTATTAGCATTGGTTTAGCAACCTGCCTTAACGTATCCACAAATCTTAGAAAATCCTCTTCGCTCCAACCAGCCGGTTTATCAACATTCAATCCAGCCCTTCTAGCTGCTTCAAAAATGTGACCTCTTTTTATTGCCAATCCGCTTAATCTTTCCCCAAGCATTGTGAAAAGATCTTTTGATTCTGATTCCACCGTTCTGGCAATTTTTGGCCAATCTCTTTTTAATATGTTTGCCATCCACATTGTTATTTCATGCTCTAAGAACTTAACATCCTCTAAAGGGTCATGCTCACCTGTTTTACATAATTTTCCTTCACAATCTGTCCCTCCAGAAGCATCGATTATATGGATTAAAGCATCCGCCTTTCTGATTTCGTCCAGAAATTGGTTGCCTAAGCCTTTTCCTTGCCAAGCGCCAGGTACGAGTCCTGCGCAATCGATGAATTCTACTGGGATTAGTCTTATCCCGTCTAGGCATATAGAGTTTATTGGTGTGTCTTTCACGTTGAACTCTTCATGTACGCATGGTGTCCTTACATAGCCTATGCCTCTGTTTGGCTTTATTGTTGTAAAAGGGTAATTTGCAATTTCAACTGGCACCATAGTTGCCGCGCTAAAAAAAGTCGATTTTCCTGTATTGGGTTTTCCAACTATGCCTAATAATTTTGAATAGGATTTCTGCATGCCACTCCCTCAAAATCACTAGTTACAGCTCTATCAGTTCCCTAAATTAAATTGTGAAGATATTGCTATATGGTTTGTGCTGTGGCTTTTCTTTGGCTTAGATCTAAAGGCGATTGTTTGTAGCGTTGTCTTATATAAACTAAAGCGCCAATCATAATTGCTATTAGAGTGCTGATAAGCAAGATAAATATTTCAGCAATGAGTATCCAAACGGTTTGTAATGCTTCATCAGCACTTTTATAGGCTTCTGTGGCGTTTAATTCGGCAAATTGTGGGAGCGTTTCGAAAAAGTTTACTGCTTTTTGTAGACTAATTTGGCTTTCTTTAAGAGTCTGTTCAATCCTTGCAGTTTCTGATGAGAAAATTAGTGCAGCTCCGAAAATCTTTGCAAGGAAAACTGTGAATTTCGCTTGATTTACTTTTTGAATCGCTTTGTACATGTTTTCTACAAGAGACGAGGCCTCTCCAAAAACATTTGGGGAACATTTTTGTAATATCAAGCTTTGCTCGTCTTCAAGTCCCAAAACACTTGTGCCATTAAAAATGTAATTGGCATATGATGTTAATTCAGGTATGCTTTTAATAGAGCTGAAATGCCTAAAATCCATAGTGTCAAATAATCTCCAAGTGGCATCGACGGGCACCCATCCATAATTTTCCAGGTAATAATCAGCCCACATATGACCATCTTTTAGAACTTCATTTTCATTGCGAAATACAAAGCCAGCTTGAATTCTTGCTGGAATTCCAGCAGCTCTGCACAAAGCAACAAAGAGATAGGAATATTCGGAGCAATCGCCAACCCTATTCTCTAATGCCCAAAGTGCACCTCTTTCCTCATTTTGCGCGGCGTAGTGCAAATATGTGATTACGAAATTATAGATTTTGGAAACTTTTTCATGTATGTCATTTGTGCCACTTACGATGCTTTGCGCTTTTAGAACTATGTCTGGATGATCGGATTGTATCAGTTTTTCTGGCTGTGTATATTTATTATATAAATCAGAGTTTTTGTCATAGTCCACTATCTGATTTGAATCTATTATGTAGTGTGTGCTAAAGGAGAATATGTAATAATTTATTTCTACTGAAAAAGTTTGTCTTCCGTAAATAATAACGTTGTTCCATACTGCATAAGTGTTTTCAGAGTCATCGCTAAGAATTGTTGGTTGCCCAGTTGATGAGGAGATATTATGAACAATCGCATAGTGGCGTGCAGTTTCATTCATAACCAGTGGAACGAAAAGCTTGCCTACGACCCTATTAGATGCTGAATTAGTGATTCGAATATTATGTTTGAGAATTCCTACAAAGGCTTCATTCACCTCATATTTGAGAAAATCTAATTTTTCGTCTTGTGCAGTTGCTGGAAATAATAGGATGAAGAAATAACCGAGGAGAGTGCTAGTTAAACAAAAGAAAACAATAATGTGTTTATGTTTCTGATTCATAGTAATCTCTTTCTTTAACTGTTATAAAATAATATAAAAGCATCAAGTCTATAAGAAAGAGTCGATTCCTTCGGAGGAGAGGGTGAACATTGAACCTAAAAAAAGAGAAGCTTGTAGAAATGTATAGGACAATGCTTGCAATCCGCTTTTTCGAAGAAAAAGTTTTCGAATTATACGCTCAAAACCTTGTTCCAGGCACAATTCATCTTTACCTCGGAGAAGAAGCAGTGGCTGTAGGAGTTTGCAGTGTCCTCAGAAAAGATGATTACATTACGAGTACGCATAGGGGACATGGGCATTGCATAGCAAAAGGCGCCGAATTAAAGCGAATTATGGCTGAGATTCTAGGCAAGAAAACAGGTTATTGCAAAGGCAAAGGCGGTTCAATGCATATTGCTGACTTTAAGATAGGGATGTTAGGTGCAACAGCCGTTGTTGGTGCTGGAATACCTATCGCTGTGGGAGCGGGCTTATCTGTAAAGCTCAATAAAACAGACCAAGTAGTGGCATGCTTCTTCGGCGAAGGAGCCTCAAACCAGGGAACTTTTCATGAAGGGATAAATATGGCATCAATATGGAAGTTGCCTGTGGTTTTCGTTTGCGAGAACAATCTTTACGCTATGGGAACTCGCCAATCCAGAGCTATGGCAATAGAGAATATTGCAGACAGAGCAGTAGCCTACGGGATTCCTGGCATGGTTGTTGATGGAAACGATGTTTTAGCAGTTTACGAATCAACGCAAAAGGCTGTTGAGAGAGCCAGAAAAGGCGAAGGACCAACGCTTATTGAATGCAAAACTTATAGACAAAAAGGACATTCTCGCGTGGACCCAGCGAAATATCGACCTAAGGAAGAGGTTAACCAGTGGCTTACTAAAGACCCAATTAAACGTTTTAGGGAGAAGCTCTTGCAAACAAATGTGTTAACAAAAGTTGAAATTCAACAGATTGAGAAAGAAGTTTCAGCTGAAATTGAAGAGGCGGTCAAGTTTGCCATGGACAGTCCATATCCAGCCCCAGAAGAGGCTCTGGAGGATGTTTACGCTTAACCTTTGAGGGAGAAGCATTGCGCAAAATAACTTATAGGGAAGCCTTAAGAGAAGCCTTAAGAGAAGAAATGCAGAGGGATTCCACTGTCTTTCTTTTGGGAGAAGATATTGGCAGATATTGGGGAGGAGCCTTCAAAGTAACAGATGGTTTAGCTGAAGAATTTGGTGATGAAAGAGTTAGAGACACGCCGATATCTGAATCAGCGATAATCGGCACGGCTGTAGGAGCAGCAATCACTGGCATGCGTCCAGTAGCAGAGATAATGTTTGGAGACCTCACGGCTTTAGCTATGGACCAGATTGCTAATCAAGCAGCAAAAATATGTTATATGTTTGGCGGTCAAGCAAAATGTCCACTTGTTATTCGAACACCTTTTGGTGCTGGAGTAAACATAGCTTCACATCATTCGCAAAGTCTAGAAGCATGGTTTATGCATGTTCCTGGCTTGTATGTGGCTGTGCCTTCAACCCCATATGACGCTAAGGGACTTTTAAAAACAGCCATCCGTGGCGACAATCCAGTGTTCTTTTGCGAACACAAGCTTTTGTATCCAATTGAGGGTGAAGTTCCCGAGGAAGAATACACCATTCCTTTTGGGCTTGCAGACATAAAACATGAAGGGACAGATGTTACGATAGTAGCCACCTTATACATGGTTCATAAAGCTCTCAACGCTGTGAAAGAACTTGAAAAAGAAGGTGTAAGTGTGGAAGTTGTTGACCCAAGAACTTTGACGCCTTTAGATAAGCATGCAATAATCAGATCTGTTAAGAAAACTGGAAAGTTAATCATTGTAAGTGAAGACTGCAAAACTGCTGGAGTAAGCGCTGAAATTGCTGCCATAATTGCTGAAGAAGCCATAGATTATTTGGACGCACCGATAAAGCGTGTAGCTGAACCAGACACGCCTATTCCATTTAGTCCTTCATTAGAGCAATACGTTATTCCAGACGAGAAAGCTATAATTAAAGCTGTTAAGTCGGTGGTTTAGAAATGGTTACAAAGATTGTTATGCCAAAATTAAGCCTAACAATGAAAGAGGGCACAGTTGGTAAATGGTACATGAAAGAGGGAGACGCTGTTGAGAAGGGCGAGCCTATAGTGGAGGTAATTTCGGAAAAAGCAACTTATGATCTTGAAGCGCCAGCATCTGGAATACTTAAGAAAATTTTTGTGGAAGAAGGGGTTGACGCAACAGTTAACGCTGTTCTAGCCGTTATAACTGCTCCAGATGAAGTTTTTTCAGAAGCCGAAATACGTGCTGAAGAGGTACCTTTAAGGGTTGAGGAAAAAGAAGAAAGGGTCTTGGCTTCTCCTGCTGCAAAGCGGTTAGCGAAAGAGTTTGGAATAGACTTGTCAAACGTCAAGGGCAGTGGACCTGAAGGAAGAATTGTTGAGGAAGATGTTAGACGGTTTATGGAAGAAGCTCGTGGGGTTCTACCTAAAATCAAGGAGATTATTCCTTTAACTGGTTTCAAAAAAACCTCTGCAGAAAGAGTTTCTATGAGCTTTAGAACAGCTCCACACAGCACGTTAATAATGGATGTCGAAGTTACGAAAGCTAAAGAATTGCATGAGAAACTTCAAGTGTCATACTCAGCTATTCTGGTGGAGGCTGCTGCAAAGGCACTAGCGGAGCAACCAATAATCAATTCAACGTTAGAAGGCGAAAAGATAAAAGTTTTTGAAGATGTAAATGTGGGCGTGGCTGTTGCCACGGACTATGGCTTGATCGTTCCAGTTATTCGGAATGCTGACAAGAAATCTTTGAAGGAAATTGAAGCGCTCATCAATGCGTTGACAAGTAAAGCACGACAAGGAAAGCTAGCGAGGGAAGAATTGTCTGGAGGCACTTTCACAATTACAAATCTTGGCATGTATGGGGTTGATTTTTTCACGCCAATAATTAATCCGCCTGAGGCAGCTATACTTGCAGTGGGAAAAATAACAGAAAAGCCCATAGTGATTGATGGGAAGATTGAAATTAAGCCAATGATAACATTGAGTCTTTCATACGACCATAGAATTGTGGATGGAGCTCCAGCAGCTGAATTTCTGAAAAAAATTAAAGAGAAAATTGAAAAGTAAGCTATTTTCCTTTTTTGTCTTCTAATTTTGCGGTTGTTTCTGCTACTTCTTGAAGGCTTTTTCTGACTAATTTAAGCTTTACATCCTTTATCATTGTGACGCCACGGCTGGAAAGTATCGAGCCTGCCCAAACCATGATGATTAAGATGAAAAATATTATGCAGACATTGCTAAATATCGCCATTGATTTTATGAAATCGCTTGTCTCACCAGCCGGAATAATGATGAGTTCAGGAACTTTCATTGCGCCTAAAAGCATTAGAATAGCAAGTATTACTGAAATTATTATGAAAACTAATCCTATTGCAAGCAATGAGTATCCAAAGATTTTTTCTGCCTTTTCTGTTCTCTTCTGCTGTTTCATGAAGAACGAGTACGTTTAGCGTTATAAAAATTTTATCCCAACCCAACCCATTAGAGAAGCGGACAAGCAGACAAGCAGATGAACCTAAAAATGAGTAGTTGATGGGTTTTGTCTTGACATAACCCACGAAAAAACGACATTGACGGAATGACACTTCTCCCTTATTTTTCCATGACAGCAATGTTGATTTGATGGTTATTCTGTCTTCCGTCTTAAAGTCTTGGTTAATGTCTGGACATAAAAGAAATGTTTCTTTCAATGTCGTTTGTTATGTCAAAGAAAAAACAAACGAAAAAACGGAAATAACTCCATGCGAATTAATCCTCTATTCTCCATGAGAAATGATGGATGGTTTCATGGAGAAATTTGTTCTTTCGTTATTTCGCATGTTATTTCTGGAAATAATTTGGATGTTGCTGAGTTTGTTTCTTGCGAAATTTCGTTTTGTCTTTGAAGCTTAAGGAGATGGCGGTAGATTCGTTTTATTTTTTGTCGAAACTTCAGAAACTCCTTAATCTGTTTGTCTTGTTTTCCATATTTATAAACGACTCTCGGCA